>Ga0163180_10001930_pt1 | contig 11656 bp, 17 predicted proteins | sample AtlANTMetagenome_2_FD_109647 | JGI IMG/M metagenome (GOLD analysis project Ga0163180, IMG submission 109647) | Marine eukaryotic phytoplankton communities from the Atlantic Ocean - Atlantic ANT 4 Metagenome | ecosystem: Environmental > Aquatic > Marine > Oceanic | place: North Atlantic Ocean...
GCAGTTCATCAAATCCAACAGGGATTTTGACGTAAAGATCAGGGCACACGGCAGAGAACTTCTCATAGATCTCACATGCCTGCTTCACGATCGCATCATATTCCTCAGCAAAGACCTCCACACTTAGAGAAAGTTTTTCTGCACCACAATACTCAGAGAGTTTCATGATCAAGTCATCAAAACTTCCCTGAGGTTCCTTAGCAATAATGGATGGATTGGTTGTCACACCTTGAATCACACCCATGTCATTTGCTACCTTGATCTCATCAAGATTAGCCGTGTCAGCAAACAGATAATTCATTCGTCCTCAGTAAATACGTAGGTTTTGCCATCTTCAACGATGTTAGAGTCAGTATCATCGTCTTTATTCGACCATTCTATCACAACCGTGTCTTCAATTGCAATACGCATATGCATTAAACCAGGTGGAATGTGGAACACATCACCTGCTTCAAGAATGATTGACTTGTTTTTCGCCCTTCCAATCCTCATTCCAACCTTTAATTTGCCAGATTGGATGTAGTAATACTCGTCTTTGTTGACGTGATACTCCATACTACTTTGAGTACCACCCTTCATGAATACTTCTTTGAGTGTGAAGTCTTCAGTAGCAAACACTGTGGTGATGTAGCCCCAATACTTGTCTCTCTTCTCATCACACTTCAGAACAGGGGGTAGGTCCTGTCTTCCGTAACTATTGTCCGTAGTATTTGTTGATGCCATTCTTTCGTTCAAAGTGTTTTTCGTACAAAATTTCAGATAATTCTGTTTGTTCTATGTTTGGATTTATCTTTACAGTATAATATGCCATCTCTGCTATTTCTTCAAGCACGATAGCACACTCTAAAGTCCTCTTTGGTGAGTTGGAAAATACCATAACACCATGTCCAGGCAGAAGTATTGCAGGAATATTGAGAGGATTAACCTTATGCTTTTGAAAATAATCAACAACAGACTGTCCTAGATTCTTTTCATATTCTTCCAGTTCATTCTTCTCAAGTTGCCTTGCAATCGGAATGTCAGACAAGAAATAGTCTGCATGTGTAGTTCCAAGGATTGGAATAGACTTTAGTGCCTGAGCCCAAGAGGTTGCAAACTTAGAATGACTATGAATAATAGACTTGATCTCTGGAAATGCCTTGTAGATCTCTAAGTGAATAGCAGTATCTACCGAGGGTTTCATTCCAGAGACCAACTTTCCAGTATAAAGTTCTATGATACAGAGATCACTGAACTTGATTTTGTCAAAGTCAACCCCAGATGGTTTGATCACAACATGCTTTCCATCCTCCGAAAGCACGCTAGCATTACCCCAAGTTAGCTTTACTAAGTTATTTTCTTTTAGACTCTTGTTAAGTTTGAGGCAGTCCTCAATCTCTTTCAATATTGTTAGAAACATACTCAGACGCCTTTTTATTAGCAAAGTTGGGATCGCCTGTTGCTAACAGAGCAGCATAGAAGCAATCACCTGCACCAATCGTATTTATTGGGTCCTTTACAGGGGTAATAGAGTGCTTTACGCCGTTCATTATACACCCTTCAGCACCCATAGTGATGCAAATATTGGTCAATCTATCAGTAAATTGAGACTCATGCTTGTTGCAAACAAGATAATCGATGTCAAAATACCGATCATAGTTGGATTGTTGACTAGAAATTTGAGAAGATGCGTATGTAATCTTCGCGTTGTTTGTCACATGAGAGATGAATGACTCCTTAATAAATCCACAACGATAGTCGGAGAATGCAACGATGTCGTACCCATCTATATCAAAATCTTCCAGAGTTGACAGAGAAAACTCACCGTTTACATCATTTACCTGGAGATATTTGTACCTTGAATCACCATGGCTCACCCAATATCTGGTTTTGACATTTGGTTTTCCCTGGAAATAGTTCAATACTCGGACATTATACCTCTCTTCAAACATTTCTGCCATAGAAATATCCATGGAAGTGGCAAATGTCACATCTCTACCAAACTTTGACAGGTATTTTGCCACGTTTGCAGCACCACCATAGTCATAGTATCGGTCAACAGGAGTGGTTTTAAGTGTTGGTGACTCCAAAGAAAGACCGCTGGCTTTCAACTCAACGGTCTCATCAATAATCGTATCACCAACAACTAGGTACTTCAGATTTTCTCGCATGTTTCCATATCCCGAATCTTGTGCATGGTATTTGTGGTTGAGTAGTCACCAACCAAAGGATAGACCTTAATCTGAACGTTCTCTGGGATATTATCACGTTCTCTGACCTCATCAGCAGTCCATTCAGACCCCTTAACGATCACATCTGGGGATAAAGTATCGTAAAATCCTTGCAATTCTTCTACAGAATCAAAGATTACAACCTCATCAACATACCGATTGGTCTCAAGAATCCTCCTACGATCCTCCTGATTGTTGATTGGTCGATCATTTCCTTTCAATTCTTTGACCCTACGATCAGAATCGATAGCAACAATCAGTTTCGTTCCCTGCATCTTAGAGAACTTTAGAAGTTCAATATGGCCCTTGTGGAGAATGTCAAAGACACCATTTGTCAGAACAATTCCTGTATTGGCATCAATTTTTGTCACACGTTTGATGTGACGACCTTCTCCCCATGCCTCATCTAACCACATCTTAGACATCTCTCGCATCTCAATCTGAGAGGAGAGCCAAGATCCAAGGCAGAGGACGTTAGAATCGTTGTGTTCCCTAGACTTAACAGCAGTCAGTTCGTTGTGTGCAAGCACTGCACGGACTCCAGGATACCGATTAGCAACGATACTCATACCCACACCAGTGCCACAGAGAAGGATGCCTCTGTCTGCTTCCTTGTTACTTACGATGGTCGAAAGTTGTGCAGCATAGTCCACATAATCAACACTAACCTCTGGAGTATAGGGTCCGATGTCAATAACACGATACCCTTCACCTTTCAAATACGTCTTCAGTTGTTCTTTATCTTCAACTCCGTTGTGGTCAGAGGAAATAACAATTGTTTTCATTTAGATTTGGGTGTAATAATAAGGTATCCTTGATCTCTCAGATCGGTTTTAAAGTCGTGTGTCTTTTCAAACTTCTCATACAGGAAGTTTGCACTGGTCTGAAGGTTCAGTTCCTCCTGAAGCCAGTCGTATTTCCACACGATACCTTGCTGCAGACACTCTACTTTAGCATCCTTTTGATACAGAATCAAATCGTCAATAATAAAGACATCTTTGGAAACATCTCTATGCTTGAGAATAATATCTACTTCTTCCTCTAGTGGAAATGCATCTTGCTTGTGCTCTCGGATGGATTCTTCGTAACTACACTTGTGAAAGTCTGCTCCAGGGAAGTGTGCATCCAGGAAGAACAGAGTGGGAACATCTGCTGGCAACTCAGGAACATGTTCATCTAGAGCTTCGGTGGACCTTCCCACATAAAATTCAATATCACAGGTAGATTCATCCTTGAGTTTGTTGTATGAATACTCCACCATGTCCTCATCAATATCCACGGTGTAGCACTTTTTGAACGGATAGTTGACAGCGTGTTGCAGAGCCTCTGCCTGACCAGTTCCAGTTTCAAAGTAATACTCTAGACCATAGTCTTTGATGTATCCAGTCAACTCATGTCGTCGTAAGCATCCCATCTAATAAAATCTCCTAGTTAATAAGTTTCCAATTCGGATTGCAGTTATCTTTCATATACGAAAAGTCATCTGGAAGATGTTTTTCGGGATTCCAATCGCTTGTGTATTTAGAGTAAATGTAGACATTCTCTAAACCTAGTTTATCAAGTACATACCATACACCAGTTTCCATGGTATGGATCTCTTGTGCATGTTCAAACACTTTACACCAATCAAACAGAGAGAATCCTTCAATAGGATCCATGTAAATGTTCTTATAATCGTTATCTGGTTTGATGTTTTCACGATACTCACAGCGAGGAGGAGTGCCGCAACTCTTGTTGATTAGATTATAAGGTTCATTCAAATCAAGTCCAAGATGTTCTACCAAAGCATCCTCTCTGTCTCCAAAACGTCGGAATGCAAGGTAATCTTTCCAGTCAAGATAGTCTACATTACAGAAATTATACTTGATATGTCCATGGGCTCTGCGACTATCATGACACATACAGGACGAAATCGTGTAATCAGCAGTCTGTAAAGGGATGAACAAGAACTGATCAGACTGTAGACAACTGTAACTATTAGATTCATACACCTCTTTAAAAGGAAAATCCTCATCTTCCCTAGGAAAATGAAGATTCTCATCTCCCATATATTCTTGAATAAAAGAATACACGGGAGCAACTGGCCATATAATTTCTTTGTACTCAGTATTCTCTTGAAACACCTTTGCAATTTTTTGACAGAATAATACGTCTCCAAATCCCGCAGGTTGTTTAATTATACAATACTTTTTCATTCTTTCACGAATACAGCATCACCCCAGTTACGTTCCAGACAATAATCAGTGTGAATATGCTTGAATCCAAATGGTTTGAGATACTCATATACCTCATCAAAGTCAGGATTATCATGATAGTGAGGCGTATGGAAAGTAACCTCACAGTTAATCACACTCACCTTCTTCAGAACCTCAGTTGCTCCTTTGAACACCATGAGTTCTGCACCCTGAGTATCAATATTCATCATATCAAATGAGTTATCAATCTCATTTCTCTCTAGGAAAGTATCCACAGAAAGAGAGTTGAGTTGAATGGTGCCACGATAACATTCAGATCCCCACCAGGAGTTTCTAGCCTGAAGGAGAGAAGACATACCCTTGTTTCCTACCAGGTGTCCTGCATCCCAACCATAGTAAAGGTTGAAATCAAGTTCAACATCATCCTGATCTGAGATGAGTTGATTGAAAGGATGACTTTGAACCTCGCTGATATTCATGATATCAAGGTTCTCCAGAAGTTCACCATAGACTTCTGGATTTGCTTCTACCCAAACTACTTCCTCAACACCCATATCTTTGTATTGAGGGAGTTCTCCACCACGGTCTGCACCGATATGAAGAACTCTACCAATTTTTTGCGCTATAATATTGTGATCAAATGACATCGATTTGTTCCTTAATCCAGTTGTATGTAATACGAATTCCTTCTTCCAAGGTCTGAGAATAGTCCCAATCAAGATTCTCACGAATCAGATCGTTGTTAGAGTTACGACCACGAACACCCAGAGGGCCATCGATATGAATCTTCTGGACATCCTTACCAGAAACCTTAGCAGCAGTTTCTACCAGTTGATTGATAGTAACCATCTCTTCAGATCCGATGTTTACAGGACCCATGAAATCACTGTCCATCAGTCGTCGAGTTGCTTCGATGCATTCATCAATATACAGGAAGGAACGAGTCTGTAGGCCATCTCCCCACACCTCGATTGCTCCACCCTGCTCCGGGAGGAAAGCGACTTTGCGGCAGATTGCAGCCGGTGCTTTCTCTCTTCCACCGTCCCAGGTTCCTTCTGGTCCGAAGATATTGTGGTAGCGAGCAATCCTAACAGGAATGCCATGATTCCGATTATAAGCGAGATACAACCGCTCGCTGAAGAGTTTTTCCCATCCATATTCAGAGTCCGGGTTAGCAGGATATGCAGACTCTTCACGACAGTCTGGATTATCCGGGTCAAGTTGATTATGTTCTGGATACATGCAGGCAGATCCAGAGTAGAAGATCTTGGTGGGTTGTTCCAGAGCAGGACGATTAGCCTCTGTCCACTCTTTATCTACACCATCAAAGGTTTCATTCAACTTACGAACTTCTTCAAGAACATTCAAGTTGATGGAAACAGAGTTGTGCATGATGTCGGCATCGTTCTCACCAGTGAAAACAAAACCTGCACCGCCCATATCAGCAGCAAACTGGTAGATCTCATCAAAAGGACGAACAAGACGATAGGGAACATTATTGTAGAAGTTACCAGCGTATCCTTTGAATTGGATAACGCGACGAACAAACTCTACATCACGCAGATCTCCCTGCACAAATTCATTTGCTTGAGTCGAAGAGAACTCAGGATACTTGAGATCCACACCACGCACCCAGTATCCCTCGGAGCGTAAGCGTTTGACCATGTGACTTCCAATAAAACCACCAGCACCAAGCACCAGTGCTGTTTTCTTGTATTCAGACATTACCTAAAAAGTTTCTTCCTATATATCATACAAAAAAAGACCCTTGATGTCAAGGGTCTCTATAAGGTCTTACATGCACGCCACTTGCTCTTTATCCTGAAGCAAGAAACAGGGCGGGAGTTACCCATCCGCACCACTTGCTTTTAGGATAAACAAGAAACCTCAGAGGTCGGCAAACTTGGCAGGAAACTCACGCTTAAGTGCAGCAATTAATTGCTCTACTCTTGCATCGTCTCCACCACCTCCATCACATTTAGCATGTGCTTTTGCCTCAAGGGCTTTAAGTCTTGCTTCGACTTCTACGTCATACTTTGACATCGCTGCACCAGTTGCAGATCGTGCTGCCTTTCCTTGTGTTGACATTTTGATTAAGAATAACTCTTGGACTATTTAGTTTTTAGAGGGTCTAATGACTCCACCAGTTCTGTTATAGTCCATCCGTGACTTAGGGAACCGTCCCGACCAGGGCTAGTTTAGCGACTTACCGAGTCTTTGATATAGCAGGGAACACCTTCGGGGTCCAACCACTTTGTGTATTCAAAATCATCTATGGCAGTCAGAAGTTGCATCTGATTGTCAAGGAGATACATGTCAGAGTAACGCTTGGTATACTCATGTGCTTTTTGAATACGATAGTCTGGCATACCGTTGATTTCCAGGGTGCCACACTCAACGTAACGATAGGGAAAACGCTCTAGGAGAATCTTCACACTGCCTCCACAGATTCAAGATCGATAGCTACTTGCTCCATCAGAATATCATAGTCGTCAAGAGCATCGCCAGAGAAAACAACACCATTATTTTCGTAATAGCGTCGAATCTTTTTGAGAAGTTTCGGATTCTTCACATCCAGGAAGAATTCTCCATTTACAGCACCCTTGAGGGTTTGAATGTCTTTCTTGAACTTACTAGTGAGTGTCATCGTCTCGTTTGTTGACCTTAGTATTATAAGGGTTTGACGGAGATCCGTCAATAGAGGATGCGAGGATCGAACTCGCCTTAGGCAAATTATGAGTTTGCTGCATTCACCAGATTGCTAATCCTCCAAGGTAGGACTGCTGGGAGTTGAACCCAGGTCACACCGTTATAAGCAGTGGGCCTTAACCGTTAGGCGACAGTCCCTCAGGATCCTTCGTTGTGGTCTGTGTATATGCGTATGAGTTCATCATCCGCTGGTGTCATTACTGCTCTATCACCCTTCTCGTTCTCTACACCTATAGTCTCTCCCTTCTCCACTCTGTCCATAAGAGTTTCCCAGTTCTCCTGCCAGTATTCCACAGAATAAAAATGCATCTTGCCATTATGTATAAGAATCGAAACGACAGGATTTGAACCTGCGGCCACTCGCTCCCAAAGCGAGAGCTCTACCAAACTGAGCTACGTTTCGTAAATAATGCGTCAGTGATATCCTGCAGAATAACACTGACGAGCTCAAGAGGGATCCCACCTCTCTCTCACATGGGTTGGTGTTCCGATTCTTTGTTCTCTCGGAGATGTGAGCCAGGATGCATTCCAGTCCCTTATGTGTTTATTATAATCCTACTTGTGTCCTCTGTCAAATGGTGCCCAGTGCTCCCATCCGTATTTGTGGACGGCCCACATTCCTAAGATGGGAACGAACACTAGTGCCATGCACATGGGTGCTAGTGTATATGGATTGTTGAGAACGTAAGCAGCAAAGTGTGCGACTTTATGAATCATCGTCTTCCTCGTAAAGTGGGCAAGGTTCTTCAAAAAGATGTTCCATCCTAAGTTGTTTAATCCTTTCTCTGAGTCCCTTGTAGAACTCCCTCTTTTCGTCTTTGTCCATAGGTTATGCTGGATAATCCCAATTTGTTATGTAATCGGTTTTATGTTGTGGACCCCACCCTCCTGTGTAGATATACGGTGCTGTTCTGATAGGACACTTATCACCAACACATAACAAGTCATCAACAATTCTCCACGATTCAGTCACTTCATCTGAATGAACGAAGTGTGACTGATCAGCATTTAGTGCATCATAAAGAAGTTTTTCATAACCATCTACACCCAACCAATCAGGGTATCGATGAGTAAGTGTTGCAAGTTCAACTGTCTCACCCATACCTGGAGATTTAACATCAATTTGAATATCAAGGTGAGCATGTGGTTGCAAACGCATCACAATACGGCCAGGAGTTTCACCTTCAAACAATCCAACAGGTGGTGCTTTGAGTTTAATAATAACTTCGACGCACTGATATGGCATTTTCTTGCCACTCATAAAGTAAAAAGGAACTCCCTTCCAACGCCAGTTATCAATATAAAGATCACCAGCGATATAGGTAGGAGTGTTACTATTAGGATCAACACCCTGTTCAGAACGGTAAGATTCATACTGACCAAAAATTGTTTTGTGCCCCAGTCTAGTGGCAGAGAGAACCTTTGTCTTCTCACGTCTGATTTCCCTAGCATCCATTCTACATGGTGCTTCCATAGCAATCAGTGACAGGACCTGAAGCATATGGTTCTGTAACATGTCTCTTACAACACCAGCAGTGTCATAATATTGTGCTCGGCCTTCACAACCAAGTGTTTCGGTTGCATAGATTTGAACCTCTTCTATATACTCCCTGTTCCAAAGTGGCTCAAGAAGAATATTACCAAACCTTGTAGCAAGAATATTGTTAACAGTATCTTTGCCAAGATAATGGTCGATGCGATAAACCTGTTTTTCGCGTAAATATCTCCCCACCACAGACTGTAAATGATTAGCAGATTCAAGATCGTACCCAAAGGGTTTTTCGATAACCACTCTGGAGTGGTCCGGGTCGTCAAGGAATCCGGCTTCTTTGAGATTGATGATAGCATTCTCATAGCGTTCTGGCGGTACGGATAAGAAGTAAGTTGTGTCTGCACTCTCATCATGTAGATGCATCAAACTTTCTTGATTGTCAAGATCACACGACACAAAATCTAACCAGTGACAAAAGTCCTCTGGATAATCTCCAAGATGCTGCAACCAAGACTCTTTAGTATGCTCTCTGCGAGAAGCACCAACAATCAAGATATTATGCGGGAGAAGTTCTTTCTTCCACAACTCATAAAGTGCTGGGATAAGTTTTCTCTTACATAGATCTCCAGTAGCACCGAAGATAACTATGCGTCTAGTGAGCGGTTCCGTTTCCATCATAGTCGTCTGAGTCGTAGTAGTTATTTTCACCTTTTCGTAACCCGAAATATATTGTGGATAAAACAAAGGGCGCGGCCGCCCATAGTAAGACATCGGCAAAAATCATTTGAAGAATACCTTGAATCCAAAAGATGTTCTACCATCCTCAAATTCCTTTACACTGGCAAGGTGTTCAGCATAAATTTTAAGATCATTACCATATTCTACACCTATTGATGCCAGTGGTCCATCAAACCTATCGTTACTATCAGTATCAGAATTATTAACGCTGAGCCCAGAGTAAAGAGTAACATCACCGATTGGTGCGAGAAATTTGATACCGGCATGATTAATACCTGGGTGGTCATTACACTGCATAGGGGATGAAAGATGTTCAGCAAACAATCTTGCATGTTTATGAACATCAAACTCAATACCTAAAGAACCCATAGGTTCCTCAAAGTTGAACTGTACGTTGTTATCCCATGGATCTGCGTTAATAGAAACATAGGTTCTAACTGATTCTGGTGTCATCCATCCAGCAATAGCAGTGAGGGCAGTAGCCGCTGCAGTATATTCTCCTAAGCAAATCATCTTACGTTGTGTCCTCCAAACATGTAACGCATTCCATTCAAGATTTTGTTTCCGAATTCTCCCAGTCTGCGAGAATTAAATCGTTCAAATAGTGCGGCAGAGATAACAGGTGTGGGTACACCAAGATCCACAGCAGCGTGAAGAGTCCAACGACCTTCACCAGAGTCTGATACTCCCCCATCGAATCTGCTAAGTTTTGGATCATGCCGTAATACATCAGCGGTAAGATCGAGTAACCAACTACCAACCACGCTACCACGACGCCAAAGCTCAGCCACTTCAACAGTGTCAATATCATACTGATAATCTGCCGGATTTTCCATCGGAGCCACCTCAGCATCACCCTCCTTGATGTAATGGGAACCAAGATTGCCATGATGCAGGATGTTAAACCCCTCGGCATACGCTTGCATGATCCCATATTCTACACCGTTATGAACCATCTTGACAAAGTGTCCTGCACCTGGTCCGCCACAGTGGAGCCATCCATACTCGGCACTAGTTGCGCGAGTGTATGGGTCAGTGCGGGTTGCAGCGGTAATGCCAGGTGCGAGTGCGCGGAAAATGGGGGCACAGACAGATACTGCGCCACTTGTACCACCAACCATAAGACAGTATCCACGCTCCAAACCATAAACTCCACCACTAGTACCGCAGTCAAGATATTGGATGCCCAACTTAGCCAACCTTTCTGCTCTCCTGCGAGTATCCTTAAAGTTGCTATTGCCATGGTCAATAACAATATCCCCGTCGCCAAGTAATGGTAGTAACTCATTTAGTGTGTCCTCTACTAGTTCTGCGGGGATGACAAGTTGAAAGATTCCTGGTGCTTTGCCAACCTGTCCTTCTTGATTATGTACTACTTGAACAAGGCTTTCCAGATTAGTGGCAACTCCACTAACATAACCTGCTTCATACGCTTCTTGAGCTTTTGCATAGTTCCTCCTGTAACCCCATACTTCAATACCTTCTTTCATCATGCGACGGGACATACCCTCGCCCATTCTTCCTAATCCGATTAATCCTACTTTCATGGGTTTCTTGGGTCAATTCCTAAACTTTTTAAATACTCTATCCACCAATCTTGGTCTTTAATGTACCTCCAATTGGGTACTTTCTGTCCACGTTCTACCACATAATACTGATGAAGTTCTTCATCTATAATCTGTGCGATCTGTAAACTCCTCTTCCTCTGCGTCAACGTCCTCATACGGATTTGCCACGTAGGGTCCTCGTTTTCGTAAAGGTTCTTTTCTGACATAATTGTTTTCAGCATTTACGACAGAAACCCATACAGCGAGTTTCATTACTATGTAGATAATACCTAGTGGAAGAAAACATGCGACTAGAATAAGTGGTTTCATTAACCTCTATACCTCCCCGACCATGTTAACTGCATAACAGCAATAAGCAACGTTATGAAAGCAAATACAAACAAAGTGCTCATTTAATCATCTCCATGGCATTATGTAGTTCTTCCGAATGATTGAGTTCATCTTGCATGATCTCTTCAATACGTTTGTCATCATGATCATAGAGAAACTTATTATAAGTCTCCGCAGCATGAAGTTCTATTTCGTATGAGAGATGGTAAGCAGACCTAGGAGCCACCCAGTAATAAACCACGTTGACCCAATAGTAGATAAGTACAAGGTGTCTGGCGACAAAGCGATCCACCCAATAAGCACTACCGCCCCTAGATTCCATATACTCCAGATGTTCGGTTTCGTTAAGAGTTTGAGCAAAATGTTCCTCCATCAAATAAAGATGTTCTGGTCCACGTAATCCTAAAGACTCAC
>Ga0163180_10001931_pt1 | contig 11655 bp, 16 predicted proteins | sample AtlANTMetagenome_2_FD_109647 | JGI IMG/M metagenome (GOLD analysis project Ga0163180, IMG submission 109647) | Marine eukaryotic phytoplankton communities from the Atlantic Ocean - Atlantic ANT 4 Metagenome | ecosystem: Environmental > Aquatic > Marine > Oceanic | place: North Atlantic Ocean...
CCCATATATTGTTGGCACATGGGATGAATGTGAATGTATAAAAGTTTTTTACAATACCTTTATTAGTAATAAGATTAGTTTTGTTAACATGATTCAAGATGTTGCTGAGAGGCAAGGGAATATCAATGTTGATGTTGTAACTGGTGCTTTGTGTAAAGCAGGAACTAGGATTATAAATTCTTCTTATATGAAGGCAGGTATGGGTGATGGTGGTGCTTGTCATCCTAGAGATAATATTGCTCTTAGATTTTTAGCAAAGAAGTTAAGACTTGGATATGATTTCTTTAACGGTATTATGTTATCTAGAGAAGAGCAAGCAAGGAACATGGCATTAAAATTAGTTGAACTTGCATGGGATAATAATATGCCTATTGTAATTCATGGTAAAGCATATAAACCAAGAGTATCATATACGGAAGGAAGTTATAGTTTATTAGTTGGTCATTTTTGTAAAGAAGTAGCAGCACCGTACACAGAGAATATTTCTGTATCTTACGTTGACAAATGCACTGGAGACACGTATGATAGCAACAAACCTGCTGTGTTTTTACTTGCTCATAGTGCAACGACAACCTACCGATATTGGGACAATCCAGATAGTGATGAACTATATTGTGAGATTCCAGAAGGTAGTATAGTTGTTGATCCTTGGAGGAAGTTTAGTTCAGATACTTTAAAGGTTATTCATTACGGTAATACTAGATGACAAAAGAAATTGATTTTGATAGATATGCTCAATTTGTAGATGGTGTAACAAGTTCTCCATCACAAGACTTTGATGCATTCATTTATAGACTTCAAGAATTGCATGGTGGAAGTGCTGATATTGAACGTCTCCTTACTGCTGCTGTTGGATTATCTGCTGAGTCTGGAGAGTTTACTGAAGTTGTTAAAAAAATTATCTTCCAAGGTAAACCTTATAGTGAAGAGAATGTCTTCCATATGAAGAGAGAGTTGGGAGATATTTGTTGGTATCTTGCTCAAGCTTGCATGGCACTAAATACTAACTTTAATGAAATTATTGAGATGAATGTAGACAAACTTAAATCTAGATATCCTGGTGGAGAGTTTGATGTACATAAATCAGAAAATCGTAAAGAAGGGGATCTATGATTTCAATGAGTAAGAAGACTCTTAAGTTTAATATTAGACAAGACGGTACTGTAACTGAAGAAGTTATAGGATTTACTGGTGAGGTCTGTGAGAATCTCACTGCAGAGATTGAGAAGAAGTTGGGTACTTTAGAAAATAGAGTTCATAAACCAGAATACTATCAACAAAACACACAGAAAAATGTCACACTTCAGCACAATCAAGACCAAAATCAAGAATAAACCTGAACTTATAGAAGCATTAGAACTTCTACAGTATGATGTAATTCAGGATTCTAAATTAGAAAATCCTCTTGATCATCAACATAAACAGTGGAATGTTGATGTTGCTATTAGTGATGATATTGGATTTAGATTGAATAAGAACACAGGAACTTATGAGTTAGTTGCTGATCAAGAGACTTGGAATTTGGATGTTCCTGTAAATAGGTTTATTGATAAGGTTACTCAACAGTATGCTAGGATGACAGTTTATAATACTGTCAAAGAACTGGGATTCCAAGTTGAGGAGGAATGGGAGATGGATGATATGTCTCTTGAAATAACTGCTACTGTTTGGGTATGAAAAAAATACTAGAGTTCCTAAAAAAAATCTGGGATTGGGGAATGCATGATGACTAAATTCATAGACTATCAAGATATAGAACCTAAACTATCTCTATTAAATGATAGGCATGAATTTATTCATACTGAATATAAAAATCATGAATCCTATTTGGAGTTCAAGGATTTTACTAAAGAACAAAAAGGATTTATTGAAACTAATTCTAGAGGATACCCAATAAACTATGACTCCTATGCTAAAGCAAAGCATAGGAATTTTAGTGAGAAGGGTTGGCATATTGCCCCTTTATATGTGGAGGAGAATGAATACAGATCTAACACAGAGGTATTACCAACCCTTGCTGATACCTTATATGAGATTGGTATCTTATCTGTATGTGCTTTAAATGTTTTAGATGCTGGTCAGAATTTAGATTGGCATTTAGATACTGATTATATTCCTGGTGTACAATTACTACGTATACTATGGGGATTAGATATTGATCCTGATGATGATAATGATTCTATTATTCAAATCAGGAATGAATCTGGTCAAGTTGAAACTAAGAAGATGCAGAATAAAGAGTTTTATATATTCCATCCTATGTCAGAACATAGGGTTGAGAATAATATGAAGTCTTCTAGGACTCTTTTGTGTCTTGATTATGTACCATCACATTCAACATGTATACTTTAACTAGAAACGAATTCCCAAAATCCGACATGGTATCATGGGAAGATGTTATAATAAAAACTTGTGAAGAGCATAAGTATAATACTTTAACGGCATTGTATGATGAGACTACATTGCCAACTTTTATTTGTTTTAGTGAGTTTTATCCTGGAACTATTAGTGAGGTAAGAGATTATGTTAATCAGACATATGATGTACCTACACTACACATATATTATTCTTTTGGAGAGAAGTCTGTAACCTATGGTAGACATCAAGATCCTGTAGAAGTTTTGATTGTTCAATCATATGGTACGATAACATATGAACTTGATATTGGAACACCATATGAAGTTGGGGAGATAGAGACTGTAACTCTAGAACCTGGAGATAGTCTTCGTATTCATAAAGGAACATGGCATAACCCTATAGCAAGTAATCCAAGAATTACATTAAGCTTCTCTAAATAGATTTGTATGGGGGAAGATGAATGGCAAATGCTACTGTTGCTAGAGATAGAATTTTTAAAATATTAAAACAAAATATTAGTGGTTCTAAAGACGAAGGTATATTTGATGTCAAATATGAGAAGATGCCTGGTACGATTAATACAGCTAAACATCTTCAGATAAAAGTATTGGGTGATGATCGTCCTGGTAATAGGAGATTTGTAAAATCTATAATGACTAATGACTTGAAGTTAAAGGTTAAACAAACTAAACATGCAAGTTCTACTTTTGAGTCTTTATTAGTGACTGGTTATATTACTGAAGGAAGGAATGAAGTAGGATGTATAATATTTTTTAAATATGCAGATGGTAAATCTGTTGACACTACTAGAATGTGGAATAAACAATTACTTAATGTATTTAAACGTAAACCTAAGTTAAAGAGAACACCTAGGAATAGAGACGAAGTTAATATAATAACAAAGATTAATCAGAAGTTAAAAGATATTGCACCATGTAAGGTAAGATTAGCAAGTGGAACCTATGATGATATCATTGGAGCAATAGGTGGTGAATCATTATCGCATGCTGATATTATATTAGTTAATAGTAAAGGCGATGAGAAAGCATTCATAACTTATAAGAAGGGTGAGAGTGCTACTTCATTCCAACAGTATTCTGGTATATCTGCTAATGCTGGTTCTAGTATTAATAAACATAAGGAAGTTGTTGATTGGAGAAATCTTATTGGTAATAACTGGGATGATATAGGTCATGATGTTTATAGATCTATTAGTGATAAAGGTTTAAAGGAGAAGGCAGTCTTTGGTCATGAAGGAATTGGTAATAAGTCAAGTCAAGGAAAGAATAAATGTTCTGTCTTTGCTCAGGGTGAGATTAATTTTAGTGGTGGTCCTTCTGATGTATTAGATATTCACTTTACAAAGCATAGTATACATCATGTAGGTGATCTAACAGGTAATTATGCACCTACGTTAGGTGCTCGTAAAGGAGAAGCAAATAGAAAAGTTAGTGCAGATGTAAAAGCACCAGGTAAAAGTGGTAGTTCTAGAGGTGTCCGTGGTGGTATCTTTACTAAAGAGTATATGAGTAGTCGTCGTGGGTCTGAAGAACGCACTTCAAACAACACATAAATAAATATATCTTATATTGATGATAAAACTAGATCTAGTATTATGAAAACTTTTTCCAAATTCTTAAAAGAAGCTGGGCAGATAAAGTCTATTGCTGCATTACAAGGTAGAAGACTTGGGTTAGTTCCTGATGGTCATGGTGGATACCATGATAAAAAGACTGGTGAGTTTATTGCAAAAAGTTCTAATGGTAAACTGAAGTTCTATAATCAGAACCAAGTTATTGGAGCACAAGATCCAAAGCAAGTTAGAACCACAGCAAACCAACGACCAGTTGCTACTCAAACTTTTAGGAAAAAGGCAAAGGCAAATAAAGAAAGTATTGAACTTAGAGATAGGCAAAGAGAAGATGAGTTAAGAGAACTCTACATCTCTGGTGCTATTTTTAAAGAAGGTTCTTATATTCGTCATACTGTAACAGGTCAGTCTGGTAAGGTAATTCGCAGGGGAACTAATCATTTGATATGTCTTACTGGAGAACCTGGAGAATATGATGAGTTTGGATTTAGTGAGAGTGCAGACCCTGAAATGTTTAAATGTTGGATTAGAGATGTTGTAGAATGGACTGATCAATCTGGTGAACCTGATTCTCGTAAAAGAGAAGTAGGTACTGACGCATTCAGAAAGTATGTAATGCGTTTAACTAATACTAAAAAAATTCATAACTTCCCTAATTATAAATAAAGATAGGAAAAAGTAGGTTTCTTTAATAAGAATAATGACTTTAAAGCATATTGTAACTGATCTCCATAAGGTATATCTAACCGAGATGGAAGCAAAGATTAAACCAAAATCTACTGCTGGAGCAGATTCTAAACCATCTGGTAGCAGTGAAGGCGGTACTGCGGAAGATCAAACTAAAAAGGCTGCGAGACAGCTAGCATATGACACTCGTTATAAGGCAAGACGGGATGATATTCCTTTGGAGAAGGCGTTTACACAAACTCTTCAAAATTCTAGTGCGTCTAGTCCTGTTAAAGAACTTGCTAAAGGCATGCTCTTTGGTGGTGGACAGAAGGAAGAGGTTGAAAGGATCTCTGAAGCACCACAACTTCCCCCTGAAGTATTTGCAGCATTACAAAGATTAGAGAAGAAGCGTAAGTCTAAAGGTGATACAAGACCAGGACCTTTAGATAAGAAGGAAGGATATGGTATGAAGAAGAAGGTTGCAAAAGAATCTATTGGTTCAGCAATTGATAAGACTTTTAGTGCAGCAGGTGAAGTTGCTGATACAGCAATTAAACTACCTGTAAAGGCAGTTGGATATGCTGCAGGTCTTAAGAAAGGACTTAAGAAGCAATTAAAAAAAGGTCAAAACAAAGCAAACGAAGAGACACAACAGGAATCTATTGGATCAGCAGTTGATAAGACTTTTAGTGCAGCAGGTGAAGTTGCTGATACAGCAATTAAACTACCAGTTAAAGCGGTAGGATATGTTGCAGGTCTTAAGAAAGGACTTAAGAAGCAAGCTCAAAAAGGTCAAAGAAAAGCAAATGAGCATCATGAAAAGGATGCAGAAGGTAAGGTTATAGAGCATGATATAGAGGATACTGCACCTAGTTCTATAGAAGAAGCAAAGGCAAAGAAAGTAACAACTCCTTCTAAAAAGAAGGGTAAGGATAAAGTTCTTGTTACCCCAGTAAAAGGTCAAGGTAAGCAATACCGTAGGTATGCAGATGCCAAGAAGAAGTATGAATTACGGAAGAATCCTCAGATTAGTTCTGTAACAGGTACTTCATATGGTAAAACATATGATGAGAAACCTGAAGATAAAAAGAATCCTGGTAAGTTCCCCTCACAAAAGAAGGCAAAGAAAGACTTTGATGGTGATGGTAAACTAGAATCTCCAAAGGCAGAATGGAAGGGTTCTAAGGATAAAGCCATTAAGAAAGCAATGGCTAAGAAGGTTAAGAAGGAAGAGTTCTCTAATTGGAAAGAAGAGTTTGACTTAACTGAAATTATTAAGAAGGAGTCTAAGCCAAAAAAGATACAGGAACTCAAGGGTAAAAACACTATTATCATTAATCCTAAACTAGAAGAAGGAATTGAAACCCTTGGGGGATATGTACTAGGTGTTGATGAATTAACTAATGAAGAAGTTGCAAACATTGACGAACTAAAATCCACAACTCTATCAAACTATATTACAAAAGCTACTGCTGATAGTTTACAAAAAGCATCTAGTAGTGGTGTTCATTCTGCTTATGATGGTGCAGATAGTAAAAAAGCTACACAGAAACGTGACAAAGCATGGAAGAGAGCAAAGGGAATTAGTAAAGCAGGTACTAAACTAGCAATCCGAGCAATCCAAGGTGGACAGCAGAAGGAAGAAGTAGTAAATGAAAAGGATGGACTATGGGATAACATCCGTCAAAAGAAAGCAAGGATGAAGGCAGGATCTGGTGAGAAGAAAGCAAAACCAGGTGACAAAGACTATCCTAAGACATTAAATGTTGAAGGTAAGATGAAGCAAGCACGTAAGAATGTGGGTGCTGACTCTTGTTGGGATGGTTACAAGGCAAAAGGAACTAAGAAGAAAGGTGGAAAGGTTGTTCCTAACTGTGTAAAAGAAGATGAAGTAAGTGAAGAACTACATCCAAGTGTCAAAAAAATTGATGCTATGAGTAAAGCGAACGTAGCAAAGCAAGCAGCAAAAGCTTCTGCAGATAAGTCTGCTAGAGAAAAAAGTGCTGCTGCATTCCAAGCACATAAGAAAGCAACTCTTGCCAAAGGTGGTCGTCCAGTAGACGCACTTGATTCTTGGAATAAAAAAAAACTCAATAAAGAAGCCATAGACCCCAAAGGTGGTGGTGTAAACCCTGATTTGTCTAATAAACAACAGAATACTGAGCGTAAACAAACTGAGTCTCAAAGAGAAAAGATACGCAAGCAACGTGAATTATTAGCAAAGATGCGTCAACAAGACGTATCAATGGGTAGACAACCTAGTGGTCATACTGCTCGTGAAGAAGTTGAAATTGATGAAAGACTTGGTGGTAAAGGTTATTCCAAAGCTGCTATGAAGTCATCTATTCATCCTCCATCTCAAAAATCAACTGGTGATTGGGAAGACTCTGATAGAGGTGAAGGTAACAAAGCAAAGAGAAGAGCAGGTGAAAAGGTAAAGGCAAAGAGTCCTACCTATATTGCATACGTAAAAAACAAAAAAGCGAACGAAGCATTAGATTTAAAAAAGGATGATGCAGGTTCTGCCCCTGCAGATAAAAAAGCAGAGGGTATGAATAAGCAAATTGAAAGGAAGGAGAAGAAGGTTGCTGTAATGAAGCGACAGATTCTTCAAAAGAAGGTACAGGCTGTAAGGGCAGGTGCTGGAGGTGATGTTGTTGCTCACTTTGAACCTGAAGGTCAAGTTCTTGAAAAGTATAGAGTACTTGCTAAGACTGATAAGGATAATAAACCTTCACAGTTCTCCTATCAAGATGAGAAGACAGCGAAGAAATTTGCTGACAGTATCAAAAAAGGTGGTGGACGTGCTACAGTATCTAAAGAAGAGACAGTAGTTGAATTGAACAGGTACGAAAAGGAGACTGGTAAGTCATCTGGTTCTATGAATATGCCTAAAGGTAAACCAACTCAGAAGGGTGGTGATTCTAGTCCTGTGATGAGAGCAGTTAGAAGTAGTATCCGTAAGGACACTGGTAAACCAGAAGGACAACAGAAGAAAGCAAAGGGTGTTAAATCTACTGCTGGAACTGGTAAGTACCTCGATAAGCAGAAGTCAAAGAAAGAGTATGCTGATCGTGCAAAAAAAGCAGGATTTAAGAATACTCAAGACTATACTAATACCGTTGCAAGATATGGTAGTGAAGACAACTATAGAAAAGGTAAAGGATTGGGAACCTAATCATGAAGAAAACTTTTAAACAATTCCAGAATGATGCTAAGGGTTTAACTGATAAGGAATTTAGTAAACTTTTAGATAAGAAAGGTATTAAGCGTCCTAATCTTCTTAAGAAGATCAAGGAAGCAACTAAGAGGGATGATTATGGTGATCCAATTGGCGGACCAAAGATATCAAAGAAACAACTGAAGAAGAATCTTGCAAAGAATGAACCTGATGAGCAACATACTACAACAACAAGTGAAGGTGCTGCTTGGACAAAGAAAGCAGGTAAGAATAAAGAAGGTGGTTTAAACGAGAAGGGACGTAAGTCCTATGAACGTGAGAATCCTGGTAGTGATTTAAAGAGACCCCAACCAGAGGGAGGTCCTAGAAAGAAATCATTCTGTGCTAGAATGGGTGGTGTAAAAGGACCAATGAAAAAACCAAATGGTGAACCAACTCGTAAAGCATTGGCATTAAGAAAATGGAAGTGTTAAAAACATTTAAACAATTCCAAGAAGAGAGTCTCGCAGACAGGGTAGCAGCCGCTGCTGAGAGGAATAAGTCTGCCATTAAAAATAAAAGAGGCGTTACAAAACCTGACGAACCTGAACTAAAAGCAAATAGTCCAGAGGCAGAAAGGATTGTTAGGGGTATGGAACGTAAATCTTTAGGAAGATTTAAGAATTTGTACGGTAAAAGACATAAGGATGTCATGTATAATACTGCAAACAAACTTGCGTCATGACATTTAGATTCCTACCAGATGCATTTTATGCCAGTAAGCACCAACCTTGGTTGGATGAAGCGAAGTATGGTAATACCTTTGATAATGAAAAGGATAAGAAGAAGAGAGACGATCACGAGGCAGAGAATAAGTATAATAAAGACCGTATGATGCACGGTAAGAAGAAGGTTGGACAATCAAAAGACAGTGAGACTTACAGAACTTGGAAGAAAAGGAGAGCAGAAATGGAAACACAAAAACCTAGAATGACAGAGAAGGGTGTCAAATTTTACGATAAAAAAGGAACAGGATATATGAAGGGCGGCAAGAAGAAGTATGATTAAGTGCTTTGATTGCTAAATAATACACGCACATGGTATTATTATGACTAAATTTTTACTTCCTATCGCTATCAACGTTATTAATAAAGCGGTAGATAAGATCCCAGAGGATCTAGAGACAAAACTTAAAGAGTTTGTTATCGGACTACTCAAAAAGGCTGCTGCTAAGTCAGGGAATAAGGTAGATGATCAGTTAGTAGAAGCTTTAGAGAAAGCACTTCTATCCTGATCTTATAGGTAAAAAAAAACCTTAGACTGTGCCCAGTCTAAGGTTGCTCAAGACATAAATAAAAACAGGCAAAACACAATTTCATTACGGACGTAAACAAATGGCACTCTGGGGTAATAGCGATAACGTGACTTCTGCTGGACAGGTATGGTTGAATTATGCCACTGGTATTGTGACTGCAACTGGCACAGCATTTGGTGCAGCAGGTTCAGCACAGGAAGGAGACGTTATAAGATTTGGTAACATAACCCAGACGGGTATTGGTACATATTTTGGTGACGCAGTAATTGTAAGCATCGCAAGTGCTACACAATTAACAATTGGATCTACTGCTGGTCTTAGCGGTGTTGCAATTGCAAATACTGACTTTACTGTAACACAACAACCTAAGTATACTGTACTCGATTCAACCCAGAGTGAGAACACTGCTTATGGTGTAACTGATACATTGACATATGGTGTTGCTGCTGAAGGAGTAACTAATACTGCTGCTTCTGCTTATGAAGTAACTCATGGTGGATGGGTTGGTGTTACAACTTATGTCGATCAGCACGGTAACCTAAGAGTTAAGAAAGAGACTCTAGTTGCTATGTCTGGAATTACAACTGGTAACGTACCTATATACGATACAAACCCAACAGTCTAAAAAACTGCATTAATATGATATGATATTTAATGAATTGAATGACGGTAATTTTTTATTATTTGCCATTCGTAATTATGAGAATCCTCAGGCAGTGACCAAAGAGGATTTCGATAAAGATCTAAATCATTTTAAGTATATAAAAAGACTATTAAAGAGATATAAGAATACGGGTCAACTTAAGACTCATTTACTTATCAATCACTTTATAGTGTTATATAATATATTTGGTGATGCAACAACTCCTATGTTGTTTTACAAAATTGAGAAAGAGTTGTGGGATGTAATGAAGACATTCGTTATATTCTTAAACAAAATGCCTGATTATCCTAAATCACATATACATGATATTCCAGTTGACTTGGAATGTTTAGCAGAATTACATAAGGTATACAAAGATGGCGACAAACCTTGATCGCATAATCCAAATGATTAGGACTCTCGGCAAAGTCGAAGAGGAAGGTGCTATTGCAATCACTAATAATATAAGTGGTGGTAATATTGCTGGTGCTCCTCCAGATCATCCTCCAGTACGTAAAAAGAAAAAAAGATATATCTATGCGAAGAACACCCGTAAGAATTGGACTGTAGGATAATGCCTGACGAAAATATTAATGCAGCTATCCTAGAGAGATTGGAAAAAGTAGTTAGTACCCTTCAGGATAATTCCACGAAGATGGGGCAACTTCTGGCAGTTCATAATGAGAAGTTAGATAAGCAAGATAGAATTGATGCTGTATTGTTCGAGAAGGTGGAGTCAGTCCATCGTGAAGTAAACCGTAGAGCAGAGGAGATAAAGAAAGGTTGTGAAAAAGATATACGTAAAGTTGACGATAGGCTCCGTATCATGGAGAAGAAGATGTGGACTATTGCTGGTTCTATTGCTATTATATCTTTCATCGTTAGTCCAGTCGGACAAATAGTTATTAAAGGTTTTTTACCAGCAACGCAAGTAGAAAATATATCAAAATAAATAATCTTGATTGCATAGAGCAACCATGATTAGATCAGAGAGTGTATATCATTGGTTAACGGTTACAAACCAAGTCATACTATACACTGGACTTATGACTGCCTGTTTATGGGAGTCAAACGTTGACAGGAAGTTTTGGCAGTGCTAGTATCTAGTGGTACACACTGGCATTTGAATGGATTACATTGACACTAGGTTTATAAATCTAGTATCGTCAAGATTGCAGAAGTTTAAAAAGGTTAAACCTGACCTTTATAACTTCAGGTGTCCTGTGTGTGGAGATTCAAAGAAGCATAAGAATAAAGCTAGAGGTTATCTTTATGCTGTCAAAAATAATACAAACTTCAAGTGCCATAACTGTGGTGCAAGTTTGTCTTTAAATAATTTTCTCAAAGAGATGGATGTTACTCTACACAAACAGTACGTCCTAGAGAAGTTTAAGTCGGGTAACGCTGGTGGCAATTTTGTCGTCAAGGAACCCGACTTTCATTTTGAGAAACCAAAATTTAAACCTAAAGCACCTGAGTTAGATCTACCCAAAGCAAGTGCAAATGTTGCAGCAACAACATACTTGGAGCGTAGAAAGATTGATCCGAATAAATTTTATTATGCGGACAATTTCAAAAGATGGACTAATACCAAAGTTCGTAATACTTTTGGACAGAGTGATTTAAAATATGATGAACCAAGGATAATTATTCCTTTGTATTATCAAAATAATCTAGTTGGATTCCAAGGCAGAGCACTGGTTCCTAGCAAGGTTAAATACATTACTATAATGATTGATGATGAAGCACCAAAGATCTACGGACTGGATAACATCAGAGCAGATGCTCCAGTCTTCGTTACAGAAGGACCGTTCGACAGCACGTTCCTACTCAATAGCATTGCTATGTGCGGTGCAGACGGTGATGTTGGGAAGTGGGGTGTTAGCACTCCTGTTTGGGTTTATGATAACGAGCCGAGG
>Ga0163180_10001932_pt1 | contig 11655 bp, 20 predicted proteins | sample AtlANTMetagenome_2_FD_109647 | JGI IMG/M metagenome (GOLD analysis project Ga0163180, IMG submission 109647) | Marine eukaryotic phytoplankton communities from the Atlantic Ocean - Atlantic ANT 4 Metagenome | ecosystem: Environmental > Aquatic > Marine > Oceanic | place: North Atlantic Ocean...
TGAATCTGAGGGAGAATCCTCGGACAAGATTTCTCTGATGATTTCTCTCAGTTGATTTTCTTGTTCCTGCTGCTCTCTCAGGATAACTTTAATTTTGCTTTGGATTGCTTCTCTTAGAGTTTTTTCTTCATTTGTCATTTCATTTTCCTTAGTTTTCGTAGTGCCCAAGCCGCCCTGTACAGCTCCTCCGCCCATAGCGGAAAGCTCAAGCAGTTGTTCGATAGACGTGATTTCAACGATCGTATTTTGATCCATTACTTTTTACCTTTGTTTATAATTGCCTTTTGTAGCGCATCGGGCAATTCGCTCTGTTTACCTTTTAGGCTTGGGTCATCATCGTATTTTTCAGTTTTTTCATTACCATCTTCATCTTCTTTTTCTTCCATCATTACCCCAACAGGCATTTCAGGTTCTGGGCAATATTTGCGGCCATTAATATCCAGACATTCTTCATCAGGCATCTCATCGTGCATTTGTGGCTCCGCCATCGGATCCATCATAGGTCCTGCACACTCATTAACATCCTTAGACTCATTGAGTTTTCCGAGATTCATTTTAAAACCCCACTTGTTGGTGAGAAGATCACCAATTTCTTTATTTTTCCATTCTTTTAAAGACATTTCTCTATTTCTCCTTTCGTTATAAATAGTATTTTCATCTTCTTTTAGACTATCTTCCCAATCCCTAAACAGCATTGGGTCATTTGCTTCCATTTCCATTTTTCTTAGGTGAGGATTTTTTTGAGCATAACCCTTCCCAGTGTATCCATCGTTATCTAGCCGACCCTTTTCGTTTTGGCTATGGTGTACCAATTCATGCGCTATAGATCTTAGTATATCTTTGGGGTGCCTACCCGTTGCAAAGACGTGAATTTCCATATTGGTGGGGTCGTAATAGCCCGTTTTTCCAAGAGTATCACCAGCATTTCTTTCATCATGATTTAAAAAAATACTTGGTGGCTGCTTAAACCCCAATCTTTCTTTTGCAAAATCACAAAGACTTTTGATTTCGTCTCCATATTGTATTGGAGAGCCTGTTTTGTTGTTAATTTCGTATTTCATTTTTTAATACCTATATTTTTTCTCATTTCTTCTGAGTAATAGATGAATTCAACCACATTGCCATCTGGATCTTTTACGTAACAACCAGTTGTTCCGTCTCTATGATGCACAACTTCTCCTTTATCTGATGGTAAATCAGCGTAATTTTCTACTATTATGGCGAAATGGGCATATTCATAGTGTTTTTTATCTATGAGGGCAATAGTGGTGTTGCCCATAGCCATCCTTTTGTATTTGTGGTCTTCAAAAATAAGCGTGGCGCCACAACTCTTTTCATACCATGCTTGTGATTTTTCCAAATCTTCTACTAAAATTGCTATGTGATCTACTGTATTCATAATATTAAATAGTCTCCTCTACTGTTAACTGAAATGGATTGAGAGATAAAGAGAAACCGGTCTTTGAACAAGCCACAATGATTATAATTACTGCTCTGCCGCCTTGAATTCTTGTTACTTTGTCTATCACTGTGCCGAAAAACACAGCTTCGCCAATGTCATTGTCTTCGATTATCCACTCAGACCACGAAACAAGGTCACCAATTTTTATTTTAGAAGACACTGTCTGTCCAAACGCTTTATCATTCACTAATTTTGACATCTTCAATCCAACAACAATGACCATCCCTTAGGTAACTGCACATTAATTCAACCGCTATATCGCGATCATAAGGGCCTAAAGTTTGCCACGACTCTTTATCATGCGTTTTTCTATAAACTCTAACATAATATTTTATCACATAAAATGACATTATCAATCATCCGTTTTCATCCTAAGATAAATAAGAGACAAAAGAATAATTAACGGTATGTCAATACCAAAAATAACGTATAAGAATAAAATAGACATCATAAACATGATGCTATAAAGTAATTTTTCCATTAATTAAGTCCAATCCATTCAATTTCATCTTCGGGTACCATGATTAAAGCACCCATTCCAAAAGTATAAGGCGTAAAAAGACAGTATCTGCCCTGTGCATCTTTCTTAACCTTGTCAACCCAGTAAAAATCTGCGTCTTTATCTATCCAAAGGAAGCATTTATCCGATAAAGACCAATAAAAACCCTTACCTTTCCCTTTAATCTTGACTGTATATAGGCATTCACCTTGTTTACTTTTTATAAACCCTGCCATTCGAGCTGCTAATTTAATGTAATTGGCGAAAAAGTCCTTTTTGTCGCTTTCGAATGACACCATAAACACCCCCTATAAGTAAATAGGGTCCAAAAAAGCTATTCTCCGCCTCCCCCATCACCACCATCTGAGCCATAATCGTCTGATCTGTGGGGTAGGTACCCTCCATAATAGGCGAATTTAGTGCGTTTTCGGCCTCTATTTTGGTATTTTTTGTTAGGATAAACGGTCTTTTTTCGTTTATTTGTACGCTTTTTACGCTTTTTTTTGCGTTTTTCGTCTATATTTTTGACTATTTTTACTTTAATTTTACGTTTTTTTTTAACATTTTCCTCTTCTAGCGCCCCAAAATCAGATGGAGCGCTGTTGGAACGGCTCATTTTCGGCCTTTTATGGCCTTTTCCGCCTCCAAAATGTTTATTTTTGCCCAATCCAATCAATCTTTTCTTCATTTTTCGATGTTTTCGCTTCTGAGAACGCTGAAAACGACTTTCTTCGCTGATTAGGCCTTGTTTTTTGGCCAATTCTATCGCTTTTCTAAGGATTTGGGTGCCATTTTCAGCATATTTATACATTTCATCGATAGAGGCCCACTTATATTGGTCATTTTCCTGAAAATCTTGCATATTTAGGTTAATTTCCGGTTTATCCTGTTCTAATTTTGTCTGAAAGAATTCAATTTCGTTGGTTTTACCCTTCCAGGCGAATTTGTGAGTTCCAATTAGCTCTAAATAAGGCAACAATAGGCCGGTTTCTTCCATTATTTCTCTTTCAGTGCCTTCAATTGGTCCATCCGGGCGCTTTACTTCCAATTCTTTAAGATGACCACCTGGGATATCCCATTTTCTACCGGCATCTGTTCTTCTCAAGAGTAAAATACGGTTATTTGCATCATATATGATGGCTTTGCCAACTTTTTGATCATCCTTGCAATAATCAAAAGGATTTTTTACTTTTATCTCACCAAAATTATTAGAAATCTCTTCTAAACTGTCGTCATAGTGGAGCGTAGAGCCTAATTTTTTAAGAGTTTGGAGCTTTAGGGCACCTTCGGTGTAGTGAACTCGGTCGGGGGTAAAATAATGGTCTAAAGAGAGCTTCTCAAGGTATACCGGTATGGCAAATTCAGGGAACAAATCCTCTTTTTCTTTAGAGCGAGCCGTAACGATGTGCACATTGTCACCTTTTTTGATGTGTTGCCTTATAAGTTCAAGTATTTTTTTATTATATCCATCAAAAACGAATTCGGGCTTATCATCTTTGATTAACATGTGGGCTAACACAATTGTATCATCAAAATCAAAGGTTACTGTTTTCATTTTATTATTCCCCACGTATTATATCATGTATTTTCACACTTGTCAAGTTATTTTTACCTTTATTTTACGGCTATTTTCTCTCAAATCGTACACCTTCTCAGGCCATTTTTGTTCTAAATCGTAATCTTTCATCCATTTTGCTTTCGAAATGGAAGATTGTAAAGGAGTCCATCCATATTTAATGTATTTGCCCAAGGCAGCTTCAACAAGATCTCTTCGTTTCATGCTATAAGTTCCGACTAAAGCAGCCGAAGCAGCCGATCCTGTTAGATTGTACCAACTTTCGTTTGCAAATAAGTGTAAATATTTCATTAAATGAGGTAGAACATCCAAAATAATTGCTTCATCAATAGGATCTGGGATGGTAGAGACCCCAGAATCAACTTTATATTCTTCTGGTGTTCGTTCAACCCAATCAAAATTGTCATTTTGGTCACCAGTTTTCTCTGAAACTTCTTTTTTAAGCCTATCAATTACCATTTGGTCACCCATATGAATTTTCATTATGGTTTTTCTGGTCCTATCAGAGATAAAACCATCATCAACTGATTTGTCCAACCTGTTTAGCAATGTTCTATCTTTTTCAATCCTGGAGATGATGCTATCAATTGGATAATCTTGCTTTTCGACAACATTTTTATTAAACCAATTGTTAACAATACTAAGAACTGCTTTAGAATGTTTTTGATAGTGAGCCTTTCTATCAATTGGTTTAGGGCTTGGTGGCGCTTTTGGCTGTTTTTTTGCTGTTTCTGGTGGTTTTGCGTCACCAAATGGCATTGTAGACTGTGCGGGCTCCCTTCCTAATGGTGGCATTGTGGTTTGAGCCTCTTTTACTAAATCTTTATCTGTTTTGCTGCTTCGTATATTTATTTTTATCTTCATATTTCATCTCCAAACAAAGTAAATAGTCAACATTACTGATAATAGTAAGCAATTTCAACTAAACTTTTTTCTTCCGGCATAGTATTGAAGTACACTCTATTTTCTGATGCAACATAATACCAATCATAATTTGGAGCACCATCAATAAAAACATAAATTCTATCTTCATAGAGAGGTATTCTGGTTAATTCCCAATATTCGTATTGGGTTATTTGATTGCTAGCATCAGAAACTCCCTGAGACCAATCTTCATCACAAATGTCAATTATTTTTCCACCTACTGCGTTTGTGGCATCCATATATCGTTTGCCCTCGTTCTGTGCCGCCGCAGGATTACATAATGTATCTGTTGGCCCCATCTGCACTATTGAAGATAGAAAGACATATTCTCTAACTGTTTGAATCCAGGCCACGAAATCGTGCGGTGTTGTGAAATTTGTATCACTTTGGTCATCCTCATCTGACACAAATACAATCAATAGAGCAGCATCTTCTCTCATCCAAGTCGAAGAGTAATTATTTTCGGTTATATAGGCGTAAACGCCATTATAGCCTTCCTCTAGGTGGCCATTAATGGTAGTAGCAAGCTGGCTCTCAGCCTCTACAGAGGTGTCTCCTGGTATTAAAGGAAATTGCTGTATGAGTTTAGCACGATTGGGATCCGTTGGTATTATTGCCAACCTCCAGTCTGTCAAAGGTAAAGCAGTTATCATATCCCCAATACCAGCAATTACTTGTGGTCGATCGTTCACCATTGATCCAGAAGGGTCGATCACCCATAAGATGTCGACCCCATTAAAATTGCCCGGTTGTGTGAAATTGTCAACCCATATATCTGCTGCATCCTGCCCGGTATCAGCTACTATCGTATCCCCTTCAATATATACATCTTGTTGCGACACCCATGTTTCTACTTCCTCATAAGTTATCCTTTCAACTTCATATGTTAGCATGTGATCCGACAAGCACGCTACAAAAAACAAAAACCAAACAAACATAACAAAACCCCCCACTTTAGTAACTATGGGCCAAATTTGTTAATCGATTTGTGTGTCTGAAAAAAGCTGCAAACAACTCTTAGGAATAGTATATTTATAGTCTTCTTCTGGAAAGTAAACCAAAAATGCTTTTATATCTTCTCTTGTTTCTTCTCCATCGAAATCACTTGTTTTGATAAGCGTTTCCTTGATTATTGTACCAGCCCCTTGCACTGTTAAAATTTTTTTGATTTTGGGTTTTAACTCGACAAGGTCACCAATCTTCAGTTCTTCTTCATTTTTGCTTAACATTATTTTATCGATATAATCATTCATTAAAGTGATATTTTCATCACTAATAAATAGGTATATGATTGAAGAATATAGATTAGTGTCCACAATGACGCCCGGCCCATGCCGTACCCCTAAGACTCCCATCAGCCACGAATTGTTGCTTATTATTATGTCACCTGTCTTGAACCGCATCATCTATTTCAGTACAATAGACCAACCTCCGAAAGTTTTCTCTTGGAAAGTGAATCACATAACAATGTAAAATATCTCCGAAATCAACTGATTTCCTTACTTCAATAATAATTCCCAAACCATAATTGATAAATCGATGTTTAACCAAATCCCCGATTTTAAAATTAGTTTTTCTTTTCATATTTATAAATATAACTTGACACACTTTATAAAGTATGTTATAATGTTGCATGGAGGAAAAAATAATGAATTTTGACGATGAGAGGAAAAAGAAAATAAAAGAAACACTTATAAACGCTGTGGTACATCCTATGGAAACATGTATGGAGATAAGCTTTTATGTTGTATCATTGGCTGTTGGAATTTGGATATTGGGCTTCGCTCTATCCTTTTTGGTAAAGGTAATGAGGCCATTGATTTTTCTGACGTAGTCTATAAAACAACATACAGATTTTTTTCTTTAAGCTGATTTATAATGGCAGGCTTTTTAACAAAGGCTTTAGAAATTGGCTCTTTATGCCACTCGCCTTTAGATTTTAAATTTTACATTGCTGATGTCTGATCACAATCATCTGATTTGTCATCAGGGGTCAGTTGGGCGAGATCAAATCGTTCGCTTCCCTCGTCATCAATGTCGAGTTGTTTATGTTCAACATCCCCCCGGTTTTTCATATAAAAATCCCACATATTTCGAGCAGCATCGGTGACACTAACTCTGTCGGCTACTAAACCACCGCCTTTCATTGTTGCATATTCCATTGCAACATCATATAGCAATGGACCCCAACCTTTAGTTGTGGCAGTGACGAATCCGACAACAAAAGTCTCTAAACAGTTAGGTTTAGGAACAGATAACATATTAGCATATTTGGCAGGAATAACATAAATTGTTCCACCCGGAAGAAATTTTGATACTTTACCCTGTGTGTAATGTTCGACACCACTCCTACCAGAATCAAATTTGATTATGTCGCCTGTTTTTTCATTACGTCCTCCGTAACATATGGCTCTCGCACCCTTCCCTAGTGGATAATTTATTATAATTGGAGTTAGACCGGCTTCCTCAGTATTTAAAGCCAGTTTGTCTGCTGCTTCTAAATCTGTTACACTCTTCGCAGCCTCTTTAAGAAGGAATTTTTTCCAACTTTCCATTATTAATTTCATATCATATTCTCCTCGCTTGTAATTAGTGTGACTATTTATAATAAAAGGATTTTATTATGTCAAAAGATATGAAAATGATAATGGAGAGCTGGAGAAAACAAGTATTGAGCGAGGGCGCCATTCAGATGATAGCAAAAGTCTGGAGCAAAGTAACAGATCCGGATGGAGCAAAGGCAGCAGCAAGAGAGACAGAAAAGATAGCCCAAGCCAATGCCTTACAGACAGTTGGCGAATTGATTGATTTGATTAAGATTTTCAAATCAAAAGAGCGCGCTTTAAGCGGCGCCAAAAAATTAGACGACATTTTCACTGGTGGCGTGTTAGAGGATGTAATTGATGATGCGGGTGACATGGCATTAGAGTTATTTGGATGGCTTTCAGATACATATCTTTTTAACAAGCCCAAAGCTCCACAAGATACATTAAAATTCTTTAGAGTAGACCCGAGCATTGCAGCAATTGTTGACAATGATGTAGAAGAAGCATTTTTGCAATGGTTTTTAAAACAAGGTGTAAATGACACAGATTTTAGAAACAAGAAATTGAGCGATTTTAATATGAATGTCGCACTGCGAGACTTTATAGCAAAAGCATATAAAGCAAGAACAGTAGCAGGTCCGGATAATTTATTCAAATAAGAAGAAATTGGTGCCCTCCAGGGGTGGAACGTCTCAAACGGCATGCGTTGGTGGTTCAAGCCGTTTTATTTAAAACTTTACATATACTTGATCATTGTCATCAACAATGATTAAGCCTTTGTTTGCCATTTTTCGAATATGTTTTTTGTAGACATTAAACATGTCATACTTAATGTCATTCCATGCTGACATTTTTGCATCAACAACATTTTTAGGTAAACGAAAATGCTTTACTTTTATGTCTTCTTCTGTGTATCTAACGGCGAACTCAGCTAAGCCATTAACATCTATAACAGCATTATCCCATTCGATCCCGTTGCGAACAACCGAATTAGGACCAGACATGACAGGTTTCTGATCCATATTTGATTTCCACCAATCACCAGAAAGAAAATACTCTGTTCCTGCGATGTTACCAACAAAATCTAAAATCTTTCCCAACAAAGATGGAGCTTGTTCAAGAAGTTTCCACTTCATACCCAGCTGAGAGCCTTTGAGATCTCCAATAGGAGCCTTTTCTTCCGAGCCCAAGATGTCCGCCAATTCATATGCTGATGTTTGATCATCAATGTCACCAGTTATATCTATGTCGGCAAGACTGGATATCATATGGGGATCAATCCCAGCCTTCATGCGCTGACCGGCTCGCTGAGCCCTCATACCGCGCTTTGTTGGGGCATATATTTCATCTAAAATCATTTTCTTTAAATATTCAATGGTCAATTTCATTTTTTAATTCCTAATATTCTGGTGGCATACGACCAGTTCGCATAGCATATGCATATCGCTCATCTTTTCCAACATATCCTTGCCACATATTTTGACTAACAAACCAATCCTTGACTTCTTTGTCATATGCGCGCATTTTGGCATTATGGTCCGCCTTTCTTTTTTCTTCAGCAGCCCTTTCGTCGGGATCATCATGCGGCGCCGGATCCGAGACTTCCTCCTCAGAAAACACAGCGTCCAATTCTTCTTTAATAATTTGTTTTAATTGTTTAATTGTCAATTCCATTAGTCAATGCCCCAATAATTTTTTACATCTTTCCAGATTATACGAACAAGATCTTCACGAGAGATTCCTTCGCTTTCGAGATCCCAATCGGCAATTTGGAATTGTTCCTCATCATATTCATCTTTGGCAAATACTGAATCCTCGATATATTGCAATACGCTTTCTGGTGATTCGTCCATGTCCGCCATGTTTCGAGCATCATATGAAATATCCTCGGCATCCATGCCGACAAATTCAAGATCGCCGAGAAGTTTGTTGGACCCAGATTCAATCGATTCTCTATTCCTTTCGATTTCGTCGAAAGCCGCCAAAAAATTATCCGGAGACCAGTCAGGATAGTGCTTTTCTCGCGTTTCTTTTTCATAGTCCATGTTACCCTTACCCCACATCTTAAAGTCTCCAGAAACACCGGCTTTAAGCCATCTAGAGTCAGATACATCCGAGTACGTGCGAATCACTTGCTTGTAATTGGCAGGTTCAGCAGCATAGCCTTTGTAAATTTCTTGTATCTCTTCTTTTATGATTCGTTTTAATTGTTTTGTTGTTAAAATCATTGTTTATTTCCTTTTTGTTTAATTAATTCATTTGCCGCATTACGAACATACTCAACAGAGTCTTGAGACAGTTTGTTTAAAATATCCATCGTTATGTTAGGATGTTGCGCTATGTGACGTCTAATTCTTGGATGTTCACTGTTTGCTAGCATCTTTATCTGTTCTATTGGAAGTGCTGGGTTTCTAGCTAGTCTCGATTTTGCCCTATCAGCAGGTCCAGTATACCATTTAGGATCAGTGATAATATCCATTGGTGTATTTGGGTTTTTAAGGACCATGCCTTGCACCCAAGAAGATGATGAAGTTGAAAGAAGTCGAAGAATATCCGGGTCTTCCTTGCCGGCATCACTGTGCACGATGGCACCGATAACCTTGGTGTTTTGATTTAAATCATCAAATGTCAAATCAACTCCCATAATCGATGCCAACTCGATTCCTTGAATAACCATTTCAGGATCATCAGATTGAAGCAAAGAGTCCAATTGTGGCATACCGGTTGATTCGATAAGTTTTGTAATTTCTTCTTTTATTATTTCTCTTAATTGTTTTGCTGTTAGTTTCATATGAGTTGTTCCTATGTTGGTTTAATATAAGTAGTTTTAAATTTTATTCTGGGTATGCTTCGATGCGAAATCTCACATCAGTGCAGATTGTGTGTTCTTTAATTTGCAAAAGCTGTTCCGGATGTATTTTAAGCCCAATTGATGTAATTCTAAACCACCAAGAATCCCAAAAATTTTTCCTTTGATCATCGGATTTTTTACAACGAATTAATACTTCTTGTTGCCTTTGAACAACATCAATGTCATGACATTTGTTTTCGTGCAATTTCCTCTCAAGTTTTGCAATGCAATCCGTTGTTCCAAATTCTCTTTTGGCTTTTTTAATCATTCTCTTATTGGTAACGCAGCCACTAAACGACAACAAAAACAGTATTTTAAACATGTTCCTCTCCTAATATTAATTAGATTTTACTTGACAAACAGTCTTAAATGTGTTATAATATATATATGAAAAAGCTTATATATTATTATTCCGGAATGAATGCGGGCAAGTCTGCTCATCTACTTCAAAAAGCCCATAATTTGCAAACCAAAGGGGTTTCTGTGCGTAGATTCACTCATCACATGGACACGCGTTGGGGTTCGGGTGTTATTGTGTCTAGAATTGGAATCGAAGCAATGGCAGATGTGTTTGATGGAGCCACAAATTTTCTTAATTCGGGAATTGGAAATGGAAGCTGGGTATTTATTGATGAGGCTCAGTTTTTAAAAAAGGAACAAATAAGGCAATTAGCGGAACTAGTTGACCGTAACAACGTAACAATATTATGTTACGGGTTAAGAACTGATTTTTTGGGGGAACCTTTTGAAGGAACCACTTATCTAATGGCATGGGCTGATGAAATTAGGGAAATTGAGTCACATGACGCAGCAGGGGATAAGGCAACTTTTAATATTCGCTTGGATAACATGGGGAATCGGGTAACTTCGGGAAATCAGATGGAAATTGGCACTCACTACGAATCTGTTTCGAGGAGGTCTTTCTTTTCCAATAGAGGGGTTTAAATATGAAAAAACAATTAATCAATGTCCTTAAGGAGCGCTCTGTTAAATTTGGCGACTTCACCTTGGCATCTGGTAAAAAGTCTGATTTTTATGTTGATGCTCGACTTACAACGTTGCACCCTGTTGGTTCCATGCTCATTGCTGAAATGATTCTTGAAAAGTTATCTCCTGATGTGCAAGCTATTGGTGGTCCGGTTACCGGCGCTGATCCTATTACTGGTGCCATAACATTATTATCTAATCAAACAGGTAGAAATTTACTTGGTTTCATGGTACGTAAACAGCCCAAAGGCTATGGTGGCAAACAATGGGTTGAAGGGTTAGCTAATATCCAAAAGGGTACCAAAGTGTGCGTTATTGAGGATACCGTTACCACCGGCGGAAGTCTTCTTAAAGCAATTCAAAAAATAGAAGAAGCCGGTTTAGAAGTTATTCAATGTATAGCAGTTGTTGATAGAGAAGAAGGTGCAGCAGGTCGCTTAATTGATGCTGGTTACTCTTTTGAGGCATTAGTCTCTCGCGGTGATTTGGCATAAACTCGAAAAGTCAAATTTTTTTTTTTGAAAATTTTTAAATCTCAGAAATTTGGCCGATAGTTTGAATGTACCTCCTTCGTCGCCCCGAAAAACTCCCTTTGCGTAGGACTTATTTCGTCACTCTATATGCTCGGGGAGTAGGGGGATGTAGGGGGGAGGACCCCCCTTTTACTGTTTATGTTTTCGAAACGCTTTCTTCTCCAACACGCTCGAATTGTTCGGCTGCGTATGCTTTAGCGTAAGCGTGGGCACTTTGGCGCGAGGTGAAAGCCTGAAAACCTTCGATGGTATCTATCCCTCCATCTGGGCGGATACA
>Ga0163180_10001933_pt1 | contig 11651 bp, 4 predicted proteins | sample AtlANTMetagenome_2_FD_109647 | JGI IMG/M metagenome (GOLD analysis project Ga0163180, IMG submission 109647) | Marine eukaryotic phytoplankton communities from the Atlantic Ocean - Atlantic ANT 4 Metagenome | ecosystem: Environmental > Aquatic > Marine > Oceanic | place: North Atlantic Ocean...
AGTGGAGGTCTTCAACGTCTACATTAAAGAGGAATTGGTCTTTGAAAACTTAACTAAAGACCAATTTTTCGATGAAATGGAAGAATTAGCAAGAAAAGCTTACTTTGAAGGCGAACCAAAAGCAGATTCTATCCGAATTGAACAAAAAACTATAGAGGATTAATTATGGCAACACGAACTGGTTTAAATGGTATGGTATTCGTAGAAGCAATACCTAAAAAAACATCTCAAGGCAGAGGAAAACATACAAAATATGCTGCATCCTCTCGAAATAAGGCAAAAAAGAGGTATAGAGGACAAGGAAAATAGAAAATTACGCCCGAAAGGGCGTTTTTTTATGCCTAAAATAAAAATGCCATATATTGGGTATAAATAACAAAGAAAATAGTACAAAAACTACCTTTCATGGCAGTAAAACGAAAATCTAGAGCATTTAAGGACATTAGTTTATCGTTTAAACCTCATCCAGTCACTAAAGATCTACCTATTTTAATTAACGAACGTGCAATTGTAAGATCTGTTCGTAATTTAGTAGAGACTATACCAACAGAAAGGTTTTTTCAGTCAGATATTGGTTCGGATATACGTGGTAGTCTCTTTGAAAACTTTCACCCTACGTTAGCAACTGTTATTGAAGATCAAATTAAAGAGACAATAACAAATTTTGAACCAAGAGTTGATAATATTAACGTACAATTAGATCCTTACGTAGATTCTAATGGATTTGAAGTAACAGTATTATTTGATATTGTTGGATTAGATATTCCAACACAACAATTTTCCTTCTTGTTAGAACCTACCAGATAATATAATGGCATTTACTCAATACACAAACTTAGATTTTGATCAAATCAAGGCACAGATAAAGGATTATCTGCGAACTAATTCAAATTTTACTGATTTTGATTTTGAAGGATCTAACTTTTCTGTTTTAATAGACACTTTAGCGTATAATACTTACATTAACTCATTTAATGCTAACTTATTAGCAAATGAGAGTTTTCTAGATTCAGCAACTCTAAGAGAAAATGTAATATCACTTGCACGTAATATTGGTTATGTACCCCGTTCAAAAACTGCTTCAAGGGCACAAATTTACTTTACTGTTGAGTTGGAAGGAGAAAATCCAGATTCTACATTAGATCAACGCTTAAAAACGATATATTTGAAACCAGGTTTAGTATGTGTAGGTAAATCAAATGATACTACATTTACATTTTCATTAACTGAAGATATAAGTGCTCCTGCAAAAATTAGTCGTGTCGTTGGTGAAGGTTCAGCGAAAAGAAATATCTATAGTGCAGAATTTGGAACTGCAGAAAACCCTATAGAAATTGTTCAAGGTTCTTATCTACAAAGAGAATTTACTTATCTTGGTAATCAAGACCAAAGATTTATATTAGAAAACTCTAGTATTGATAGTTCTACGATAAAAGTTATTGTTGGATCATCTAATGCTGATATTGGATCTGCATTTGGTATGCCTTGGAGAAAGGTTGATAACATTGTTAATGTTGATAATAAGTCCGAAATTTATTTCTTACAGGAAATAACTGATGAGAAACAAGAAATAATCTTTGGTGATGGTATAATTGGAAAACAATTAGGTGGAAGTGGTATTGGTGCATTCAATGCAGATGGTAATCCACTTACTAATAATAAAATATTAGTACGATATATTGTATGTGATGGTGAAGAAGGTAATGGTGCTAGTCAATTTGATTTCCAAGGTGGATTCTTAGATAAGCACCCTGATGTAATTGGTGCAAATTCATTAAAACCATACGGTAATGTATCAATTAATACTGTACAAGGTGCTTCAAATGGTGCTGAAGTAGAGAATCTTGCTTCAATTAAGTATTATGCCCCAAGATTATATTCCTCTCAATACAGGGCAGTTACATCTACAGATTATGAATCTATAATTGAGACCATATATCCTAGTACTGAATCAGTTGCAGTTGTTGGTGGTGAAGAATTAAGTCCACCACAATTTGGTAAAGTGCAAATTAGTATCAAACCTAAAAATGGTACATATGTTTCTGATTTTGATAAGTTACAGATCAAAAATAAATTAAAAAACTATGCTGTTGCAGGAATTAATGCTGATATTGTAGATTTAAAAGTTCTTTATGTTGAGTTGCATTCAACAGTATATTACAATACTGCACAAAACTCTAACGGAAATAGTTTAAAAGGTAGAATTGTAAATGCACTTGAAACCTATGCCAATAATATTGATATTAATAAATTTGGTGGTAGGTTTAAGTATAGTAAAATTCTTCAATTAATTGATAGAGTTGATGATTCAATTACTTCTAATATCACTAAAGTTATTATTAGAAGAGATTTAAAGGTATTGAAGAATCAATTTGCACAATATGAATTATGTTTTGGTAATAGGTTCTATATTAATCCTGAAGGATTTAATATTAAAAGTACTGGATTTACCATTAATGGAAGTACTAGTATACTATTCCTTACTGATGTCCCTAATAAAAAGGTAGATGGAACTTTGGATGGAAGTGGAAAGGGTACTTTAAGTGCTATCTCTAGGAACCAAAAGGATGAACTAAATGTTATTGTCAAATCTATTGGTACAATTGATTATGTTAAGGGTGAAATAATTTTAAATACTGTTAATATCACAAGCACTATTGCATCAAATGATTTGATAGAAATTCAAGCATTTCCCGATTCTAATGATGTAATTGGATTAAAGGATTTGTACCTCAATTTTAACACTTCTAATACTACGATAAATATGATTAAGGACGTTATTGCTTCTGGAGAAGATGTTTCTGGAGTTGTATTCTCCCGTGATTACTATACATCAAGTTATTCTAATGGGGAACTGGAGAGGAAATAAAGTATGTTAGATATTGATACAAGAGTAAAATTAAATCAAATCATAGAAGGTCAGCTCCCTGAATTTTTGAGGGCTGATTTTCCACTTGCAGAAGATTTTCTTAAAACCTATTATCTTTCACAGGATGCACAGGGACAAGCAGGTGATATACTTAATAATTTTGACCAATATCTTAGAGTAGATAATTATACTCCTGATGTTGTAGTTGGTATTAATACTTTAAGTAGTGATATTACATCAACTTCAACTGAAATTACTCTTACTACTACCTCAACAAATTTAAAACCAACAAGTGCTTATCCTGCTGAATATGGTCTTTTAAAGATTGATGATGAAATTATTACATATACTTCTAAGACAGATACTAGTTTTGTTGGTTGTATTCGTGGATTTAGTGGAATAACAGATTACAATGTAGGTGTATCTTCATATATTAACTCTACAAATGGAAATCCTTTAGAATTTAAAAACACTGTTGCTGCAGATCATAAAAAAGATGCAGTTGTTACTAATCTTAGTGCTTTATTTTTACAGGAATACTATAAAAAGTTAAAGAAGCAGTTTTTACCAGGATTTGAGAACGTAAATTTTACAGATGATCTTGATGTTGGTAATTTTTTCAAGAATGCTAGATCATTTTACCAGTCAAAAGGTATTGAAGAATCTATAAAAATATTATTCCGAGTATTATATGGTGTTGAACCAAAGGTACTAGATTTAGAAGAACGTCTTATTAAACCATCAGGTTCTGAATATATTCGTAGAGAAGTTGTAGTTGCTGAACCAATATCTGGAGATGCTGGTAATTTAATTGGACAAACGATATTCAAATCGAATGATCCAGCAACTAATGCTGCAGTATCTGAGATTGAACCTCTTACTAGAGATGATAAAGTATATTACAAGATTTCGTTATTTGTTGGTTTTAGTGATAGAGATTCGATAGAAGGAACCTTTACTATTCCAGGTAAAACCAAAGTAATGGAACCTTGTGCAGTAGGTTTCTCAACAATTACGGTAGATTCTACTATTGGTTTTGGGCACACAGGAAGCGTTGTATGCGGTGATAATTCAATAGATTATACATCTAAGTCAATTAACCAATTCTTCGGTTGTAGTGGCATTACGGAGGCAATAAGCACTTCTTCTGACATTAGATCTGATGAAGTTATAGTTGGATATGAGAATGGAGACACTACAAAGAAAGTTGAATTAAGAATCACTGGAGTTTTATCCAAATATAAAGGATTATCTGATATTTCTCTAATAAATGAAGGAGAAAGTATTTTTGTTAAAAATGTTGGAGAATCTATTAAGAATCCAGAAGATCCAACATATAAGGAAATATTTGCAAATTCATGGATCTATAATACAAGTTCTAGATATCAGGTAGAATCCTTCAATGCATCTACATTTGTATTAGGAAGTATTATTGATAAGTCCAGTTTAAAAATTAATGATACTATTGATATTTTAGAAAGAAATAGTCAAACTATAGTAGGAGAGGCTGTTATTTCTGATGTAGACACTAATAATAACTCTGTATTATTAAGTGGTTTATTTACATTAAATCCATTAAAAGAATATGATATTAGAAGAAAACTAAAAAAAGCTACAAGTAGTGGGGTAAAATTAGATCAAGGAGATAATTCTTATGTTGCAGATATTTTAAATGTTTATGTTGATGACAATAACGATGGATATGCAGCATCTAACTCTCTTCCAAGTTATCTAATACCAAATACTGTTGTTAAAAGAAGTGCAACTATATCTGGTGCTGGATCTAATATTGTACCTGAAAATATAGCAGATGATTTTAGTGGTATAATAAAATTAAATGATCCAAGTGTATTCTGGTCAGGAGATTCAGTTACTTATGAGGCATCATCAACATCTACACCTTTAGGTGGATTGGAAGATAAAGGAATATATTATGTCGAAACTGGAATTGATGGTGACGCAAGAAATATAGCACTCTTCTTATCAAGAACTCAAATAGGTAACAAAGAAAGTAGAATATTAATTACTGTAGGTAATTTAAATGATTCTCATACTCTTACTTTAACCTCACATTATAATAGGAACCTTGGTGCAAGTAAAATATTAAGAAAATTCCCATTATATCAAGATTTACATCTTCGTGGTAATAATAGCGTTCCATCTAGAGAAATTGGTATGCTAATTGATGGAGTTCAAATCAAAACTCCAATATCAGAAGATTATATTTACTATGGTTCTTTATCTTCTATAGATGTATTTAATTCTGGTACTGGATATGATGTAGTAAATCCACCAAAATTAAGTATTCAAAAGAGTCATAATTTAGGTGATGATGCTCTTGCAGAACCCATAGTTACTGGATCTGTTGAAGAAGTATTTGTAGATCCTCATAATTTTGATATTGATAAAATAGTTTCTGTCAAATTAACTGGTGGTAATGGTGAAGGTTGTGTTCTACAACCAATTGTTGGTGATAGATTCAGAAATCTAAAGTTTGATAGTAGAGATATATTCTTTGCTGGTGGAGTATCGATTTTAGATGAAACAATAACATTTCAAGAGGAGCATAATTTAACAACTGGAGAAACTGTATATTATAGCAGTAATGGTAATCCTGAACTTGGTATTGGTGCAGCATATGATACTACTAATACTGCAGATGGAACCTTAGCAAATGGTGCACCTTATGTTATCCGTGTAGTTAATAGTAAAACAGTTACATTATACAATCAATATGAAGATGCAGTTGGTGCTATAGGTATCAATACTATAGGATTCTCTACTTCAACTAAAGCAAGTGGTATTCATCATTTCAGAACAGGTTCTAAGAAATTCTTAAGAGGAATTAAAGTAACACAATCTGGTTCTGGTTATACCTATAAAAAATTAAACGTAAATCCTTCAGGAATTTCTACTAATCATGCAAAGATAGATTTTAAAAATCATGGTTTCAATGATGGAGATCTTATAGAATATTCACCAACTGTTGGTCTTGGAACTACTGTTCCTCAAGCAACTGATGGTTTAGTAGCATCTACAGGTGTTACATCAACAACCAATTTTTATCATGTACTAAAACTTAATGACGATTCATTTAGATTAGCTGATGCAGGTATTGGAACAAACATAACAGATTTAAATTATAGTAGAAATGATTATGTTGGATTGGGTTCAACTGGAACTGGATATCAAACATTCAGTTATCCAAAGATTGAAGTTGTTGTTGAAGCAACATCTAGTAACAATCTAACTGTAGATTTTACAAATTTAGTAACACCAATTGTTACTGGTTCAATCACAGGTACTCATGTATATGAAAATGGCACAGAGTATGGATCTGATATAGTAAACTTACATAAAAATCCCAATATTAATATACAATCTGGAAAAGATGCAGAATTAAGTGCGAGTGTAGTTGATGGTAAAATTGCTGAAGTATCAGTTTTAAACAAAGGAACACAGTATTTTTCTCTTCCAAAACTTGTTGTAGAAGCAACTGGAATAACAACTTCTGGTGTTATTGGAAATGGTGCTATTCTTAAACCAGTTATTAAGGATGGTAAATTAGATAAAGTAGTTGTAATTAATCCTGGTATTGGATATACTTCTGGATTACTTAATGTATATTCAGAATCTAGAGGTAGAAATGCACTTCTTGGTGGTAGAATATCGAAATATGTTATTAATAACGTTGAGCAGAATGAAGATTATTATAATTTAGATTCTATAGGAAATGATTTAAATTTAAGTGTTGTTGGATATCATCAGAATATAGCAGATACTTTTGGCGATGTTCCTTCTAAACACTCTCCAATAATTGGTTGGTCTTATGATGGACATCCAATTTATGGACCATATGGATATTCAGATTCATCAAAATTAGGACCTCAAGTAGGTATTTTAAGTACAGGATATGCTTTACAACCAGAATCTAAAGTAGGTCTTAGACCAGATATTTTAAAGTATCCTGCAGGATTCTTTGTTAATGACTGGAAGTATGTTGGTAATGGTGATCTTGATAGACATAATGGTAGATATTGCAAAACTCCAGAATTTCCTAATGGAATATATGCTTATTTTGCTGGAGTATCAACTAGTTTACAATCTAACAATTTAATACCAGAATATCCATATTTTATTGGTGATACATATCGTTCTCCATTCATATCATTAAATTCAACTTTAAGTCAGGATTTTGATTTTAATCAATCATCTCTTTCTAGAAATACATTCCCCTATAAGGTATCTGAAAAACTTGCCAATAACGATTTTATTGTTGAATCTAACGAATTCCTTAGACAATTAAGTACAGTTGAATCTGTAACTATAGGTGAAGTTGATGAATTGCAGGTATTAGATGGTGGTAGAGATTATAAAGTTGGAGATTTTACAATTTTTGATAATGAAGGATCCAATGGATCTGGTCTTAGAGGGCAAGTTAAATCTATAGTTGGTATTGGAATTTCTAATATCAGTACTCAAATCAATAAGTTTGAGAATGCAGTATTTGTATGGGAGGATGAAAATAAAGTATCAGCACATTATCTACCTTATATTGAAGTAAGTGATAAGGATTCTGTTGCTGTTTCTGGTCTTACTAGTTCTATTATTGGGTTAACTAATAACTTTAGCGTTGGTGTTACTACCGATACTATAGGATTAGCAAAAACTATGACTTCTAATTCTACTGTTACTGGTAGAGTTGATGATATCTATGTAAATATTATACCAGATACAATATCAATTGGTTCATCTTTAAGAATTGATAATAATGAAATTGTTCGAGTATTGAACAAATTTAATCTTGGTTCAATTTTAAGAGTTAAAAGATATGGTGTAGGTGTTGCACATACCTATAGTAGTAAGATTGATGTATTAAATTCAAAAATTGAGATACCAGTTAGAGTAAAACAATTTGAATCGAAAGTTAATGATAAAGTTTATTTCAACGGACACCAATCTGTTGGTATGGGAGTTACTATTGGTGGTGGAATAAGTGTTGACTATACTGTTGGTGAAACAACAACACCTGTTCCTATTCCAACTAGAGCGATATATCTACCTGATCATCCATTTAAAACTGGTCAAAAATTAATTATTTCTAAGAGAGGTGGTGCTAATTCATTACTTGTGGGAAATTTTGCAACTTCAGTTGGATTATTCAATTTACCAGATGTAACTACAGATAAGTTTACTGTTTATGCAATTAATAAAGGTCAGAATTATATTGGATTAGTAACTTCAGTTGGTGCTGCATCTACATCTGAAGGATTATTTTATCATGGAAATGGTGATGATGACTATGAATATCTTTTAGAATCTACTTTTGATCAAGTGCAGGGTGATCTTGATAAAATTATTTCTACTGTTACTACAAAGATAGGTGCTGCAAATACTACAACTCATGGTTTACAAACTGGAGATACTGTTTCTTTAAACGTAATTCCAAATACTGTTGTTGGATTAGGCACTACATCAGCATTAACATTAGGTTTTGATGAGGAATTCCAAAAATTAACAATTAATCCAATATCTTTTGCAGATTCTGATATTGATATTAGTCAAAGTAAGATTACTGTTACTAATCATGGATTAAAAACTGGTGATAGAGTTCTTTATAAGAGTAGTCAACCTGCATCTGGAAAAGAACCTTTTAAAAATTCTTCTGAAGAATTACTTGGTTGTTATTATGTTTATGAAATAAGTTCAAATGTTATTCAAATAGGAAAAACCTTAAAAGATGTTACTGTAGAACCCCCACAGTTAGTTGATCTTACTGATATAGGTGGTACATCCCATTCAATCGCATTAGTTAACCCACAAATAGAAGTAGTTAAGAATGCGAAATTAACTTTTGGTGTTGGTAGTTCGACTTTAAGTGGATATCAGTTAAAATTCTATTATGATCAAGAATTTACAAATGAATTTGTTAGTGTTGGTTCTGGTACTACATTCAATACAAGTAGTGATAATGGAATTATTGGAATTGGATCAACTGCTATACAATCTATTGCATATACACAATCAACCCCTTCTAGATTATATTACTCATTAGAAAAGGGTGGTTATCTTAGTACTGCAGATACATTAGTTAAAAACTATTCCGAAATTAAATTTGTAGATAGTGCATATAATGGTGATTATAAAGTTCTTGGAATAACTTCAGAAACATTTGATATATCTCCATATTCTGTACCTAAAGTTTTAAAATATGAAGAAGAACAGTGTGATACTATTGAATATGCAACAGAATCTAAAACTGTAGTAGGTCCTATCAAAGAAGTAAGAGTAATATCTAAAGGTTTTAATTATAAAGCACTTCCTAAGTTTACTTCAGTTAATAGTAGTAGTGGAGAAAATGCTAATATTGTAGCATTATCAACATCTATTGGTAGAGTAAATCAAATTAGAATAGTTGATATTGGTTATGAATACTCATCAGATAAAACATTAAGTCCAGAAGCGTTTGTTTCTCCTGTAGTTAGAATTGATAATCTCGATACTGTTAAATCGGTAAGAGTGGTTGATGGTGGTAAGGAATATCTAAGTCCACCTGATGTTATTGTTTATGATCCTATTTCAGATACTATTGTCGATTCAACATCCTTAGTTGCAAAAACACCCAATCAATCAATATCTGAAGTTGATGTAATTGCTCCAATACAAGGACTTAATTCAGTTAATCATAAAATTATTGCTGTCAATAATTCAAATGGAGTTGGTATCAATTCTATGACTGGTGGTGGAACTGGAATTGTCACTTGTATTTTAGATACTCCTATTAATGGATTCACAACTCCACCATTTTCTGTAGGTGATGAAATATTTGTTGAAGGTGTTGAACTATTTGGTGAAGCAGGTATTGGAACTCAAAGTAATTCTGGTACTGGTATATCAACAGAAGGTGATGGTTATAATTCTTCAAACTATCAGTATAGATTTTTTGAAGTTGATGATTTTATAAACACAAATCCTGCAGTATTAAGATATAATCTTATTGGATTGACTACAAATCCAGGTATTGCTAAAACCTTCCAATCTGGATATGCAAATATTGTTAATAGAACAAAATATCCTGTTCTCGAATCTATACAAGAAAGAGGTACGTTTGTTATTAACGAATCCTTGTTTAGGTTTGTTAATGATAGGTATGTTGAAATAGATTTAAAAGTTGTAGATTCTAGAGATGATTATATTAAAACTGATGGTACTTACGATGTAAAGATTGGTGATAGATTAAAAGGTAGTGTTAGTGATGTTACTGCTACAGTAACTAGTATTGTAGAAAATAAAGCAAAATTTGAAGTTGACTATTCCAATCGTAAAGATCTTGGATGGGTTGATAATGTTGGTAAAATTAGTGAAGATGATCAAGTAATTCCAGATAATGATTATTATCAGAATTTGTCATATTCTGTTAAGAGTAGTATACCTTGGGAAACCTTTGTAGATCCTCTAAACAGAAATGTTCATCCTGCAGGTTTAAAGAATTTTGCTGATATTAGTATTGGTTCTACTGTTAATGCAAGTGTTTCCTATGCAGCAACAACTAATAATGTTGTAATTCTTGATGTTGTAAATGAAAGAAGAGTTGACACTATAAACAACTTTGATTTTGCACTTGATTATGATGCAAGAGGAAATAAATCTAAGTTTATTCAATTAGAGAATAAAAAGTTAGCAGATTTTACTAAGTGTAAGACAAATAGAGTTTTAATACAAGATGATATAAGTCCTAATTTCTCAAGTAAAGGAATACAGGATTTATTCACTGAAGTAGAAGAAGTAACATCAAACTTCTCAAAATATCTTATACAGATTATAGATCCAGATACATTTGATGTTCAGATAAGTGATTTAATTGTATTGACAAATACTAATGATGCTTATTTGATTGAAAAAACAAGTGATTTCTCTAATATGAAATTGGGAGATTTTACTGCAGAATCTGATTCTTTTGCAAGAAAAACTTTAAAGTTCACTCCAACTGAAAAATATGACAAAGATCATGATATAAAAGTTCTTAAAACTTCTTTCAATACAAACTTAATTACAAGTGGATCTCAAAGTATAGGTTCTATTGATATTTCTGCAACGAACGTTAGTGTTGCTAAGACAACAATTGGATTTACTACTACAACAATAGCAACATTCTCACATACCGATTTCAATGGATTTAGAGCTAATGTATTATTACAAGATGATGTAACTAAAGAATTAAGTTACAATGAAGTTATTGTTGATTTTGACGGCACTGATACATATTTCTCAGAAATTTACAGTGACAGTATAACATTCAGTTATGCTTCTAGTAATACAGGAGTTCTTACTGCAAGATATGATTCAGGAACAATATATTTTGATTGTGAGAATGATACAGATAGAAAAATAAATGTAAGTGCAAATATAGTTGGATTGGGAACAACAACTGCAGGAATAGGTACATACAGATATTCTGTTCCTGGACAACCAGCAGGATCAGAAAGAAGTTGTAGATTAGAGTCAACTTATAATACAGGAACATCATCCCCAATAGCAGTAACAACTATTAATAAATTTGCTGATAGTTCTGTTAAATGTTTTACTAGGATTTCTACTGCTGGAAATTCTGCTATTCATGAATTAGTTGTATTACAGGATGAAGGACAAGCAACAACAATACAATATCCATATACTGGTAAATCTTCTAGTGGTATAGGAACTTTTGGTGCAGTAACTGCTGGAAATGATGTTACTATTAATTTCTATCCAGATGCAAGTCAAACTCAATTAGTTGAAGTTC
>Ga0163180_10001936_pt1 | contig 11640 bp, 7 predicted proteins | sample AtlANTMetagenome_2_FD_109647 | JGI IMG/M metagenome (GOLD analysis project Ga0163180, IMG submission 109647) | Marine eukaryotic phytoplankton communities from the Atlantic Ocean - Atlantic ANT 4 Metagenome | ecosystem: Environmental > Aquatic > Marine > Oceanic | place: North Atlantic Ocean...
TGATACTCATCTTCGGGCATATCATCCCCATAAGTATCATAATCAATATTAAATTTACCCCATATCTGATTACCTAATTTTACATTACCAAGTAATCCTTTTTTATTATAGGGTGGGGATGTAACAATACAATCTATCGAGTTATCATCCAACTCTTTCATTCCTTCAATACAATCTTTTTGAATTAACATACCTTATAAATGTGAAATTGCATGCTGTTTTTTTGTGATAGTCCACCAGACCCTTTCATCTGTAAGTGAAACATCTTATTACCATTACCATCAATGAAATGCAAAGTGGTTTCATTCATTATCCATTTACCTTCTTTTACAAGATTTGCAAGATATTCAACACTAACTTGAATCTCAATCTTATCATCTTTCTTATTATACCATACAACTTGATTAACTGCATCCCCCTTCTTTACTTGTCCGTCAATTTTATATGCACCATGACGAACAATTACGTCAAATACACTCATTTTATTAACATTGAACCAATCGAGTGCGAGTTGATTCAAATCATCATTTATCTGTGATTTTGTGAGTCTCCCTTCTCTACCACTTCTAGGTAAACCAAAAAACTGGTCAAACCATAATCTCAAATCTTCATCTATATTGAAATATTTGCACCATATTTCTGTAGATGTAAGATGTACTTGTGTATTTTTACCAGAACAACTTTTCTGACTGATGTATTCTTTAAGAATATCATTTATAATATCTCTTTTTGTTTTATTACCACCATCTGTATAGTAACGACTACCATTTATTTCTGTTAATTTTTTTGATAGTGCATCCTCTTTCTTATGTCCATCTAGTTTTGCTTTTCTTCCAGATTCAGTTCGAGTACACATAATGTTTTCTTCAATACAATCATTATAACACAAAACAAACGCCAAACAACTGTGGTGTGTCACTATGTCAACTGACACACGTTAACACGAAACAATTTGTCTCATTATGAGAGAAGTAAGAATCGCATAATTCTACACCTGTTTATGACCTCTGCACCATCCCTTCTAAAAATTTATAGTATCTCCCGAACAACCCATACAAAGGTATGTATGTATTTTTCAATTTTAAGAAAAAGGGTTACGAGTTTCAAGACTTGCTGCCATTCTCCAATCACGTTGTAGAATATCATTCTCATTTCGAGGGCAATCACCATCATATAGAACTCCATCCACCTCTGATTGTTTCTTTGAGACACCATATCCCTCATAATCCATACCTACACAAGATGGTTTTACCCCATTTAACCAATGTTGAACTGATATAAACTTACCACCCACTTCTGGTTTCACGACAGCACCATGCACATCATTATTATTTACTTGTATACATCTTAATCGTTTTTTGTTTTCTCTTTTATAATATATAAGACTTGGATGTTTTGGATACACCCATTTTCCAGAGTGACTAAAAAATATAGTTCCTGTTAAATATATCTCGTACGAGTTAACATTTGGATGTGTGTGTTCTGGGACAACATACAATTCTGATTTGTTAGACTCAAATTGAAATATCTGTACTTGAAATTGTCCATCTCTACGATGTAAATATGAATTAAATCCTTCAAGGTCATATATTGCATGATCGTAATTTTTTAACTCAATGTTTGCCGCATCTGATACACCACCAGATTCTATGTAATTATTTAAATAATTTTTTAACTCTAAATCTTCTTTACTCATTTTCATAAAAAGGTTCTTCAAAAAATCCTACGAAACTATTTCCGATTTCTATCTCATACTCTCGATCAGCATCTAAATCAACACAAGACATTTCAGGTATCTCGACACCATCAATTCTAAAAGAATTTTTTAGAGCAATTAAACAGGAATAAAATCTCGTACCCTTAATTTTAGTTTCATTTTTATCAATTAATCGACCGTTCCAATCATGTTCTTTTCGCCACGGATTAAAAGATATAGACTTATAATCTGATTTTGATCGAATCACAACACTTGAATTTTTATATTCACGCAAATCTAACAATTCTTCCTTTCCACTTCCTTTGACCACTGTAAAATTATCATTATCATCAAAAACATAATAAGTTCCAGTGCCATGATCTACAAAACAAAAGTGTGTGTGTCGATTACTTGCATGTTCAAAACCGATTGTATTTTTCTCGCCAGTGTGTACACAAAGAAAAAATTTCTTTGACCTATAATGGCGATTGTAAGTGGTCATACTTTAATTTTTTTCAATCTTACTGAATTAGGATGTGCTAAGAATTTTTCATCTGAACCATAAACATTTCCAACCAGTTTAGAAATATCTACATCATCTTCGTCAATTATATCATTCATCTTATTAGTTGTCAATATTCCATCTTTCTTATCCTGTTTTCTGACTTGCACTAATCCCATCGCACAAATAGATTCAACTAATGAAACATTATCAGTTAAATCTAATGATTCCATACCCATAGCACACGCATTTCGAGAATCTATTGATTTTTCAGAATTTTGTCTTGAAAATTTAACTATGATTTGATTTGTTTCTGGTAAATATTCAATAATTTTAAAAATAATATTCATCAATTACCTGTAAAACCTACTTCAGTCGTGGAACCAATAATGAATCCATCATTTATATATGTTGGAGCAGTAGCTCCTGCCTGTAATCTAACTGCCGCACCATTTGAACCTGCACTACCTTTTGTACCATTTGCTTGATTACCTCCAGCACCATCATCACCATTTTCAGCAGCGATATTATTATCTCCTCCATTTCCACCGTCACCACCTCCTGAACTACCTTCATTTGGACTACCACCTGCACCACCATTACCTCTTGTTTGACTTGCTGCAGTTGTTCCAGCAGCTCCATTCGTACCTTTCTGTGCATTAGTGCCAGCAGCACCACCTAATCCAGGTGGGAAACCTGCTCCACCGCCACCACCACCTCCGGAAGTGACTGGATCAGTCATAGATTTACTTGGATCATCATATGATCCTCCACCGCCACCGCCACCAGCAAAACCACATTGAATAAGTCCCCCTTGATTAACAATTGTGACACTACCATTACCAGCTCTGACACCAATCGCAGTGGTACCGTTTATCCCATTACCACCATCCCCATTACCACTTGACCCTCGACCTCCTCGACCACCTGCACCATATATTTGTCCAGTATTTGTAACTTGGATACGAATTGAACTACCGATTCCAAAAGTACCTGTGTCTAATGCGACAAACTGTTCAGATGGATTACCATAAGTTGTTCTTTTTGACCCTAATATTCCATCTACTTGTGCAGTGATAATTACTGGTTTACTTGTATCACTTAAATCAGTCGGTCTTGTGATAAAACCACCTACCATTAAAGGTTGTGTTATGGTCTGATCTTGAAATGCGTTTTGATTGGCATCATAGACACTTTTTAAATTTAAAGCTGCTTTTTCAGTATCATCAAGATCCTCTCTCTTTATTGTTCCAGAGTATCTGAATACAACGTTTCTTGTCCTTCCCTTTAAATCAGACATTTTAATCGTGCCTGACTGTGGAACACCAACATCTAACGGTTTATTAAGTGTTGCAGCATCATTTACACGATATTTACCTAAACTTATGGCAGTTCCTGTTGTATCTCCATCTGGAGCTGCCCTACCAAACTCATCTTTTACATCATCTAATGATATCTGTCCTGTAGGTGTTGTCATTTTATGAATCTATTTTAGTTTCTGTGCTTACACCGACCCAACCCATTGGTGCGATATAAATTTGCAATTGTTTTCCACTTGTATTAAATATCATCGCACCATTTGGCATGCCTGTTTGATTATTTCTTTCAGAAGTGGTCATGCTTGGTGGAATCATGTAACCTTTTCTCTCAGCACCACCTGATAGATTTTTACCAGCATCACCAAAATCAACTGCAGATTGTAATGCTCTTGTAGCACTAACACCAATACCTATGGCACCAGCAGCTGCAAATCCATTTACAATTACATCAAGTCCTGCAACCTCTACATCTGTTTTAATACCAACTTTACCTGTTCCTGTTACCTCAACTCTCGAACCTTTGGATTGATTTATAGATAAAGCTTGTTGACTTGCTGTGGTTCCAATTCCCACACCGTTTGAACTAAATTCAGCAAATCCTGAGTTTATAGTATCAACAAATGTTGAGACACCTGATGTGGCATTGACATTACCTGTTAGCGTTCCAGTTACGGTTCCTGTAAGATCACCAGTTACATCACCAGTTAATCCAGATGATGCTGTTATTTGACCAGTAAATGTAGAGATACCACTCACTGATACAGTGCCATTAACTTGCAACTTAGTAGTAGGTTGTGTAATTCCAATACCTAAATTGCCAGAGTTTCTTAATGTCATTAATGGATTATTACCAGCTCCTTTGATCCAATGGAAATCTCCCTCAGGTCCGATACCAGACTCACTACCATCAAGATAATAGTTAAAGTTACCATTATGTTGGTTGATAATATCTAATGAGTTTCCTAAATTTCCATAAGTAAAACCACCACCTGAGGTTCCAAATCTAATCACACCAGTAAATGTTCCAACACCCGTGTTTGCAACATTTAATTGATTATAAACACTTACACCACTTCCAACAGTCTCTAATTTCTTAACACCACTTGAGAATAATGTAACCTTAGATGTTGTAAACCCTGCATAAGTTCCAGTAATTGTTAATCCCGTTCCAATATTTCCAATGTTTATCTGTCCACCTTGAATCTCAATGTCTCCCTTTGGATTTTGTAATGAGGTATCAACTTCGTCACCATCAGTTCTACTGAAGATACGAAGACTATCTCCAAAATATAACTGTTTTGTATTTGCAAAAGATGCAGAAGATGCAAAACTCACATTTCCTGTGAGAGTTGAAACACCAGAAACATTTGCCTGATCAATATTTGCTCCACCTACAACATCAAGACGAGCATTGGCATCTATAAGAGCAGAGAATGTAGAAACACCAGCAACTACAACTTCATCTAAATCTGACTGTCCGTCTACATCTAATCCAGCATTAATATCGACTGTATTATTAAATGTTGATACACCAGCAACTACAACTTCATCTAAATCTGCCTGACCATCTACATCTAATCCAGCGTTTGCATCAATTGCTCCTGTAAATGTTGATACTCCAGTTACACTAAGTGATGCAACTGGATTTAGATTTGTAATTGTGGCACTTGCGATTGTAGCAATACCACTAACATTTAACTGTTTAGTATCAAGTAACTCACCATTTACATCTACATTACCAGAAAATGTAGATACTCCTAATACATCTAAATCTTGTAATATGATATTTCCACCTAATATTGTGGTGATTCCAGTAGAACTACGATATGAAGATATACCCTCAATATCTAATGTTTTTGCAAATAATTTACTACCTACAGTTGTGATACCTGTGAATGTTGAAGGACCGACAACTCGGAAGTCACCTAAAACATCCAACTGAAAATCTGGTTGAGTGCTACCAATACCAACAGATGATGTTGTTGATAGTGTTCCAGATAATTCAGTGAATCCAGCAGTAGAAATCGCAACGATATTTGTTAGTCCTGATGCGTCTCCTACAAACTTTGTCGCAGTGAGAATACCTGAGGATGCATCAATACTTATTGATCCTATAGTAATTGCTGTTGAAACATTTACTGTTGCTAAACTCGATACACCACTTATCTTTGCACCTCCCAATACGTCAAGAATCTCTGTCGGCACAGTCGTACCGATACCAACCAAACCTGATGGATTAACTATAAAATTATCATTATCAACTTGAACACCATTTCTGAAATTGAATGACTTGGAAAAATTTGCCATTATCTTTTATTAGTTATTTATCTGATAGTTTTTGTTCTAATTTTTCGACCTTTTCATTGAGTTCCTTGATTGCTTCAATTAGAAGTGGAACTAACTTATCATACTTAACAGTTAAGTAATCTTCATCATTTACAATGTTAAGGGGAGCTGGTGCAACTGCTTCAGGTAGAACTTTTTGTATTTGTTGTGCAGACACACCTACATGTCTTGTTGAAGAATCAAAGATTTCAGCACCAATTTCATTAAAGTTATAAGTAAATCCTTCAATCTTCATCACCTTATCCAAAGGATTATCAATAGGTGATTTGTTTGTCTTCAATCGATCATCAGATGCAAATGCAATTACATCACCAACTACACTTAATGTATCTGTCGCAGAGTTATAAAATAAACCTGCATCAACTTTTGGACTTGCAAATTCAGCACTTGAACCTGTCTTCATTAAGACAAAGTGTGGTCCTGCTGCATCACCCAAACCATTTACCTGCACATTACTTGCGTTGGTTGCAGTTCCTGTTGTGTCCTGATCACCAGTAGTATTGACACCTGGTAGATCAATGTCTGCACTACCATCAAATGATACACCACCAAGTGTCCTTGCTGTTGTAAGTCCGTCTGCTTTACCAGCAGTATCAGCAATACCAGTTAGATTACCTACAATGTTACCAACGATATTACCTAATACATTTCCACTAAATGATGTTGCTGTGACAACGCCAGTTACATTTGCTCCACTTGTGATGTCTAACTGTCCGTAAACTGTTGCTCCAATTCCAGATGTTTCAAATCTATTAATATTATCATAGAATAATTGAACTCTATTAACTACACCTGAAGTATCAACATCACCAAACTTAGCAATATTTTCAGTATTAGCAGCATTATTAATATTTAATAATGAACTCATCAATATTAAATTTCCAGTTCCAACATCTTTAATAATACTATGATTTCCATCATGAGAAATTTCAAGATCTCCATCATTACCAAATTTTAACTTTGCATTATCTGCAAATTGTGAAGAAGTATTTACACCGATTCCACCACTGAATACGACTGCAGCATCAGTAGAACTTGTTGCTTCGGTTGTGTTACTGAATTTAGTTTTACCTGATACATCAAGTGTACTCTTGATTCGAACTTCATTGTTAAATGTAGCAGGACCATCAAGTTGTGATAATACTTGACTAGTAGCTCCACCCTCTACAACGAGTCTTTCTTTAACTGTAACTTCATCAAATACAACACTTAATCTTCCAGCATCTTCACCTGTAACAGTGGGAACTGGTGTATCAAATGTTGTTTCCTCACCAGTAAGTGATGATTTCTTCTGGTTTCCAATATAGAAGTCACCCTTATCATTCATACCTGTGTAAACAACAGCACCTGCTGATTTCTCTTGTGCTTGTGACAAGAACTCTTCCTTCTCTGTGAGAGATACAGTTTGTAATTGAGGTAGTGCAGTTGAATAATTACCGGGACCATAACCAAGATATTCAAATGTATGTCCAGATGCCCTTAAAACAGAGGGTCTACGGAACTCAATAGGTATTGGTTTGATTTTTCTTGCCAGTGATCCATTGTCATGAGATTCAACTCTTGTACCAAGAGCTCCACGTATGACAGTAATCTCATTATCAGCAGTGACAGTTGCCTTGCTGATTCTCATAATTTCATCATCAACCTGAATATAAGATCCATAAGGGAATCTTGTAGGTATTGATGCTAAAGATCCTGGTAGACTTACTTTCAACACACTTTGAGATGTGAATGAATCAATATATAATACTTCATCACCGAAAATATGAGTACCACGAACACTTAGATTTTCATCTGAAGCGTCTGATGATGCATCGTTTGCTGATAGATTATGCTTCAGAACTCTCGCATTTGGTGTTCCAGCACTAATTAAAGTTCCTGTAATTGGATCTTTGACCTGTCCTGTAACTGAGAATGTTCCAACTCCTGATACAGATTTTACAATATAATCACCATAATTTAAATATGGAGTTGCACCTGAAGAACTAACTATATGTACTCGGTTACCAGCGACTAAACCATGAGCTCGTGATGAGGTTAGAGTTGTAACACCAGTTGCCGATCCAAGTATGGCAGTTCCAATTGCAACACTATGTCCTGCAGGGAAGGCATATTGGAATGGAACTATCTCTGGATCAGTACTTGTTTGAGCGATAGCAATTGAAGTTTTAGATGGAACTGAATTAATTGGGAAGTATCCACCAGCAGTTGTTCCAATACCTGCAACCTGAACATAGTTCTCTGTTGCTGCTGTGAGATTATTTGCAGATACAGTGAGTTTTGCGTCGGATGACCCAGACATTACAGCAGCATCAAAAAATAGTTCAGTGCCAGCAGAGTATCCAGATCCTTGCGAAACAACATCCGCATGAGTTACAGCACCTGATGCAATTATTACATTTGCAGTTGCTCCCTGCCATGTTCCTGTGTTACTTGTGTTTAACAACCTAACATTATTAAACGTTCCATTTGTATAACCTGAACCACCTGTGATGGTTCCTGTTGTTATACCCGAAATTCCATGTTCCCTACTAAATGTGATAGTTGAGATACCTGCGGATAGAGGAGTAACACTTAATATGCTAACTCCAATACCAACATCAGTTATTAATTTATCAATAGTTTCTTTTGTAACACTTTTCTTAAGATCATTTGTGGTAACTTTTCCAAGAGGATTTCTGTTTGCAAATGTTTTTGTAGAATTGGGAGAATCATTCGGATTATCACGATCTAACTGTGGATATAAGTCAGTTACATTTTGACTGTAATTTGATGTAGTAAATTGCTCTGTGATATGATTACCAGCATTTAATGGATAAAGGTGGAATATACCATCTTGTACAGATTCTTTATAATCAGATATTCTTTCATTACGATATGCATAAATGTTTGATTGATTGTTATTCCTTTCAAATCTTGGTAAGTTGGAATTCTTCGTATTAAAATCATTAGTAGCAAATGCACCTGGATTTCTACCTGGTTCATATGTGAATACCATATCATTTGATACTGTTTTCACTGAGAATGTGCCATTATATCCACTTGTCGCAGCACCTACAACTGTAATATTTGGGTTTGTTGTATCAGTGATATTTTTAATAATAACAGAGTCACCAACTTTTAAATTATGAGGAATCTCTGTGCGAATTGTAGCATCAGGTTCTGAGTAAGTACAACTACTGATAAATCTTGGATTTCTTTCAAAATCAAAATCATTAAGAGTAAGTAAATCATTATCATTGCTCTTTGAGAAATCAAGGTCAGTTCTTATACCAGTAGAACTTGATTCCTGTATGATAAATCCATTCTCAGGATTTTTTGAAGATGTAAGTTGTTTTGGTATAACAACACGTAACTTATAAATCTTATCATCAATCTTTCTAACATCAGATTTTCTTTTGATAAATGATGGTTCAGTTCTTGCCCCAATACCCGCAACACCTGAAGAATTGAGTGATGTGTAAATGTTATTTGAGGCATTTACATGTACGAACCAATTACTATTTGTTGTGTCAAACTGAACTGGATGACCTAAATCACCAACAGATTTGTCAGAAACACGACTTAAAATTCGAACTTGAGATCCACCAAAAATATTAAGAGGTTTTGCAATTGCTGCGTCTGCTGCAGAAGTTGCTATCTGTATCTGTGATGATGACAGAGTAACTGGATCATCTCCATCTCGAAGACTATTTGTTGTGTCTGTAATTGCAAAATATATTTGATTATTCTCAATATTCTCTGGTAGATCACCAACTTCACTCTGAACAATAATTTTCTCACCATTTACCAGAGAGTGTCCACCTAATGTTACTACATTATTACTTGAAACAACTCCAGAATAGTTTTTAAGCGATGAAGATTCAACATCAGACATTAATACATTTGCTTCTTTCTCAACATTATTGATTGAAACAAATAATTTTTCACTATTTTTCGCACCAACACGGAAACCTTGTGTGACTCCAGCAGGTTTGACATCCTTTGAATCAAATCCAAACAGATATAAATGACTACTGATACCTACAGATGTAGTCACACCAACATCAAGAGATACCCAGTCAATTACATCATCTGTTTCTGTGATTGCTCTTGGTGTAATGATATTAGTTAAGTATGCCTTATCATCTTTTTCAAATGCCTCTTTCTTAAATCCATCAGAAACTAATGCTAACTGACCAAAGTTTGAGTTAGAGTTGGTAATTGATGCGTCACCACCATTAATCGCAGTAAAATGCCTATTATAACCAATCGCAAACACTGACACAATCTGCATGATTGCATCATTTGTAATTGTAATATGACAATTTTCAAAATCTTTTCGATAAATTGCTTTTGGATCTAAATGATATATTTTTTCTGGGTTTGTTGATGATGATTCAGTTGCAAGTTCTCCACCAATCTGTTGAGTCAATGTGATTGCATCATAAGAACGATTACTCTCATTATACTTAACGAAAGCACGATCATCTTTTTGAAGTGATACACCAGTAAACTGTGCAACAACCATTGAACGGAAACCAGTTGCCTTGTTTCCATCTGCTTTCATTCCATTCATTCCATAGACAGATCTCATTGAAATGTTAAACACATAAGGTGATGCACCAGAAACAGTATCAGTTTCAATTACAACTTTACCACCTGTAGCATTACCTGGTGAAGTTAAGTTTTGTGGGAATGTTGGTAGAACATATGTAAATGTTTTACTATCGACAACAGTTGCAACTAAAGTTGAAATATTATATTCATTTGGATCAATGCCACTAATCTTTATAGGAGTTTCAGTTGATAACTCATGATCTATCTTGGTTCTTACAGTGACAATATTACTTAATTCTCCAGCAGTACCAGCTTCAATAGTGTCGATCTGAATTGGATCATTTGCAAATGCACCAACAATTTCAAATTCTGGTCTCTTCGGTTCAAATCCTTCTGGATTTGCAGGAAATTTATCAATACTATTAATGTCTCTTGTAGATGACTCATTATAAGCATTTGATAACTTCGCATAATACATCTCTAAATCAGTAAGACCTGTGGATGTAATGTTTACACCATCAGCATATTCAAAGATAGTAAGTTTATGATGAGAAAATGTAGCGTTCGCAAGGTTTGTTCCTCCAATATCAGTAGGATCTGTGTATACATTACCTTTACCATCAAAGACTGAAAACTGCCATAAGTAACAAGCACCTGTAATTCTGAAAACTGCAGAAGGTGAAATTGTAGATACAGTAGGATTCGGAACGTATTTTGGTCTTATCTTTGTTTTTCTTAAGTCAAGTCCAACGATTGAAGTACCTCTTGGTATGATAACTCCACCTTCTGTACTATTAAATTTACGAAGAACGTTATTTGGATCTGATAAATCAAAATTAGTATTTAGATCTAAAAATATACTATCATTTCCTACGACTGCACCATTTACATCTACTAATTGATATGTTCCTCCTGAAGATTGAATTGATAAACCTGGTCGGTTATCAATCTCATGATCACCTGGCATTAATAATATAGTTGTTCTCTCTGTGAAATCGTTTGAATCACCTGTTTGATACGAAAATCTTGCAGACTCTACTAATGCTCTCTGTAAAGTCTTGAATGGTCTGGCTAAAGAATTACCAGAATTTGTAATACTATCTGTAGCATCTAAATCACTCGGACTCACATAAAGGATTCTTCCCTCAGTGTTCTTTATGAAATTATCTAACTTATTCAGTGGCATGGTATGCTAATCTTCTTAAATTTCTCTATGTTCTATTTAGTTAGGTAAAAAA
>Ga0163180_10001940_pt1 | contig 11628 bp, 6 predicted proteins | sample AtlANTMetagenome_2_FD_109647 | JGI IMG/M metagenome (GOLD analysis project Ga0163180, IMG submission 109647) | Marine eukaryotic phytoplankton communities from the Atlantic Ocean - Atlantic ANT 4 Metagenome | ecosystem: Environmental > Aquatic > Marine > Oceanic | place: North Atlantic Ocean...
GAGGAACATAGCCTGCTTACACGTATGTGGACGGGTGTTGGACATCGTGTGATGAAGTACCACTGGCCAGTCATCAGCCTGGGACTGCTAGTGCTTGGATGTGGCATCTGGGGCATCACTAAGATCAATACTTCCGTTCAACTCTTAAAGCTGTTTGACGATGAAGCAAAGATCATACGCGACTACGAATGGTTGGAGACTAACTTTGGCAAACTGACCCCGATGGAAATGGTGATCAAGGTCGGTGAAGAATATAAGTTACCGAGCCAGGCGGAGCGACAGGCGGCGGGCGATTTGAACCTTGAATCGCGAAACCAGCAGAAATACCAACTGTCGATGCTTGAAAGAGTCGAGTTGGTAAATCAGATTCAATACGCCGTTGAACAGGTGTTTGGTGATACTGGCCGCAACGTAATCGGTCAGGGGATGTCGGCTGTTACGTTCTGTCCGGAAATCCCACATCCGAATTCGACAACGAGACGATCTTCGACTAATTCGATGCTTGAGAATAATGAGGATCGACTCAAAAACGAAGACTATCTTGCCTATGACGATGAGAATAACCAAGAACTCTGGCGAATTAGTTTGCGGCTCGGTGCGTTAAACGATGTGAACTATGGCCATTTCATCGACAGCCTCAAAGAGGTGGTGTGGCCGATCGAACAGGCCTATCAATTCCGCAACGCCCTGCTCCAACAAATCGAAGATGACCATGGTGGAGCTGGATACAACCACGCAAACGTTTTTTTTAACGGGAACCGAATCCTCGTGATCGGTGGAAATCCACGAGCACCGATCGTTCGCGAGCAAACCGGTGAAAACGACGAATCGGAAATCGTTGTTCACGAGAAGAATCTGTTCTCACGGGTTTTGAACCATGTGTTGCTGGCAAAGGGATTCGTCAACAACCGCAAGCATCCAAGTGCCCTCTGGTGGTATGACCTGGACAATGAAAAGAACATCGATGCATTTACCAGCTTTACAGCCGAGCAGTGGAAGCGCGCATTGAGTTCGTATACATACGTAGTCATGCTTGACGAATACGATGGGCTGGATAAGCAAATGGTCGATGATAGCGTTGCCGAAGATGCCCGCTTCATCGACTTAAGTGGATTCTTGGAAAAGTCCGGAACCAGTACCACGGACAATGACGAAATCTCGTTGTTTGCTGGTGTGGAATCTCAGCTGTCAAATGCCGAAGATCCGGGGTTTGACATGATCTACACCGGTGTCGTGCCGATCGTCTACAAAGCACAAACGTCGTTGCTCAAGAGCCTCATTAACAGTATCGGCCTAGCCTTTGTCATGATCTTATGTGTCATGGTTCTACTGCTGAGGAATGGTAAGTTAGCCTGGAATAACTTTACCAACATTCGTGGCGGTATGGTCTCGATGATTCCCAATGTATTCCCAGTGGTGGCCATATTCGGAATCATGGGACATATGGATGTGATGGTGGATATCGGTTCGATGATGACCGCCAGCGTAGCGATGGGTGTTGCGGTTGACGATACGATTCACTTCTTAACCTGGTTCAGGAAGGGCATGGATCAAGGGATGGAGCGTCGTGGTGCACTGATACTTGCATACGAACGGTGTGCTGCAGCCATGACACAAACCACGCTGATTGGTGGCCTCGGCCTAAGTGTCTTTGCATTCAGCTCATTTACTCCGACGCAACGATTTGGCACGATGATGCTGACTTTGCTTGCTGCTGCGTTAGTTGGAGACCTGTTATTTTTACCAGCCTTGCTGGCCAGCCCGATTGGCAAATTCTTCAGTAGCGAAAATCAATCACGGCGAAAGAAAAAGTCAGATGTTATGACAGGTGACGAAGCGTCACTCGATGAGGTTGAGTCCAACGGAGATGATTCGGCAGACGAACAGTCGGATATACACGCCCCACGAGGTAAGAAGAGCAAGAGCTCTTCGTCTAGTCCCGGATCTGGCCCTCACACCGTAGAGAAAAACGGCGATCGCGTTATCCGCCATGACAAAGGGCATAAGTCATAAGTCTGGTTTTCGTTGGCATGACGGGTAAGCACTAGAGCCAGTTGTTTTCTCGATACCAGGTTCCCGTTTGGGCAAACCGCTCAAGGAGCGAAGCTGGAAATATCATTCCAAGGTGCTCCAGGTTTTCCGTCGAGCAGGCCCAGCTGGATGCGTGAGCTTCGCGGATCTTATCAAGATTTACCGAGAGTTGTTGGCCTCTGATGCGGGCCATGCACTCCATGATTATTCCGACGGTCCAGCTCAAAGGACTAGGCACGAAACTCAGTCGGCCACGTCCCCGGTTGATGGCGTGTTTCATTATTTTTCCCATGCTGGCATAGGTTGGGTACTCAGGGCACACGCCGTAATAGATTCCTGTACCGGATGAGTTGAGATTATCAGCGGTCAGTCGCTGGCCATGCTCTGCAGCACGAATGATGATTTCTACGAGGTCTGCAACATGAATAAGGGAAATGCGTGGTGCAGCAACCCCCATGATTGCATGCACGTTCATGTTTGATACGGATTTGAAAACCGGAAGCATCTCCGTGTTGCGTGGCCCGAAGACAATACCCGGCCGCACAATGGTGGTCGGAACGCGATCAGCGAACAACTGTGCGGCGCATTCCCCCGCCCGCTTGCTGAGCCCGTAATTTGAGACAGGTGCTGTTGACGCACCTTCCATGCGAACTGTGCCGTGTGCGGTTGGACCGGATGCCGCGATTGAGGAGATGACGACGTGGACGGGAGGACTTGTTGCTTGCGCACATGCTCTAGCCAGATTAAACGTGCCGTCCCTGTTTGCAGTCATTAGCTGGTCTAGCTTGAAAGCGCTAGTGCGTCCGGCCAGGTGTACAACGTAGTCCACTTCTTCGACCGCTTCGGCAAGCACGTTGAAATCTGCAAGTGAACCTTCCACATACTGAACGCCAACAGACTCCAGTAATTCACGATTGGATGTTTTCCTCACCAGGCAGCGCACGTTATGACCGCGTGCTGTTAATTCTTCGGCGAGATGTCCACCGATAAATCCGCTTCCGCCAGTGAGAAAATACGTGCTCATGTCTTATCGAAAAATGGTTTTTCTAATGCTTGCTTGTTTGTTGAGTGATTTTGATCTATTCAGTTTTACACCGTAGATTTGCTGAGCGCCAAAATCAATATCTGCCTCCGGTTCGAAGTCCGATGTGCAATCCGTCTGACAGGTTGAATATTAACGATTACAACAGTTTTACGACCGTTTTTTTATGAACCTGAACTGGAGAGCTACATTCTTCCATGCCGCATTGTGGCACCGGCAACAATTGATAATGGTCATTTTCCATCCACGCGGAAGCGAGCGTGGTGAGGTTCCTTAAGTGCACAGGCGAAACAGTAATGTCTGAATTAGTAATTAAGCCAGTCGGGACAAGAAGAGAACGCAAGCAGTTTCTTCAATTGCCGTCGAAAATCTACCGTGACGATGATATGTGGATTCCCGCGCTACGCGCAAATGTGAAAGAGCTTGTCGGATTCGCCAAACATCCCTTTCATGATTTCGCCACTGTTCAACCCTTCATTGCTCTGAGAGATGGTGAGCCCGTCGGTCGTATTTGTGCGATTGTGAATCCCCGACACGTGAAATATCAGAAAGAAGAAGTAGGCTTCTTTGGCTTCTTTGAGTCGATCAACGACCTCGCGGTATCAGGAGCGTTGTTTGATGCAGCACGTGAATTCCTTGCAGGCCACGGTTTGAATAAGATGCGGGGCCCACTGAACCCATCACTGAACTATGAGTGCGGATTGCTCGTGGATGGGTTCCACAGTCCTCCTACATTCATGATGACATATAACCGGCCGTACTATGTTGAGTTGTTTGATGCTTACGGCATGGAAACCAATCAGGAAATGGTCGCCTTTAAGTTTCCAGTTGATGCCGTACCGGATCTTGATCCCAAGGTCTTCAGAATGGTCGAAAGGGGTAAGCAGCGTTTCAATATTAAATTGCGCAGGATCAATATTAAAGACTTCAAGAATGAAGTGCGCATGTTTCTTGATGTCTACAATCGGGCGATGCCGGGCACGTGGGGGTTTGTGCCGTTTACCGATGATGAAATGAAACATCTGGCAGCCTCACTTCGATTCTTAATTGCTCCGGAGATGACTTCCGTTGCGACTGTCGACGACGAACCGATTGCAGCGTTGTTTGGACTGTTGGATTACAACCCGATCATTAAACAGATTGGTGGCAAACTATTCCCGTTCGGATTCCTGAAACTGCTTCTTAGTAAACGCAAAATCAAAAAGATGCGTGTAATGAGCGCTAACGTCATCCCTGAATATCAGCGATGGGGAGTTGGTGTCATTGCACTCTCCAGATTTGAAGATGAATACGAACCATGGGGCCTGAAGGATCTGGAGTTTAGCTGGGTATTAAAGTCCAATCACCTTTCTTATAAAACGCTGACCCGTGGTGGTGCGGAGCCGGAGAAGACTTGGCGGATTTATGACTACGAGCAATCGTAGTCCGATTTCCCGAAGGCTGCTCTAGTGTCCGTAAACTGCCTAAGTGCTGATTATTTATGTTTCGGTAGATAGAATTTGGCCAAACTACAGCGATCAGTCCCTAAAATTGGTCAGTTTTCACTTTAAATCGTGCCGATTTAGTTAAAGAGGGGGGGACCACACTCATAACGTGCATTGGATGGTGAGTGTGGTGTGTGATAATATTTATATAGAGTTCTCGGAAGTCTGCTCGTACAGCAGTATTTCTGTGCATGAAGCGAAGCCGTGTTCAATTGATACGTTTTCACATGGAATGTGATGGCGTTTGAAACACGGTTTAATTGACCGCAATCAGGAGATAATCCATGTTATCGATTTTAGGGCCAAAGCCGAAAAGTCGTTCATTTTGTGATGGTGTTTCGCGTCGAGATTTTCTGACGATTGGATCACTATCTATGGCCGGTGCCATGTCACTGCCACATCTACTTCGTGCAGAGGCAGCACAAGGTGGCCGTAGCCACAAAGCGATTATCAATGTCTTCCTTCCAGGTGGTCCTCCGCATCAGGATATGTTTGATCTCAAACCGGATGCTCCTCAGGAAATCCGTGGTGAGTTTCAACCCATCAACACAAATGTTGCTGGCATACAGGTCGGTGAATTGTTTCCAAAGCTCGCTGAGGTGATGGACAAGGTATCTGTAATTCGAACCATTGTCGGTGCAACCGGATCGCACTATGCTCACCAGGCCATGACAGGATATCCACACCCGAATCCACCAGCAGGCGGATGGCCATCGGTTGGTGCCTGGATTTCAAAATTGCAGGGACCGGTTAAACCGGCTGTTCCTCCACACTTGTCGCTGTTCTACAAAACCAGCCATAACCCTTGGGGTGATCCAGGTGCTGGCGGATTCCTTGGTGTACCTCATTCTCCATTCCGGCTTGTAGGCGGTAAGAACGAAACAAGTAAGACAGAGAACATGGTTCTGAAAGGGATTACACTTGATCGCCTTCAGGATCGAAACACACTGTTGGCATCTCTTGACAACCTCAAACGCGACATAGATACAACAGGCGTGATGGAAGGTGTCGACGCATTCACGGAACAGGCCGTTGGAATTCTCACCAGTTCAGCGCTAGCCGAAGCTATGGATATTTCTCAGGAATCTCCGGAAGTGATCGAGAGATACGGCAAAGGTGATCCTACATTTAAAGCGGACGGTTCGCCTCGAATGACAGAGAACTTCCTGATTGCCCGACGACTGGTTGAAGCGGGTGCACGATACGTGTCACTCAACTTTAGCCGATGGGACTGGCATGGCGGAAACTTCAACCGTGCACGGCAAGACATGCCTATGCTCGACCGTGCGACTGCGGCGCTTATCCGTGACATCCACGAGCGTGGCCTTGACCGGGATGTTTCAGTGGTCGTTTGGGGTGAGTTTGGACGTACACCAAAGATCAATGGAAATGCTGGCCGTGATCACTGGCCACGCGTCTCATGTGCTTTGATGGCTGGTGGCGGAAATAACCATGGACAGGTTATTGGTACAACCAATCGACTGGCCGAACATCCAATCGATCGACCGGTTACTTTCCAGGAAGTAATGGCAACACTTTACACCAATATCGGCGTAAACCTGCGTGCCACACGTGAATTCGACCTTCGTGGTCGGCCTCAGTATCCGGTACCTGAAGGCGTAGCTCCGCTACGTGAGTTGGTCTAAGCAAACTCGGATCTGTAGAGGATGCAGAATTAGTAGTAGTGTGCACTGAATTGTGTGACACGACATGACGATGAAGTTGGAGAATTGACACAGTGTTAAAGATCTTTGATCGTAAGCCAAGCAGCGGCAAATCAGATTTTTGTGATGGCGTAAATCGTAGAACCTTTCTTCGTGTTGGTGGTCTGGGCATGGGTGCTTTTGCCTTACCCGAATTGCTCAAGATGGAAGCTGAAGCAGGCGTTGGTAAGTCTCACAAAGCTGTGATCATGGTTTATCTCTGCGGTGGTCCTCCTCATCAGGACATGTACGACCTTAAGCCGGATGCACCGGCTGAAGTGCGTGGTGAGTTCTCACCGATTAACACGAATGTGCCAGGGATTCAGATCTGTGAACTAATGCCGAAGATGGCAGGCATCATGGATAAGCTCGTGCCGATTCGTAGTATGGCAAATGCTCAAGGTGGTCATACAGGGTATCAATGCTTTACGGGAAACACTCCAAATAACGAGCCAGCCGGTGGTTGGCCCCACCTTGGCAGTGCCATTTCACATTTCCAGGGTCCAACGAACGACGGCGTACCTCCGTTTGTTAGCCTTTGCTACACCACACAACACAAGCCATATAACGAACCATCAGCTGGGTTCCTCGGTCTTGGCCATTCGTCGTTCCGCCCACAAGGGCCCGGCAAAGGCGATTTGGTGCTAAACGGTATTACAACAGATCGCCTTGGCGACCGTCGTTCACTTCTTGGCGCCGTAGATCGCTTCCGTCGTAATTGGGACGGTACGGGAACTATGGACGGGATGGATGCGTTCTCTCAACGTGCCATGGGCATCCTCACATCTTCGGACTTGTTTGACGCTCTTGATGTGAGCCAGGAACCGGAGGCAATTCGGGAGCGATATGGATACTACGATCCGTCGCGACCCAAAGGTGATGGTGCACCACGCGTTCCACAGAACTTGCTGTTAGCACGTCGTCTAGTCGAAGCTGGTGCACGATTCGTATCGATCAATTACAGTTTCTGGGATTGGCACGGTTCAAACTTTAAGAACGCTAAAGATGAACTTCCAATTTTTGATCAAGGCATCAGCGCGTTGGTTGAAGACCTGCACGAACGTGGCATGGCAGACGATGTAACTGTCATTGCATGGGGTGAATTCGGTCGCACTCCGAAAATCAATAAGAATGCCGGTCGTGATCACTGGCCAAAAGTGAGCTGTGCATTGATGGCTGGCGGCGGAATGAAAACCGGTCATGTGATTGGTGCAACAGACCGTCAGGCTGGTGAAGCAGTTGAGCGGCCGGTGCGATACAGCGAAGTGTATTCAACGTTGTATCACAACCTGGGCATCAATCTGGATTCACAACGCCTCTTTGACTTCCGGGGTCGCCCACAGTATCTGGTTGAACCTGGTGTGAAACCAATGTCGGAATTAGTCTGACTTTAGTTTGATCTTCGATCTTGGTTCAATCGAGGTTCGCTCGAGAATCACATTGCTTGCTGTATAATGTGATGTATGAGTAGACAATACTGGATTTTTCTAATTGCCATTTTTTGCTGCGGGCAAGCTACGCACGCCAAGCGGCCTCAAAAACAGGCCATGGTGGAAACCGATTCGCGATTTGCCATAGAAGTGCAATCTGTACTGGCCAAGGCTGGCTGCAATGCTGGTACATGCCATGGCAACTTTAACGGCAAAGGCGGTTTTCGTTTATCGCTGCGTGGTCAGGATCCATCTGATGATCATCAGTGGATCACACGCGATCATGGTGGACGTCGGATCAACCTGATGGATCCGGCCGAGAGTTTACTGCTGGCCAAGCCAACCGGTCGGGTTTCACATCAAGGTGGTCGGCGGTTTGATGAAGACAGCCTTGAGTATCAAATTCTCTTCAACTGGATTGCCCGTGGCGCACCAACTGAGGCAGATGAGGATGTCCGGCTTGAGTCCATTGACGTATTGCCACTGGATGTTGTCGTTCGTGATCCTGCTGACAGCGTGAACATCAGCGTGCTGGCACGATACTCTGACGGTTCATCGCGAGATGTCACGTCGCTTACAGTGTACGAACCGTCGTCACTTGACGTTGAGGTCACAGCGGATGGTACTGTCATGCGCAAAAAGCATGGTGAATCGACAGTGGTCGTTCGCTATCTCCAGAAACAAGTACCTGTGCGAGTTGCTTTTGTGCCTCGAGTCAAAGGTCAACGCCGCATCCAATATCCTGAATCGACGAATTATATCGATGAACATGTATTCACCAAGTTGAAGGATTTGGGGATCAAACCATCGTCTCTGGCAAGTGATGAAGTTTTTGTTAGGAGAGTTTTCCTTGATGCGATTGGTGTCTTGCCAACAGCGGATGAAGCGAGAGCGTTTATTGCCAACAACAGCCCTACAAAGCGGGTGGATTTGATTGATGACTTGTTAAGTCGTAGTGAATTCGCTGAGTTTTGGGCTCTAAAATGGTCAGATGTATTACGTAATGAAGAGAAAGTTCTTGATGTAAAAGGGGTTGAGGTTTACCACGACTGGATCCTTCAGTCTATGAAAGAGAATAAGCCAATTGACCAGTTCGTACGCGAATTGCTGCTTGGACATGGTAGTACTTTTGAAAACCCACCAGCGAATTTCTGGCGGTCTGTAAGAACTCCGATTGCACGTTCTGAAACCACCGCTCGGTTATTTCTTGGTGTGCGGCTTGGATGCGCTAAGTGTCACAATCACCCGTTTGATCGCTGGACCCAGGATGATTATTACGACTGGACGAGTTTCTTTGCCCGTATCGACTATGAATGGGAAGAGAAGCGGCGGGATAAGTTTGATAAGAATGAGTTCGTTGGTGACCAAGTCGTCAAGATTGCTGATGAAGGCGAAGTGAAAAACGCACGGACAGGTGTCAATGCACAGCCTCGATTCCTTGGCTCACATCAGTTCGCAGATGTTAAGGCCGAGGGAACGGATCAGAGAATTGAAGAACTTGCTACGTGGATCACGTCTGTAGACAACGAGTTTTTTGTGAAATCACAAGTGAATAGAATATGGTTTCACCTGATGGGTAGAGGGCTTGTTGAACCGGTCGATGATTTCCGCTTAACCAATCCTGCAAGCCATCCTGCCCTGCTAAATGCACTTGCAGATCGATTTATATCAAGCAAGTTTGACTTAAGAGCGTTAGCCCGAGATATCTTAATCTCCAATGCATACCAGATCGGGTCAGACATCAATGAGACAAATCAGAATGACGAGCTGAACTACTCGCGGGTTGTGATGAAACGTTATCAGGCAGAAGTGCTGCTTGATGCTCAGTGCCAAACCATTGGCAGACCCGCGAAATTTAATGGCTACCCGGAAGGGATGCGTGCGGTTCAGTTACCCGGCGTTCGAAAAGTGAGACGGAGGGATGAATCTCCTGCCGACGGTGATTTATTCCTTGAGGCTTTTGGTAAACCAGAACGGTTGCTTGCATGTGAATGTGAACGCAGTGATGAGACCACGTTGAATCAGGTTTTCATCCTTTGTGCTGACGACGGTATCGTAGACAGGCTGGCAGACCCAAATAACTTGCTAAAACAACTTGCCGATTCGGACATGTCGAACCGGGCAATCGTGGATGAAGTGTTTCTCGGTGCACTTAGTAGATTTCCAATGGATTCAGAGCGTGGCGTGGCAGTAGCAATGTTAAATCATGCTCAAGGCAAAGAGGTTGACTCGGAATATCAATCAGTAACAGACCAATACCTTGATGATGAAGTCGACCGTTGGGTGGTGCTTCAGGACATCGTTTGGGCTCTAATTAACTCAAAGGAATACGTCTTTAGGCATTAATGAAATAGATAGGGATTAGATATGAGAATCACTAAAGCACTTGCCAGCCTTTCCATGATGTTCGCGCTATTGCTGACTTCGATTAGTACAGCTGGTGTAGAAGACGGTCGTCTGGATATTTATTGGGTCGATGTCGAAGGCGGTGCAGCCACGGTCATCATTACACCAGCTGGCGAGTCAATCGTGATTGATACCGGTTTTCCCGGCCTGCGTGATCCCAGCCGCATAACAAAAGTTATTACTGAGCAGGGTAAGTTGCGTCACGTGGACCACCTAATTACAACGCACTACCATACCGATCATTTTGGTGGAGCAGCAACACTGTCGACGCTTCTGCCGATTGGCAATGTGTATGACAATGGTAAATTCGACGATATGCCGAATGATCCAGGAAAAGAGTATTGGGAATTCAAGGCTGGTCAGCGCGTTGTCGTAAACCCTGGTGACGTAATGCCAGTTCACCAAGGTGAGAACACTAGTTTGAAAGTGTCATTCCCTGGTACTCGCCGGGAATTCGTCGATGCAAAGAAGAGTACGAAACCGAATACAAAAATCTGTGCAACAGCACGTCCGAAGGATCGTGATGGATCAGATAACGCGAATAGCGTCGTTACACTTATCGAATTCGGTGACTTTCGCTTCTTTGACGCCGGTGACTTGACTTGGAATGAGGAGAAGAAGCTTGTTTGCCCAAAGAACATAGTGGGTTTGGTCGACGTTTATCAAGTAACACACCATGGATTAGATAGTAGCAATAATCCAATTGTGCTTAAGACGCTCAAACCGACCGTCGCCATTATGAACAATGGTAAGACGAAAGGAACGGCTCCCGAAGTGTTTGCGAATCTGACCGAAACGAAGAGTATCAAGGCGATTTATCAGTCTCACAAGAACACTCGACCGGACGGAAGTGTCAACAATACTCAGGACGAGTTCATTGCCAATCCAACCGCCGAAGGTACCGGTAATTACATCAAGCTGTCTGTTGCTCCTGATGGAAAATCCTATGAGGTGACAATTCCGGAAAACGGTCACAAGGCTACATACAAAACAGTAAAGAAATAGTTTACACGTAAGTAAATTCGGTGAACGAACAATTTCCAATTCGGCTATCACGACATCAGCAACTTGGTGTGCAGAGCTCGGTGCTGCATCGGCGCGATGCGATACGGGCTGGCGGTGCAGGCTTACTTGGCTTGAACCTACCAAAGATTCTCGCCGCTCGCGATAAAGTGAAAACTCCGCTCGTTCAGAGAGCTAAGCGGGTTATCTTCCTCTTTCAGTGGGGAGGCCCGAGTCATATCGACATGTTTGATATGAAGCCAAATGCGCCTGAGGAGATCCGCGGCCCCCTAAAGCCGATTCAGTCTGTTGTTCCGGGATTGCCAATTTGTGAATTGATGCCGCGAATGTCCAAATACATGGACCAGGTTTGTTTGATTCGCAGTGTCCATCACACGATGACAAACCACAATTCGGCAGGTTATTACGCACTTAGCGGTCATGAACCACCGAGTAATGACCAGCGATTACGTGATTCACTCGACTTGTATCCGGCCTATGGCAGTGTCGTTGATTACTTATCACCAGCA
>Ga0163180_10001941_pt1 | contig 11620 bp, 12 predicted proteins | sample AtlANTMetagenome_2_FD_109647 | JGI IMG/M metagenome (GOLD analysis project Ga0163180, IMG submission 109647) | Marine eukaryotic phytoplankton communities from the Atlantic Ocean - Atlantic ANT 4 Metagenome | ecosystem: Environmental > Aquatic > Marine > Oceanic | place: North Atlantic Ocean...
AGTTAGTGGTGGTAAATTCTTATTTGACGGACAAACTTCTTCTCAATCTTTGAGATTAATGCCAAGTATCGTCTATAGATTTGACCAATCAGACAGTTCAAACGGTTCACACCCATTAAGATTCTCTGAGTCCGAAGACGGAACAGAGATGTCAGATGGATACACAATTTATAACAAAGTAGGTACGCCAGGCTCAAGTGGTGCATATACAGAAGTTGCATTCGACCAAGAAGCACCTTCAATTATGTACTTCTACTGTTCAAATCACAGTGGAATGGGTAATTCAGTTTATCTTGGAGACGAGAGTGGAGATATCGCAGGAGTCACAGCTGGAGACGGTTTATCAGGTGGTGGTACATCAGGAACAGTATCACTTGCATTAGATTTAAATGAATTAACAGCTGCAACAGTAGACCCTTCTGCAGATAGTATTGCAATCATAGACGGTGGTTCTTCAAATGTAAGTAGAAAGGAATCTATAGCTGACCTTGCAACTATGATGGCAGGTGACGGTCTAAGTGCATCAAGTGGTGCATTTGCAGTCGGTGTAGATGATAGTTCCATAGAAACAAACTCTGATGCATTGAGAGTTAAAGCATTAGGTATTACAAATGCAATGTTAGCTGGTTCAATCACAAATGCAAAATTAGCTAATTCAACTATCACAATCGCAGGAGCTTCAACTGCATTAGGTGGAACTGTACTTGCAGACACCGATGCATTATCAGAAGGTTCTTCAAACTTATATTTTACAAACGAAAGAGTTGACGATAGAGTTGCATCTCTTATAGTTGGTGGTTCAAATATCACTGCAACTTATGACGATGCAGCGGGTACATTAACACTTGCTGGTTCGGCTGCATATGGTGACTCAGATGCAAGAGGTGCTATCTCAGTCACAGATTCGGGTGGAGACGGTTCACTTAACTACGATAATTCAAGTGGTGTTATTACATATGTCGGCCCAAATTCAGCAGAAGTAAGAGCTCATTTAAGTGCTGGAACTGGTGTATCATATTCAGGTGGTGAGTTTAGTATCGGTCAGGCAGTTGCAACATCAAGTAATGTTCAGTTTGGAAACCTAACACTATCAGGTGACTTAACAGTTAACGGAACAACAACAACCGTATCTACTACTAATACAGTAGTTTCAGATGCATTATTAGAACTAGGAAATGGAACATCAGGTTCACCTTCAAATGACGCAGGTTTAGTTATTGAAAGAGGAAGTTCAGATAATGTGTTCATAGGTTGGGACGAAAGTGCAGATGCAATCACATTCGGTACAGGTTCATTTACAGGTGCATCTACAGGTAATTTAACAATTACACCAAGCGCAGTAAACACTGGTGCAGTCACAATTACGAATGCAACAAACAGTGGTGGTACTGCAAGGAATGTTTATCAATCAACTTCTGCACCTACAGGTTCAGACGGTGCAGTTGGTGACTTATGGATTTTATACTCTTAATTGAGTGAGTGAGGAAATAAATGGCGTCAGGTTCACAGAAGGTTAAAACCCCTTCGGGTTGGAATGCAACTCAAGGTGCTTGGGTAAAAACAGGCAGTTCGACTTGGAAGGCAGTAGACCAAATATATCTTAAGACACCCGATGGGTGGAATAATGCGTCTGGCCAAGAATCTACGCAAATTGCATATCCTTATATTGCAAATGCACAAAATCCAGTTATAAGAAATAAACAAACTGCATACCCTTATCAAGCAAATGCCCAAGAACCTAATATCAGAAACAGACAAAATGCATACCCATATCAAGCCAATGCACAAAATCCGTTCATAAGAAATGCTCAAAACGCATATCCTTATCAGGCGAATGCACAAAATCCGTTTATAAGAAATAGACAGAATGCATATCCATATCAGGCAAATGCACAGGAACCCAATATTAGAAACCGTCAAAATGCATATCCGTATCAAGCTAATGCACAAGAACCGAATATAAGGAATAGGCAAAATGCATATCCGTATCAAGCTAATGCACAGGAACCTAACATAAGGAATAGACAGAATCCTTACCCTTATATTGCAGCTGGTCAAGAACCAAATATTCGTTCTGCACAACAACCGTATCCGTATATTGCAAATGCACAACAACCGAACATTAGGGATATAAGACAACCTGTAATTTATGACCATAGGTCACCGTTCACTTATAACTACAGGTCACCTTTTACATACAACTATAGGTCACCATTTACATATGACCATAGGTCACCTTTTACATATCGTGTACCTTATATTGCAAACGCAAGACAACCATTTATTGCAAACGCAAGACAACCGAATACATATCAGGCTCCCGCTAGACAACCGTTTATTGCATATGCAAGACAACCGTTTACATATCAAGCACCTGCGAGACAGCCTGCAACTTATCAGAGTCCATACATATATGGTGCAAGGACTCCAGTACAAATACCGAGTGGGCCTGGATTACCACAACATCAGCAGAAATAATGGAGAGTATAGAGTAAAATGGCACAATTACCATATCAGGCAAATGCAAGACAACCAGTGTCTTTTCAGAATCCGTTCACTTATCCAGCGAACGCTCAGAACCCGTTTAGCTATAATGCACAGAATCCATTTACATATCCTGCGAACTATCAGTCTCCATTTACACATAATGCACAGAACCCGTTCACATATAATGCAAGGTATCCAGCAAATGCTCAACAACCTACAATTAAGAACGCACAACAACCTAATATAAGAAATATTCAGCAACCTAATATCAGAAGTTCTCAGGAACCTAATATTAGGAGTAAGCAGTCACCGTTCACTTATAATTATAGGTCACCTTCAACTTATCAGAGAACTGGACAGACTCCGTTTACTTATAACTATAGAAGTCCATTCACTTATAATAGAACTGGTCAGACACCAACAACCTATGACCATAGGTCACCATTCACCTATGAGAGACAGGGACAAACGCCTACGACTTATGACCACAGGTCACCGTTCACTTATGAAAGACAGGGTCAAACTCCTACAACATATGACCATAGGTCACCGTTTACCTATGAAAGACAAGGACAAACACCTACGACTTACGACCATAGGTCACCTTCCACATATCCAAATATAGGTGGAACACCAGTGACATATGACCATAGAAGTCCGTCAACATATATTAGACAAGGACAAACACCTGATACTTATTCATATAGAAGTCCGTCAACATATATCAGACAAGGACAAACACCTTCTACATACGACCATAGAAGTCCTTCGACATATGCAAGACAAGGTAGAACACCTGAACCTAGGTGGGACGGTGTGGCACAACAACAGTGGCCAGGCACACCAATTAGCTCTTAATTTAAGTCACTAAATATAAGTATGTTAGATAAGATTGACACACTTGAGAAAGCACGCAACTATACTTTTCGTAATACTGGTCATACACAGGGTATACACGGAACTGTTTCACTTGGACAATATTGTTTCAATAGAAAAGAATCAGAAGAATCTAAAAATGCATTTGAAGTATTTTCTTATGCACTAGAAAAATGTCCAGCTGTCCGTTTAGTTCCATGGGAAAGAATAAAACCTGATATAAATGAAGGTAAGTGTAGAGGATTTGGTCAACTACACCACAATTCATATCAGTATTTAAGATATCTACATGAAGGTTGGACAGAAAAATTGAGACCTAATCACCCTATCGGTGGTGGTTCAATGGATTTCATGAATAATAAAGAAGAGTATCAAAAATTATCTACTGTTAGTGACCACCCCGATTGTAATGAGTTGAATGACGAAGAAGAGGGTATGATATGTTCCTCGTTTTATCATTCTGCAAAAGCACACTGGTTAGTAAATAGTATTCAAAAAGAAGGATTGAGACACCCAGTACAAGGCAGAACAAGATTGTTAGATACTGCAGATTGGGATACATTAAATTATCAACTCGATATACACCCTGGCTCTATAAGATGTAAAGTTTTAGAAACCATGGACGAACCACATTTTCAAACATTAGTCACTGATTATGCAAATGCATATTCAGATATACCAACATTAAACTGTCAAGAAATATTAGATTACTTTGAAAGTCTAGGTGGAGATACATTATCTGCAATATGGGTTCCCGAGGGTAAAATAGAATGGTCTTTATCAAGTGTAGCAGGACTCAATTTCAGAGAAGAGGTCTTTGCATTTAACAAAAAAGTTTCACGACTATGTAAGACAAAACCAGTAAACATTTATCTTGGTTATGATTCTTCTCACGGAGAAGTTTTTGATACTGCAGAAAAATCCATATACAATGCAGTAGAGGCTTCAAAAAGTGGTGGAGCTGGTGCAGAGTTCTTTAATGATTACGAGGTTGAAGTAAAAAAACTTGACATATCATTGATTCCTGAATATAATAGGGATTACGCAAATCAATCAACTGAATTTACATACAGTAGATTCTTAATTCCATACCTAGAAAATTATGAAGGAATTAGTTATTTTATAGACGATGATTACATATGGGAACATACACCCATGTCATTATTTTATTTCTTAGACCCTGAACATGCAGTTGCATGTGTACAATATGATTTTCAAAACCATGAAGAAACTAAATTTAATGGAGAGAAGAATGTATCTTATCCTAAAAAGTTATGGTCTAGTTTAATGATATTTAATAATGGTCATGAAGATTGCAGAAAACTTACCCCCGAAGTTGTAAATACTGAGAGTGGTAAATACTTACACCAGTTTGAATGGACAAATCAAATTAGTAAAATACCTCATAACAAAATATGTACTGAGGGGTACGATACAATTGAAAAATCACATCATGCAGTTCACTATACTAGAGGTGGGCCGTGGATAAAAGACATGGATTGTTCTAACATAAATATGTTGGACTTCTATAATAAACATAAAAATAGTTTATACAAAAAGAAGGTTTACTAAAATTCATCTATGTGATATAATGGAGATATTATGAATGCATTAATTTATTGTGAGGACGGAAACCTCACTATCAGAAAACCAAACGGACTAGAATGGCAACACGAACAAGTCGATAAACCTGAATTAGGTTTTGAATATGATGTTCTTGTCTATGACGACATAGAATGTAAAGTAGAGAAGTGGGTAGAAAATGTACCACTCGAAGAACAAGAGGGTATGCTTCCCTTATCAGAAACAGAAAAAGATTCTATAGAAGCTTATATTGATAATGCAGAACCACCTATGGGTGTTAGTTTGAATAATCAATATATTGGTAGAGTCGGAAATGTCGTTAGAAGCAATGAAGAAACACAATGTATCAAATATGGTTTTGATAATATGGTGGAAGTGTTGATAGCTGCAAGAGAAGGTTCAGCACACCCACATAGGTCAAATGCAAGAAGAGTTTTAGAATATGTAGATGCATTGGCTGGTGTTGCAGAAGGTGTATATAAAGAAATTGCAATAACAAGAGAGGACACTCTCAAATCGTTAGAGGATTATCTTTTACAATTACCACCACCTAACGATACAATCAGAGACTAATGTCCCTTGAAGAGTTTAATGGTTGGACTACTGATTCAATCAATATTTGTCATATAGACGAACCTTTTTACATAGAGGACTTACCCCTAGCAGATAATGTCTATGTATTAGATAATTATCTTGCACCAAATTTACATAGAGCATTAGATGACTATTTGTCTCATTGTTCATGGCAAAAAACAAATGAAGTAAAAGGTGGATACGGTACATGGAATACACCTAGAGGTGGATTACCAAATCACCAACTATGGGGGGCTTCTTTTATAGTAGGACATGACCAACGAGACGGTCATTATAATGGTGCAGACGGATATCCAAATTATATGGCAAGGTGGTTGAATAGAAAACTACAAACCGATTTTGGATTTACATGGACTAAGTTTCAATATGCTGGTGCAAATTCACAGACACATGGTCAAAATGGAACTTGTCATAGTGATTGTGCAGCTTGGGACGAATGGAATATTTCTTTCTTATATTATACCAATCAGTTTTGGAATCCAAACTGGGGTGGTAAATTAAGATTCTATAACGACCATGTAGAGGGTGGAATATTAGAATATATGGACGACTATGAAATAGGTTCAGTTGATTTTAAACCAAATAGATTACTCATGTTTGACGGAAGAATACAACATGGGGCTGAGGCACCCTCAGAAGAAGCAAAATATATAGATAGAAGGTCAATTGTCATCAGAGGTGACGAATGTAAACTTTTGAATAGGGAAGATAGATATGCCAACCATTGAGTTTAGAACATTTCATGATAAGTCACATGATTTATTCAGACCAGTTGCAGCTAAAGACTTGCAACCTGATTGGTGGAGGAAAATGAAGATACGAGTCGACCACAGAGGTCGTATTACACAAACTATAAAATCATGTCCTTCAATGTTAGATTGGTTAACAATGGGATATTACATTGTTGCATCAGAAGATATTCCAATTAGAAATGGAAGTGATTGGGATTGGCCTGACGGTGGTGAAAGATTTACTACAGAGGAAATCTCAAACTTTTCTTCTTCACACCCTTCTTCACAACTCATAGATAGTATAACATATGACGGTGCAGACGGGACTGTTAATGATGCATTTAAGATAACTAATTTTTGGAATATTAAAACACCGCCTGGCTATTCTGTTTTGTTTCTAGACCCCTTTTTGTTTGAGAATAAATTTTTTAGTTGTTGGCAAGGTGTTATAGATACCGATAAATTTAATGTTAACATGGATAATGCACAATGTATTTTTTATCCAAAAGTTAAACATTCGTTTGTAATAGAAAAGAATACACCTCTTGTTCAGGTATTCCCCTTCAAGAGAGAGGAATGGGCTGCAACATATTTCTTTGCAGATAGTCAACAATGGTTTCAGAATCATGCAATTAATGATGACTCCATGCAAAAATGGCAGAGGTCAATGGAATTACAAAATCAAGATGGGACTCCGAATGACAAACTAAATATAGGTGGATACAGGAATGCAAAGATGTGGCAACCAAAGAATAAATTATATAAAAAACCCGAAGAGGTAAACCCACCACCCGAATGTCCTATGCATAAAAAAGACTTTAAGGACAAACAAGGTGAGTTAACAGATTTGAACTGGGACGGTTCGGAGTCTAAAAAATTAGATAGAGAATAGATTATGAGTGTTAGATTATTGTTCCCTACAATGCTATGGAAATACAACCTAGTAGAGGAAGGATTGATAACAGAAGAATACCTATGTCAGTTAAAAGATGATATGGACGCTTTGAGAAAGAAAGACCCTGTAGGTCGTTTTGTATCAAATGCACATAGTGGTTGGCAATCAAATGACGGTACAGATAAAAGACCTATTTGGCATAGACTTTATAGAATCATTCAAGACAAGTTTAATCATGAGGTATTACCTTTTCATAATATAAACACAGAAAAAGTTCAAGTATCAATGGGTAATATGTGGATGAATATTAATACACCTGACGGTGCATGGAATAGACCACATAGACATAATGGTTGTTGGTATAGTGGTGCATTCTACATACAAGCAGAAGGAGGAGAAGGGGACATTCTCTTTACAGATAAAAATGACCAATCATTACATAACTTCCCTCACAATTCTAAAGTAAGTGATTTATTTACTGAAAGACCTATATCAGGCACACTTCTTTTATTTCCTAGTGGATTAATCCATATGGTTGAACCAAATTTTAGTGGTAAAACTAGATACAGTGTAGCATTCAATATGAATGACTATCGTATAAGTTATCAAAACTATGAGCTCATAGTTCCACCTACTAAAGAAACTCCCGATTGGAATCTTTTTGAGATAGACGGAGACCATTTAAAGAAGTAGTTTCCATAAATAACAATATGGAAATCACTATATCACCTTACATAATATGGAATCTTATCATAACGGTAATCATAGCACCGTTAGGTTTTTTAATTCGTAATGTATTATCAGAACAAAAAAGACTAGATATCCTCGTCAATAAGACTAGAGAAGAGATTGCGAAAGACTATGCCACTAGGGAACAGATAGAGGCCGATTTCGTAAGGATTCAGAACACTTTAAACAAGATTGACGAAAAACTTGACCGTCTTCAACATAAAACTTACTTCCAAGAATAAAAAAGGTATAAATAGTAGTATACGAGAGGAATACTACTATTATGGCAACACCGAACAGTAAAGCAACATTAAAAGAATACATTAAGAGAAAACTGGGAGCTCCTGTTCTAGAAATCAATGTGGACGATGACCAGTTTGATGACAGAATTGACGAGGCCGTTCAGTATTTCCAAGAGTACCATTATGACGGTTCTATCCGTGTATACTTAAAACACCAACTAACTTCTGATAATCTAGTGACTATGAGGTCAGACGAGACCTTTACAGAGACTTCAGCTGGTACTCATGCATACACAGACCAACAAGTAAAACAACAACAAAATTATATCGTATTACCTGAGTTTGTTCTTGCAGTGAATAGAATTTTCCCATTCACTGATAAACACAATCTCAATATGTTTGACCTTAGATATCAGTTAAGGTTGAATGATTTATATGATTTGTCTGCAACAAATATATTGTATTATAACATGGTACAAGAACACATTTCTTTATTAGACAATATACTTGTCGGACAGGTTCCTATTAGATACAAACAACACATGAATAGATTGTATCTAGATGCAGATATAGAAGCTCTAAATGCAAACGAGTTTCTTATCATTGAATGTCATAGAAAAATAGACCCTAACGATTTCACAGATATCTATAACGATATGTGGTTGAAAAGATATTCAACTGCATTAGTCAAATATCAGTGGGGTGAAAACTTATCTAAATTTCAAGGGATTACTTTGCCAGGCGGAATAACTTTAGACGCTTCGGAAATGAAATCTCAAGCACAAGAGGAAATAACAAAATTAGAGGAAGAGTCAAGATTAAATTATGAACTTCCAATCATGGACTTAATGGGGTAATAAATGCCTACAAATGTATTTTTTAACCATGCAGTAGCAACTGAACAACATCTTGTAGAGGATTTGATTGTTGAGTCACTTAGAATGTATGGACATGATGTCTTATATCTACCAAGACAAATAGTAGAAGAAGACACAATTTTTACGGAAGATGTACAGGCCACATTTGGTGACGCCTATTCCGTTGAAATGTATCTTTCAAATGTCGAAGGTTATGAGGGACAAGAGGATTTAGCCACTAAGTTTGGTGTCGATATTAATGACGATGCCGAGTTCATAATGAGTGTTAGAACATGGGAAAGATTTGTTTCTCTTGATTCTAACCTTGTAGTTTCTGCAAGACCTAACGAGGGTGATTTGATTTACTTCCCTATGACAGGTCATTTATTTGAAATCAGATTTGTTTCAGACCCCGACCCTTTCTATCAATTAGGAAAAATATATGTTTTCAAAATGCAAGTATCCCTATTCGAATACAGTGGAGAAGATTTCGATACTGGTACTTCTGCAGACTTGGTAGAAGCAGACCAAGCTTACACAATAGAACTCACAATGACTGGTTCAGGAAACTATACTCATGGAGAGAATTTAACTACTGTTATTGACGGAGTCACAACGACAGTTGGAGAGGTTGTACTATGGCAACCACAAGCAAATAAACTTACAATTAAGGATAACACTAAGACACTACAAGTTGGAGATGTACTCACGGGTGTATCTTCTACAACTGCAAGACCTATAGGAAGTATTGTAGATGTTCTCACATTTGAAAACTTATCTTCTGCACAAAATAAAGACTTTGAAGATAAGGATAGTAATTACTTAGACTTTAGTGAAGTGAATCCTTTTGGTGAACCATAATGTTCGGAACATTTTTTTACAACGAAACTATTAAAAGGTCGATTTCTGTATTCGGTACTTTGTTCAATAATATATACACGAGCAAAATAAAAGCAGACGGAACAGTATTGTCTAAAAATTTAGTTCCGATATCTTATGGGCCGAAACAAAAGTTTCTATTAAGATTACAGGACGATGTAAAAGCAAAAGACGGGAATGTCACTTCTATATCTTTACCTCGTATGGCTTTTGAATTGACAGGATTTGAATATGATGCGTCAAGACAACAGAACAAACTTATAAGAACTCAGAAAACAGTTTTAGAAACTTCTGATGTTGGAAAGAGAGGTTTTCAATATCAACCAGCACCATATAATCTAACCTTTACATTATCAATATTATCAAAGAATGCTATAGACGCATTACAAATAGTAGAACAAATACTCCCATACTTTCAACCTGAATATACAGTATCAATGAAAATGGTTGACAGTATGAGTGAGGTAAGAGATGTTCCAGTCTTTTTAAATTCTGTTGCAATGGACGACCAATATGAAGGAGAGTTTGTAGAAAGAAGAGTTATAGAGTACACATTAGAATTTACTATGAAGACATATTTCTTTGGCCCTGTTTATACTGGAGAGGTCATTAAGAATGTTATTGAAAGAGATTATATAAACGATAGTGTTGCAGCTGGATTCACTTCAACAGAAATTAATAATTCAGGATTGGTTAAGGAAGTCAAACACTACGAACCAGCCTTCGCTGCAAGAACAAATGCAGTATCCAACTCAAATACAGTCACTTTCCCAAGTGCAATAAATAGTAAGATAAGTGTTGGAGACGAAGTGTTTGGTACAAATCTATCAACGAATCCAACAATTTCAAGTATTGCAAGTGATAAATTATCGATTGTATTAAGTAATCAAGTTAATTTTAATGCAAATACAAACTTGAAATTTGTAGGTTCTGTCGACCCAAGTGATACATTTGTGGTTGCAGAAACCGTGACTTTTTATGATGAAGGTGGTGGTAATACATTTGAAGAAGACACCGCTAGTGATGGATAATTATGGCAAAAGAAATAGACCAAAAGTTAGATAATCTTCTAGATATCAACTCTGATATCAAACAAGAAACCCGATTAGTTAAATTACCTGATAGGGACAAGAATATCGAATCAGACTACAGATATGCTAGAGAGAACCTATACGACCTCGTAGAACGAGGTCAGGACGCTATAGACGGCATATTAGAACTATCCAAGGAAACAGAACACCCTCGTGCATATGAGGTTGCTGGACAACTTATAAAGACTGTATCCGAAACTGCAGAAAAGTTAATCGACATACAAAAGAAGTTGAAAGACTTAGAGAAAGATGATAGTTCAGTAAGAACTCAACACAATCACCTATATGTCGGTTCGACAAGTGAATTGCAAAAGTTCTTAAAAAAGGAGTCTAAGAAAGATGGAAATTCAGACTAAAGAATATAACCCGATACCGATACCCGAAGTCACAGAAGGAGAACCATTTTGGTTATTAGCTCTAGGTCATTTAACTAGACACAACTCAAAAATATTTCAATTAGATACTTCAAAGTATGACGCATATGAAACATGGATAAGAGACAATGTTAAAGATAAAACAGTATGTGTATTAGGAACTGGTGTAGGAACTTTATTACACCTTGCAGATTATTATGGTGCAAAAAAATGTATAGGATTAGATTCTGATAATTGGATATGTGTATATTTAAAAGGTTTGTATCCACATATGGAGATAC
>Ga0163180_10001942_pt1 | contig 11620 bp, 15 predicted proteins | sample AtlANTMetagenome_2_FD_109647 | JGI IMG/M metagenome (GOLD analysis project Ga0163180, IMG submission 109647) | Marine eukaryotic phytoplankton communities from the Atlantic Ocean - Atlantic ANT 4 Metagenome | ecosystem: Environmental > Aquatic > Marine > Oceanic | place: North Atlantic Ocean...
CTTCTTTTCGTTATGACAAAGTACCACCAAGGTACAAGCACACAGTTTTTTATTACGACTGACGACTGTTGTTGCGTTTCAAATTTTTTTTGTTCTTCGGTTTTATGGGTTTTTCTCTCCCTTTTTTTCTTTTTTGTCTTTGACATTTGACATTTGATCGATCTCTCTTTTGGTTGCTCTTTTTTTTAGACGACACACGACGACGACGACGACGACGACGACGACGAATTAAACCAAAAGTGTGGACGAACTTCTTTTTGTCACAAGCGCACAAAAGCCAAAACGCAAAACATCCACCCACTTTTTCCTTATAAATAAACGCACACCATGTCCTTCGCGGTCTCTACTTCCTCGTTTGCCGGCGCCAAGGTTGCCTTGCGCAAACAACAAAATGTTCAAAAGAAGCAATCCACGATGGTTCGCGCGGCGGCCGTTTCGGGTGAAGTTCCGGTGCGTCGAAATAGAATTTTGTTTGCGTCTCGAGCGAAAATGGGTGAACCGCTTAAAAATGTGAAGAAATGTCGCGGAGATGTGTCTTGAAGGAGCATTCGCGAAGGGTTTCGTGGTTCAAAAACCAGTTAGAACCGTTCGTAAATGCCATCTCGATATGATTCCATCATTTCTGTATCGTTGCGGTCCATAGTTCTGTCTCGTTTTAAGCGCGTCATTTTCGGGTGTAATCAATCACCATCGACGATAGAAAAGAGAAAGGGAGCAAAAAAGAGGAGGAGATATCAGGATCTGTCCGGTGGTAATCTCTCCGTGAGTCTCCCTTCTCTCCTCGTCTCGCGAGAGTATATTGCGTTATTCGACCCAATATTCACGCGAAGAGATGTTTGATGAGAGATATCCTGCGTCTGTTTCCCGCGTTTGGTGATGGACAGAGAAGCCATATTGGATGGTCGTCTATCGTCATCTCGTGATGGCCGCTTAAAGGGGAGGCGAGAGTTATCTCTTCTCAATTTTTTTTGGTCTCGTTCGTTCTCTCTTCCCTTCAAACGAACAAAAAACAAACAAAAACTGACTCGATTACTTTTTTAATAATCATAATATAGGACATGGCTAAACGTAACGTGATGAACTTGTTGCTCGTCGGTGCGCTCGGTCTCCCGGGTACGACTTTGTTGGGTGGCTTCGCGTACTACTTTGTCCCGCCATCCTCGGGTGGTGGTGGCTCCGGTCAAGCGGCCAAGGATGCCGCCGGGAACGACATCAAGCAAGCGGCTTGGGTGAAGGACCACTTGCCGGGTGATTACACTTTGTCGCAAGGTTTGAAGGGTGACGCGACGTACTTGATGGTCGATGCGGGGGGTAAAATTCGTGACTTTGGTATCAACGCCGTGTGCACGCACTTGGGTTGCGTTGTTCCGTGGAATAAGGCTGAAAACAAATTCAAATGCCCGTGCCACGGCTCCCAATACAACGCCGACGGTATGGTCATCCGTGGCCCGGCGCCGTTGTCTTTGGCTTTAGCGCATGTGAACATCGACGATTCCGACACCGTCGTCTTCAGCCCTTGGACTGAGACTGACTTCAGAACTGGCTTGGCCCCGTGGTGGAAGTAAGAGTAAAAAGTAAAAAGAAACAAAAAAATGAAACAATCCCAAACGTAAATATATATTAGCAGCCATTAAATTTGCGGAGAGAGAGGAACAACTTTGTATCAAGAGAGAGAGTGAGTGAGAGTGAGAGAGAGTGAAAAAGAGAGATGATGAATTATCATGAGGAGGAGGTGAGAGACGAAGAGGAGGAGAGAGAAAGTGTTTAGAAGAACGTTTTAATCAACTATAAAACATAATCTAAAATAAGACACATAACGCGCATAAGTAAATTCGCTGCTGGATTACAACTCATTAAGCTATTATTATATATATTACGTGTGTAATAATAACAATAGAAGTACGTAGATAAAACGTCGCAATTATTAAGCGATGTTTTATACAAAATAATCATCGTTTCGCCCATATCGTTCGCGCTCTCACGACTTCGGTTTGTTTTTCGTCGCTCTTTTTTGTCAACGTGTGTGCCAAGAAAACGCTGTCTCCAACCTCTTTCGAAGCTTTATCTTCGCAACACACAGCTTCGATAATGTCCCCAAAATTACACTCAGCTTTGAACTCGATGATCAGTTCTTTTAACTCGTACTCGTCCCAGTACGATTTTGGCACCGACTCTAGCAACCATTCCGTGTAGATACAGTTATTCACGTGTCCATTCATATCTAAATCGCTTCTTCTCGTGTAGTGCATTACCGGGACAGAACACTGCGATCCTTCTATCGCACCAATTTCTCTCGCATCTGGCAACTTTTCTACTTCGTACTCGTTCCCCATTATCGGTTGATCACACCACTGTTGCAATTGAAAATCCTCGATGACTTGTGATGGAATTCGACCCATTCTTCGCGTTTTCAAATTAAACGCTATCCATTGACTTGTCGCCTTACCCACGCGCTTCTTCGTTTCGTTATTGACCAAATCCCAGTCTCTTCGGGCGGCTACTCTGCCTTGCGATTCAAACCACGTCTTCACGACGACTTGATCACCCCATTTTGGGTATTCGAAGATGTCCAGATGTAATCGCGTGCACACCCAGGCCATGTCCACCTTGCGCATATCTTCCGGCATAGACTGCGAGCGGCCCCACAAACCTTGGGCGTGGTTGCACGCGCACTCTTGGGATATTCTCGCCATGGTGCCCATGTCGGCCAATTTATTCGGACCAACTTCGTCGAAACGAATTGGAAAGGTTTCCGTGAACACCCTCCTTCCCTCCGTGAATTCTCTCGCGGCCCAGTGGGGAACTTGTTCTATTGCGTTTTTCGCTTCCTCTTCTTCCTTAATCGAAGAAGCTGCTCCTGCATTCGTTCTCGTTGTTTTTCTTTCTCGCCTTCCTCTCGTGCTTCTCCTTTCATTTCTTCTATTGTTGTTTGGCATGAACGATGATGGAGAAGACGACGACGAAGTCGAGGAAGTTATCATGCAGCGCGTCGAAGGCGCTGTTGTTATAGAAGAAGTTAAACTCATTTTTTTTCTATCTTTTTGCGACGACGAATTTAAATTTTCTCCTCTCTTCTTGTTCGGTGCCGCGAGTAAACACGAGCACTTCTATTCGCTCAATGGGTCGCGCCGCACCGTGTCAAAACGGGCTGATTCGTGGGCCTTTGTTTTCTTCTTCTTCTTATTAGAAGATGAAGACGATGAAGAAGAGAAAGAGAGCCAAACAAAAAGTGTGCCACGAGTGAAGGAGGAGTGCGTTTTGTCGTCGTGCGCGTCAAAACTTAAAAAAAAAACGAACAGACAGACGATTTAGACGACAGACAGACGCAAGCAAAAACTTTCTTTGGTTTGGACTCTTTTTTTTTGGTCTTTGGTGAATCCAAAAAATGCAAAATAAAATAAAATAATTCGTTTTGGGCAATTGGCAATAATTGGGGGGTCTCTTTGTTTTTGGTAATGAACGAACAAAAGATTCTTCAATTCATACAACAAAGAAGGGAGAAAGAATAATGTTTACGCTGATACACGGCCTGTGCGAGTGGACGTTTTCGAAACCAGAGATGCGGATTCTCATCATAGGCTTAGATTCGTCCGGGAAAACCTCCGTGTTGGAGAAAATGAAGGAACTTTTCAGCGACTTGCAGCCGATTCCACAAGAACACATCAAACCAACCGTCGGTTTAAACGTCGCGAAAATCGAAAACTTTTTGGGCGTTCAGTGGACGTTTTGGGATTTAGGAGGCTTGGAGCGTTTGAGACCGATTTGGTTGAAATACTATAGAGAATCGCACGGGATTTTTTTCGTCGTTGACTCTATGGATGAGACGCGAATAGACGAAGCGAGAGTGGTGTGTAATCGAGTGTTGGCAAATGCGGACCTGCAAAACGCACCGGTGTTGATTGTGGCAAATAAAATAGACGAGAGTGGACCGGAAGGATTGACGATGGTGAAAACAGCGTTCGAAAGTAGCGCTTTAAATAGCAATAGCAACGATATCAACAACGGAAGGAGTAACAACGAACCAGGGACAACAACAAAGAATGGTATCATAAGCGACAAAAAGAAAAAGAAAGAAGACGCGTCTGCGATGCCAATTGCGAAAAGAGTCATAGGTGCGAGCGCGTTTACCGGAGTAGGCATAAAAGAAGCCGTAGAGTGGATGTGTAATGCGGTGAATGGCTCAGAGAGACAACGAGAATTAGATTTTATATGATGTATAGAATAATAATTGCTGCTGCGCGTTGATTTATTAACTAATTATTGTTTCTTTCGTTTCTTAAGAGCTGGACCACCACCTTCGTTCTTCGTAAACGAAAAGCACATGGATTTCCCTTCCACCGTCTTTACAGATTTCTCGTTCAATTTCCACGTTTTACTTCCATCTAAATCACTTCCCGTGAAGTTCTTTAAATCTTCTCTCGTTTTTGCGTTTACTTTCGCACAGTATCGCGCGGCACAGCCTCGTCCGAACTTTGCGTCGTAAGTAGAGCCTTCGATGACCATATCGAAAACTTCCACGTTATTTTCCGCTAGCAAATTTCTATCGAGAACCTTTGAATACTCCTGGGAGGCCACGTTGAGAATGAAACGTTCTGCGCTATTATTATTGTTGTTGTTGCTTTTCTGTTGTTCGTCCAAATCTTTTATTAAGCTCTGGGTCATCTCTCTCGACCAGAACGCGGCAAGACCGCCTTTCATCGATTTCGTAGCTTTCATCCCTTTTGTTTTCATCTCCAGACGATACTGCTTAATCACATCTAACGGTTTCAATAACCCGTACAAAGGATCGACGATTCGCAAATGATTCTGTAAATACTTCAATTCGTTTTCGTTTAACGTCGAGCACGATAATCCCTTATACGCGGGTCCATCGAATGCAAATCCACACGGATACGCCTGTTGCTTTTCCCAATTTTTGTATCTCTCGACGTTGGTATTTGCAATCGCAGATGACACTTCTAAAGTGGAAGCGAGTTGTGACGCGCTCATCTTCCTCAGTTCGCTCAATAAAATCTCCATCGTTTTCTGCATGGACGGCGACGTTGTTTTCAAACTCGCCGCGAGATTTTTCGGGACCGTTAACGTCTTCGCGGGAGATAGGATGATTAACATGTTTACTACACGTAGCGCAGCGGTAATTAAAGCGTTCGCGCGAGGAGAGTTTAAGAAGAGTTTGAAAAGTTTGAAGAGAGTGACGACTTTTCGTGTATAAATGAAAAAGATGAAAAAAATGAAAATTTGTAACGCCTCGTTTTTTTTTGTTTCGTAAAAAAAAACGCGCTCGTGCATCTCACTCGAGATACTAAAGAATGTCACCATCATCATCATCAACGACAACAACGACAACAACAACAACAACAACAACAACAACAACAACAGCTCGTACGTCCACTGCAACCGCCGGTCATGATCATCAACAACAACGGGACGAGTTAATGTTTAAGAAAATCTTCCCCGGATTACAGAGGAGTGGAACACAAATAATTCCTCCAGACAGACCAAATCTGAGAATAATTTGCTTTGCAAATGCCGGGAACGCGGAAGACTTGTACACGAACGAAGGGTTGGGCACGCGACGAATCGTTTCTCCTCTGTTGGAATTTTGTAAGAAGAATAAAGCAGAATTGTTATCGGTTCAATTACCTGGAAGAGGATCGAGACGGAACGAACCGTGGAACGAGCCGAAAATACAAACAGTTGTGAGAGAAATCGCGCCTGTACTTGTGAACGAACTCCGCGATGTGCCGTACGTCGTCGTTGGTCATTCAGTGGGATGTTGGCTCGCTGCTCAACTCGTAGACGTTATGCGCGAATACGGCGTGAAAGAACCGTTACATTTTTTTCTGTCAAACTTTCCAGCGCCGACGATTAACGATAAAGACAAGCCTTGGCGTAAGAATAAACATTTGTCTGAACAAGAATTTCAAGAGGAATGTCGTCGATGGGATGTTCAAGAAGTCGTATTCACTGGCATCTGGAAGATTTACCATCCGCTCATGCGTGCCGATTTTTGTCTCTTCGATAGCTATGAGAACGATTTGAAGGAGAAAACGTTCGCTTCGGACGTGACTGCATTTCACGGAACCGAAGATTTCATGATTACGAAAAATATGGTTGAACAGTGGGAAACCATGACAACCGGCGCGTTTGCACTCGAAATCTTACACGGCGGTAACCATCTATTCCCTCTTGAAAAGGAAAGCAAAATCGATTGGTTGAAACGCATCGTCGGAGTCATAGAAGCGAAAGTCATGCCTAAGATCGTTTAGGGAAGCTAAAGTTTACTACGAACTACTGTATGAAATTTATTATTTCTTATATATCTACTATCACGTACACCTCGGTCGAACCGTTCTCTTCGACGTGAATTTGCATTTCCGAATATGTAATTGCCTTCACTTCTGTGCCTTGTTCGTTAACGCCATCGACGAACAAGTCTCCAGCGACGATACCTTCAATTGTCCAACGATTTTCTTCTTCTCCTAATTCTCCTTTATTCTCTCTAAACTCGTTGATTTGGATTTTCGTGCACACTAAACTTTCCGTGTGGAAGACAAACAACAACTCGTCTAAGAATGCGAATAAGAGCGACTTCAAGTCGTGCGCGGAACACTCAAAGTTTCTGTACACTTTCGGCGTTTCCGATATGTTATGAAGAGGCGTCATGTAATCAAACATCCCCAGAGCTGACCAAGCGAACGCGGTGGCGGTCGAGTCTCCCCAACTTCGGATTTGAATATCCGCCGTGTGGTCTTTGTATTCATATTGATTTGTATTCGCAGCTGCAGTATTGTAGCTCACGATTCGTTTTCCATTTTTTTCAGCCGAAAGAAAACACGTTGCTGTTGTTGTTGTTGTTGTTGTTGTTGTTGTCGGCGCCGTCGTCGCATTCGTGCCTGTCTCTGTCCTTTTCTCATCCTCGGTGTTCATCATCATCATCACGACCGCCGGAGATTTGCTAGTCTTTCGTCCCGTCGTTTTCGCTTTCTTATTCTTGTTTTGTTCTTCTTCGCGTTTTTCATCTTCATCTTCATCTTCATTTTCATTGTTGTTGTTGTTGTTGTTGTACTTCTTCTTCCTCCTCCTCCTCCTTCTCGGTTCTCTCTGCGGTAACACCTCGTATTCTAGTTTCTTTTCCATCATCTTCTTCTTCTTTCTCTCTGCGTGTGTGCGCGTGTGCGCGTGTGCGTGAATAAAGTGGAGAGCACGTGAGAAACGAACGCGTTTTTTGGCGGCGAGTTCAAAACAAAGGGAGGGATCGTAAAAGAGAAAATTTTTTGGATTTCAGGAGTGTCCGCCGAAACGTCGTCGTCCATCGTCCATATTTAGAGAACACAAAAAAGAATTGATAAAATAGAAGACGAATAATAATAATAATCCACATTTCTTTTCTCGCGGCATTAGTTTTGTAACGCAGTGCGTGGTATCTACACACACACTCACACACACACAAACACACAAACAAACACCTACACAACGAACAACACGCAGAACAGAACGAACAACGCGTAAACATACGATCATGACCGAAGTGGACGAAGCCAGTGAAAACACCGTCCAACCGATTGGAAATCGACTCTCGGAATTGAGAGACGAGCTCGACTCCTTGAAAGAGTTGCTCGATGAGGAAACTAAAATGAGATTAGAGGCGGAAGAATTGGTCGAGCAGTTACAAACGGAGTTGCAAAATACCGAGGAAGAGTTGAAAGAAACCATAGAAGCGGAAGAGAAAACATATAAGAAAGCGGTAGAGTTTAAAGAAAAAGTACAAGAGATGGACGCTTTGAGAAAAGAGTTGGACGAAGCGAACGAGAAACTAAAAAAGAACGAAACGCGAACCGAATTGCTCCTGAAACAAATACAAGAGATAGAGAGAAAGGACATGAAGAGACTATTGGAAAAAGAGCAACATATGGAAGAATTCAAAGCGGACATTAAGAAAGTGCACGAAGAAGAGTTGCTGGAACTGAAAGAGAAATACGAGAAAACGTTCGAGCTGATGAAGGAGAAATTCATCGAGGAAATCGAGTTTTACAAAGACCGCGCGAATAGAATGCAGTTAGAACACGAATTTGAAATTGAACAGTTGAAAGAGATGCACGCGATCGAGTCGTACGAGGCGGCGGAGAAAAATTACGCGAGAGAACGCGAAGTTGTATTCTTGGTGGAAAAAACGTCCGAACGGTACGAGGAAACTTTAGATCACGTGCGCGAGATGCGTAGACTGATTGATAAGGCTAAGGTACAGTATCCGGGTGTCGAGGCGATTTTTGAAAACGAAATTCACACGTTTCGACCGGATACCTCGGGAGAATTGGAAACGGCCACGGTCGCCTTGAAACTATCAGCAACACCACCCACGAAACCGGCAATTAAAAATGGAACGAGTCCGAAAGCGGCAGTAGTAGCATCAGTAGCGGCTGCCACGCCGACAGCAGCGACGGTACCGAAGAAAATGACGTCTCCGCCCACGTTGGCTGGGACTACTACTACTACTACTGTCACCTCTACTACTACTTCCGCGACTCCGGAAGAAGAACCGTCGAACGTGTCATTCTTCGATTTCCCATCCTTTAGCTTACCCAGATTTTTATTTGAATAAGAATACGACGCCAAATTTTACTTACAGCGACTATTGTTTATTCGTCGTTTTGTATCCTCCGTCATCTCCTTTGTTGTGTGTGTAGCTCTTTCGAGAACAGTGACTGACTTGACATTTTTGTGAAGAAGACAGCTGAACAGGAGAAGAAAAAGACTGAAAAACAGATCAAATCTTTTTTTGCCACGTGTGGATCCAAAAAGTAAATAAATATCTTGAGAAAAAAAAGGATTTTTTGTGTTCCTGTGCCACACAAACACAGAGAGCGTCTTCGTTCGATGAAACATAGCGCACCACTGTGAAAGACGATGCCACCTTTATCGTCCTCGTCCTCGTCCTCGTCGCCGTTAACTTTTTCGTGTTCGATCGATGGAAAATTAAATAGAAAAAAAAATAGAGATGCGAACGCAAGGCAACATCTTCATTTTAACGTAAATAGAAGCAGAATTTTCTCACCACCAGTATCATCGTCGTCGTCGCCGTCGTCGCCGTCGTCGTCGTCGTTGACCGAGAAAACATCCCTCCCTGTAATCGAAGAAAAGAGACGCGGAAAAGAGGACGTGTATGAAATCCAATCCTCGGTCGTGAGAACAGAGCAGTTGAAGATGATTAATAACAACACGAACGAAAACAATAACAGTCAGAATAAAATAAAACTCGTCAGCGGGTATTTGAAAAGCATCGAAAACTTGACTCGAGAAATAAACGACACGAACGAAGGAGACGAGATTCAACTCAGCGTTTACGTGTTTGAGTACGGTAAATCCACAGAGAAAGTGATTGAAAGTTTATCGAATGCGTGCAATCGAGGCGTGTCGGTTCGCGTGAAAGTCGATGGTTCCATGGTCTCAAAGTTCACCAGGTGGTGCGAGCGATCGACGACTTTAGTCGGAAAGTTACGAGAGTTGGAAAAAGAGCGAAACAACGCAAACGAGTTTCAGCTTTTAGAAAGCACAGTTCCAACGCACGCAAAATATGCGACGTTTAAACGAAAGAGTAATGGAAGGTATACCGGGATGTTAGGCGGTATTAACATTGGAGATCGATTTAAGAATTGGCACGACTTCACAGTTGTCGTCCAAGGTCAAACGATCGTCGAAGCTTTGGAAAGTTCTATTTCCTCTGCTACTCCTTCTACTACTTCTTCTTATTCTTTATTATCGCCGTTAAACGTGTTAGCAACGTTGTGGCCAAACGGAAAAGACGATGCAATGAAGAAGGAAAACAAAAGTACTACCACCAAGTTTGTCTCGAACAATCCAACCGGTTTTTGTCCTTTAGCCTGGGCGTTTCCGCGAATAAAAACTTTCCCGGGTACATTTGGCATCAAGGAGTCGTTTGAGGAGATTTTAAACGACAGACAATTTGACGATTACACGTTCTCCATAGCGTATTTAGATTCTTCTGGAGTTGCGATGATTCGTAACATTATCGATCGAAACGCGAACGTGACAATCTTAATGCCGTGTTTCCCGAACGTATACCATGACGCCAACAGAAAGGCGTTGGCAAATTTGAAAAAGGTGCACGAGTTGATTAAATTGAGATCAAAAACATCTGCACCTCGATTATCCATCAAACTGTTACCGGAAATGTTACACGCCAAAGCTTTTGTGGCGAAAAGTACGACGAATCCAGACGTAGGCATCGCCTCTCTTGGAAGTTGCAATATGCGACAACGCTCGTTTGGTCAATTTCAAGAGCTCAACATCATCACGCAAGACGAAAAATTTCTAGAGGATTTAGAAAACGAGCTCGAAATTATTGCTTTTGCATCCTTTGATGCCAATGACGAGGATTTTCTGTACGCGGAGCCGAAAGCGTCGATAGAAGAGTTTTTAGGTTAGGCTACTGTAGATCATTTTTTCTGAAAAACTACTTATTAGTACATATTCATCATCATTTCTCCTGCCGCTTGCGTTCGCCTATTTTTTTACACGGATTGCCTGCCCATACTTCATTATCCGGAATGTTCTTCGTGACTACTGACGCAATGCCAACGACGGAGTGCGCACCTATAGTTACGCCATCGACAATAGATACATTCGCACCTATCCACACATTCTCTCCAATGCGTACTCCTTCTTTTTTTACTTTCTGTAGCCGGATAGGCGTTTCCGAATCGTCGAAGTTATGGTTAAACGCAAAAATTGAAGTCGATGGTCCTATCCTCGTATCCGCTCCTATCCGTATAGGTCCTTCCATGTGACAGTGCTGATTAATTGAAACATTTTCTCCAACTTCTATAGGCCCGTGTAAATACACGTTCGCCGCTATGCGACAGTGATTATTAAAAATAATTGCTCGTCCTCTCTCGGCGAAGACGTTCATATTCACATCGGCAATAAACGTGTCTTCGCCGATAAACTCAATAGTCTCTAATTCCATCAGTTTTTGTTGCCACTCTTTCTGCCATTGTTTTGCAAACGTTTTATGCTTCTCGATGTCGTACAACCACGGCATGTGATTCAATCGCTTCCTTTTCTGTTCGTCGTATGTACTTCCTTCTAATTCACGCGCTTTTGTCTGCGTTATTGTTTTCCCAACTCCTTTTTTCTTTCGTTGTATCAACGCGGGATAGCGATACGAAGGGCGTTTGTGTAGGAATAGCATGGACGACGACGACGACGACGACGACGACGATGAGTGTAGTTTTATCATCGCGCGGACCGTTAAAAAAAAGTGGGGTGGTGGTGGTGGTAAAAATGGTAAAAATGGTAAAAATTTCGTGTTTTCATTTTTCTTGTTTTTTTGCTCTTCGAATATCCCCTGGGGCCTGAAAGGGCTAACCCCCAATGCCCAAAAAACAAAGAGAAAGAGTGGATGCTTTTTTAAATGCTTCACTCGTCTGCTGTGTCGGGATTCCTCTCGTTTATTTAAAAGATGACAACATCGTCGTCGTCGTCGTCGAGGTCGAGAGAGGGAGACGACGACAACGAAGAGGAGGTGGAGGAAAAGAAGAACAAGAAGGCTGCAAAGACGCGCGATGTCAACGAACTGAAGTTCATCGCCGATGGGGAA
>Ga0163180_10001943_pt1 | contig 11618 bp, 8 predicted proteins | sample AtlANTMetagenome_2_FD_109647 | JGI IMG/M metagenome (GOLD analysis project Ga0163180, IMG submission 109647) | Marine eukaryotic phytoplankton communities from the Atlantic Ocean - Atlantic ANT 4 Metagenome | ecosystem: Environmental > Aquatic > Marine > Oceanic | place: North Atlantic Ocean...
ACTTGCAGCAGTTCGAGGACGCGTGGGCGCATCCTGTTCATCAAAACTAAATGAGGAGGAACCCGACTTGCGTTCAGAAGAGTCTTTAAAGCCCTGCCCCGGCTTGGGAAAACTACTCTCTGGTGAAATGTCATTGTCAGCCACAGGTAATTCAGAGCCGCTGATAACAATCAATGCCGGTGGCAACTGATCTGTAATCTCTACGATGGAGAATTCCTCGCCACACAGCGGACACTGTACTACCGCGTCGCTGCTAACCTGAGGCACGGTGACCTGCTCGTCACAGGCCGGGCAATTGGAGATTGTCATCCGTTATGTCACCCTGATGATACGTAGAGGGTCTGTATTGCTTCGATGCGAACACGAAGCTGCTTATGTTGTGCAGGCTTCAAACCTGAATACTATTTTACGTTAACGCTAACGTTAGATGATAGCGATGGTGAATCGGGAATGTCAGTGGAAATGCGAATGATTGCATTAATCATGGCGGATTCCCGTGGAGCGACAAAGGTCATCGGTATCAAATGCACTTTTTTCATTTCCTGACTCACCTCAAAAGAGAATCCATCCTGATCAGCAGTCACTCCGGTGATTTTGAAGGGTTGGTCCGCCTTCACAACCATTCGTTTAACCACTTTAGTTCCCGGCGCTACGGTGCCAAGAACCATCGACGCTGGACTGACCGTCACCGGCGGTGTTACATTTCCGGTGACAGCTAGTTTTAGCTTCCCTTTGTCTGCGTCGTCGGTGATTAACACCAAGTCGTCCTTTATGTATCCAAGCGGTGCTTCCTGTTTCAAGCGAATCAGCAATCGATAGTGAACTTGGTTTGCCACCAGGCTTCGATCAATGATCTCAACCTCGTAATAGTCCTTGTCACACTGCACGTCGGTGATTTTCCAACTGGATCTGCCGGCATACTTGACGGTAACTTCCTGTGTGGCCGTCACCCCGTGCTTTACATTGCCCAATTCAATTTTGCCAGGAACAAACACCACATCACCGCGTATGAAACCGTCAATTTGAAGCTGAACTTCAGCAAAAAATGGCTTACTAATGGTCACCGTGACCGTGGCTCCACGTGACCCGACAAAGGACTTGGTGTTATAGGTCGCCAGGATCGCTCCTGACTCGAGGGACTTGAGAGTCTGTTTTTCAATGGATGGAATCGTACATCCACAGCTCGCCCGAACGCTATCTATCACCACATCCTCTTTATAGAGATTGGTGAGCTCAAACCTGAATTTCTGCTCAGAACCGCGGGCAACTGTTCCAAAGTCATGTTCGTGCACCTTGAACATCTTGCGAGCCCAATCCTGCGCATGTACCGGCATGCTGATTATTTGCGAAAACGCAAGCAGCAAAAGTAAAAACAGAATTCTGGGAATGTGCATGAGATTTAAGACCAAAGCAGTCGGTAAAGCAAGCAGTTCATATAAAGGATGCTATTAAAGCACTAGTACGAGTGTCAACTTTGTTTTCAAAGTACGTATCTTCCATAACCAGCATCATTTGCTAATTCGGATGCCACAATATCTAAAAAACGAATTACCGTCTGGATCCGATAGAACACATTTTGTGGCCAAATGCATATAATGAATACCACATAACCGTCACGCGCTGATTCCCAATATATCCGCGCATTTTTCCTATACTTAAGAAGACATATGGGACCAACGTCTCTGCATCGAGGATCACAAATGATGTTTAATCACACCATGATCAAGCAATTTGTCGCCAGCTGTCTGGCAGTCTGTATCATGACTCTTTCCGGTTGCGGCGGTGATTCACAGGACTCCGAATCCACAGCACAACTCGATGCAAAGGTGGAGCCGGCACTAGTGCCCACCGTAAAGCAAGTCAATAAACGACTTGCTGTTCCAGAGAACGACCAACTCGATGCCGGTGATGGTGTTGCTGTTCAGCCGGTTGCACTTCAGGATGCTGACGAAAACCCGTTTCCACGGCGCATCGATGTTCCGGAAGACGTATTTTTTCCAAAAGACCGTGAATGGCTAAATACTAAGCCGCTGAGTAAGAAAGATCTAAAAGGAAAGTTCGTTCTGTTGGATTTCTGGACGTATTGCTGCATTAATTGCATTCACATATTGCCCGAACTCAAAAAACTGGAGAAGAAGTACGAAGACGAATTGGTTGTCATCGGTGTACACTCTGCCAAGTTTGAAACGGAAAAGAGTCTCAAAAACATTCGCGAGGCAATTTTGCGTTATGAGATTATTCATCCGGTGGTCAATGACGATGATCACAAGATTTGGCAAGCATTCGGTGTAAACAGTTGGCCGTCGATTCGAGTTGTCGATCCTGAAGGTTACCTTGTCGCCGGGCATAGCGGAGAATTTCGCGCAGAGGACATCACTGAATTCTTTGACAAAGTAATTCCTTACTACCGTAAGAAGAAGCTTCTCGATGAAACTCCGATTCGTTTCGAACTGGAAGAATTCAACGTCGAAGAAACACCACTCAAATTCCCAGGCAAGATCCTCTCTGATGAACCGGGAAATCGTTTGTTCATTACCGACAGCAATCACAACCGCATTGTCATCACCGATCTCGATGGCAAGTTGCTCGATATCATCGGAAGCGGTGAAATTGGTAAGGCTGATGGTGATTTTCAGTCGGCATCGTTCGACCATCCGCAAGGTTTGGTACTTCACGGATCCACGTTGTATGTAGCCGATACAGAAAACCACATGATTCGAAAAGTCGATCTTGAATCAAAAACAGTCACCACGATTTCTGGTGACGGTGAACAGGCACGAAGTGCATGGCCGGGAGCAGAAACCGGCAATTTGCGCGGACCATGGTTCGGCAAACCCAAGACGACTGGTCTTAACAGCCCGTGGGCACTTTGGATTCATGAAGACACCATGTATATCGCAATGGCCGGCCCTCACCAAATCTGGAGCATGAAACTCGATGAAAGTCGCATCGGGCCATTCGCAGGCAACGGTCGGGAAGACATCATTGATGGTGCACTATTACCAACACAACCGTTCGGCACCGATGCACCTGGAGACGGTAGTGTAAGCTCCTTTGCTCAGCCAAGTGGCCTCACATCCGACGGTGAGTGGCTCTACGTAGCAGATACCGAAGGTAGTTCCATTCGCGCCGTACCGTTTGACACCTCCAAGCAGGTACGGACAGTTGTTGGGGCAGCTGATCTGCCAAATGCGCGGTTGTTCACGTTTGGCGATAAAGATGGACCGCGGGACCAAGTGCTCCTACAGCATGCTATCGGTGTGACCTACCACGATGGAAACCTCTACATCTGCGATACCTACAACAACAAGATCAAAGTGATCGATGCAGCTAGTGGCACGACGGCTACCTTTGCTGGTACGGGAAAAGCTGGTCTTGACGATGAACTGGGGCTATTCGATGAGCCGGCCGGACTAGCTATCGCTGGTAATACGATTTATGTAGCGGATACGAATAATCACCAGATTCGTACGATTGATCTGGAAACGCGAAAAGTCGGAACGTTAATGATCGAAGGTCTCGAGCCACCTGTACTTCAGGAAAAAGCCCCGACCTTTAGCGATGCGGAGAAAGTCGTTGCTAAGAAAACTCTCATCAAGCCGGTGGACGGTAAGATCACGGTCAATGTAAATCTGGCACTTCCGATCGGCTGGAAAATGAATCCACTTGCTGACCTGTCCTACTACGTGGGCCTTGATGGAAACGAAGGCGCAATCGATCGCAGTGCCGTCGGGCGTGTTGACCTGGAAACACCTGTGGACACCTTTAGCGTACAGGTTCCTGTAACCGGCACGGGCGAAGATGTTTTGCGCATTGGATTGAATTTCTACTACTGCCAAAACAACGATGCAGGGTTGTGCAAAGTCGGTTCAGTTCAGTTTGTCGTCCCTGTAAACGTCTCAGACGATGCCAAGATTTCAGAAGTTGATGTAAAACACGCAGTCGCTCCGTAGCTATCGCATTGCTCGAGCATGACATCGGACGATTTACCTAAGATGCAGGACTAAGCGCCTGCATTACGGCAAGCACCACGTCCTCACGCCATGCGCTGGCTGCAACCTGCACACCAACTGGTAGCCCGGCACTTCCCTGCTCTGTATTCACTGCTGCCGTAACAGACTTATCCCGTGAAGTGGCCCTGTCAGACTCTTCTTCTTCACCGACAACGGATGTCGTCACGACTCCAGCAGGAATTCCGAGCACATTGAAGTGGAACGCATAACTGGCGGCTGCCAAGAGGCTTACGCCGTCGCCGTGCTTAATCGCGGGCACACCAAATGGCGGACAAAGAATCACATCAAATTGATTCTTCATCATCCACTTGTCCCATTTGGCTCTCATCACCTTCACCTGATGCGAAATCTGCCAATACTCATCCGCGGACAACGGTTTGGCCGTTTGCATCAAGCTCGCCTGATGTCGTTGACCTAGACAGCTAAGCAAGCCTTTTAACATCCACCGAGACCAACGTGGGATATAACCCAGCATAAGTAGTTCTTTCACTGCCGGGTCGACCTTACTGCCCTTTAACAGCCGCCGCAGGTCTTTTCCCCCATCGGCAGCAAGCACTCCGTAGTACAAGTCAACCATCTTTTGCATATCTGCCGGCGGCTTAACGGATTCGACGGCTGCACCCGCACTGGCTAGTTGATCAGCTGCATTCCGTGTCGCACGCCTGATTGCTGGGGACGGAGTAAAGTAGCCATCATCTTCAAAGTATGCGATCTTGAGATTCTCAATAGCGATCTCCTCAGGATCGCCAAGTGGTGCCGGTATATCACATACATGCTGAGCATCATCATAATTCCCATTCATAACGCGTAGTGCTATGGCCAGATCGTCGACCGACCGCGCCATCGGACCAGGCTGAAAGAGCATGGACTCCATACCATGCATATTTCCCTGACAGCCATGAATTGGAAGCCGGCGTTCAGTCGGCTTAATGGTGTGAATGCCACAAAAATGTGACGGTACGCGTAAACTACCACCCAGATCACTACCGAGCCCGAGCATGGAACCCTTAGCTGCAATAATTGCTGCTTCACCTCCGCTGCTACCACCGGGAGTCCTTTCGCGATCGCCCGGATGCACGGATCTACCATAAACCGGATTAACGCATTCATGCCAAATCATGAGTTGAGGGATATTGGTTTTCCCAAGAACAATCGCTCCAGCTTCCCGCATGCGCTGCACGATTGGATTGTCGCGACGATGCGGTTGATTTAACGTAGTAATTCCAATTGTCGATGCCGTTCCCGCTACATGGAAGCACTCCTTAATCGTGACCGGCACACCGGCAAGCGGACCGACTGATTCCCCAGCAGCGACCTGTTGATCGATCCGTGCAGCATCCGCTAACGCCTGATCAAAGCATTTGATCACCACTGCATTCAAACCATCGTTTACTTCGTCGATTCGATCAATATGCGCGGTGACAACATCTCTGGCTGTCCATGTTGATGCCGATACGTTGGCAACCGTCTCACGAATCGTCGAGTCAATATAGGTCACGGTTTCTCAATCCCATAAAGTGGACCAAGTTTGCCATACAGGTAGTCAACAAGGTGACTGTGAGATAGCGGATTACCCGTTACTCTTTCAATCAACTCGCTTGCTGAATAGCAGCGACCCGGTTTATGGATTTTTTCAACCAACCATTCTTTTAGAGGCTGGAATTCACCACGCTCAAACTGTTGATGCAGTCCGCCGAGTTCTTCGTCCGCTTTATTGAATAGCTGGGCGGCGTACAAATTACCAAGCGAATAAGTCGGGAAATACCCTATAAGACCTGCGCTCCAGTGAATGTCCTGCATGACACCGTCCGCGTCATTCGGTGGCGTAATACCCAGATAATGCTGGTACTTTTCACTCCACGCACCCGGTAGGTCCTCTACCGATACATCACCGGACATAAAGGCCTGTTCAAGTTCAAAGCGAATAATGATATGGAGGTTATACGTTACCTCATCCGCTTCCACCCGGATCAACGAAGGTTGTACATTGTTGATCGCAAAGTAGAAGTCACTCAACGCCACGTCCTGAAGGGAGTTAAAGTTATCCTGAGCCTTGGAGTACATGTGCGTCCAAAACGGTAAGCTACGGCCAACTTGATTTTCCCACATGCGAGATTGTGATTCGTGGAATCCAAGTGACAAATATTCGCCCGGTCCCGTCCCGTAATGGTCGCCTCGCAGTCCCTGATCATAGATTCCATGCCCGGCTTCATGCAGGATTCCAAAAAATGCCATCGGGAAAAAGTGCTCGTCGTATCGAGTCGTGATACGCGTATCATCCGGTCCCATCTCAGTGCAGAATGGATGGTGAGTCACATCGAGCCTACCGCGTTCGAAATCAAAGCCGATCGCCGCTGCAGCCATGGTGCCAAATGACTCCTGGGCACTGGCAGGATAAGATCGGGTCAAAATCGAGGTATCAGGTCGGTTTGCTGACTCACTGATGGCTTCCACAAGCGGAACAAGGTCCTCACGTAGTCCTTCAAGGACACTTCGCACGTTCGATGTCTTTTCGCCTGGTTCAAAGTCATCCATCAGTGCATCGTAAATGCAATCGTCATATCCAATTGCCTCAGCCTGCTCTCGCTTTAACTCGATGATCCGTTTCAGGTAAGGCGCAAATGCAGGAAAGTCGTCCGCTGCCCTTGCATCAACCCACGCCTGCTGGCCTTCGACCTCTGCACGCGTGATATTCTCCACAAGATCCAGCGGCAATTTGGTGAGCTTTTCAAAACTACGTCGTGCTTCTCGCAGAACTGTCGCCTGATCACTATGTGGATCCTGTTCGCCTACTTGCTGTTCTGCTTCCGCGAGCCAGTCACCAACACGTGGGTCTGTGCGCATTTTATGAAGCAAACCGGAGACGTATGTCATTTGCTCCGCACGATAAGCGCCACCACCTTTGGGAAGTTTCGTGCGTTCATCCCAACCAAGCAGTGAATTAATAGAGCCTACTAACTGAGTTTCCTTGAGATGATCTACAAGGCTGTCAAACGCGGTCATCATGTTGCCTCTTTTGAGTTTTTAAAATCCCGTTACCAATTACCAACAGGCATCGTTTCTCGGAGTATACGCATGTGCTACTCACTGAAATAAGATATCGTATCCCACCCAGAAAATCGCGGCGTCTACAAATGCATGGCTGATCCATGCGGAATACAAATTACCTGATCGACTATATAACCATGCCCATGCTGCGCCTCCGATGGCAACACCTATTGAAAACACGTAAGTCATCCAGTTCTCGAATCCGAAAAACATCCCAAGAACAATTACGTGATGCGCCATGAATCCGATACTGGAAATAGCAATAGCCTGGCCGAGTGACCGATGCCGTAGGAATCGCTTGAACACAAACCAGCGCCAGTAGTATTCCTCCATACCGGAGTGAATCAGGCAGTAGAAGACAGCGAGAGCAGTATACGCGGCCACACTCTTAAGCTGAAATCCTTCTACCTTGGAGGTTACCTGCTCGTCGAGCAAGGACATAATGGCTACATTCGGTTTTAGAATCCATTGGTATATGCCTACGATAAGTGCCATTGCCAGTAGGCCAAATAAAACTCCCATCGAAACACCAGCTGCGCGAAGCCGATGGGCACCAAGTCGCTCTTTGTTTGCTCGTAGCACAATCCACGCTGGCAACCCAAATTGGATCGTTTTACCGATGCCAAACACCATCCCCTGAACCACAGTAGATGTACCGTCGAGCACCATGAAATAGAGCACGGTAAGCACAGTGGGATAACAGACGGCGAACCACAGCACCTTGCGGCTTACGACGGCCTGCGCATTATCTATTTCAAGCGGTTCATTCATAGCAAGCGATTGTAACAGAGTCATTCCATCGCAGCGGGTAGGTTAACAATCATGATTATTTAGACGTCGAACTAAGCCGAAATAGCACCTAGAAAATAAGTTTTTCCAAGCGTCCCAAATCGTATTCTTGGCCTATGAAGAAAATCACGGTCACGGTATAGTTTCACGCACTATGGGGGGGAAATCTGGCCTGTTTGTCAATTCAAGATACAAAACAGCGAGAAAATGAACCTAGCACAGTACGGCATCACCGTTCAGAAAATCTATCGAAACTTGGCACCAGCTGAGCTTTACGAGCACGGCGTACAGTTTGACGGCGCGCAGATTGTATCAAGTGGCGCACTTGCTACCACTTCCTTCGAAAAGACAGGACGTAGCCCTAAAGACAAACGCGTCGTCGAGAACGCATCAAGCAGCGATGACATTTGGTGGGGCAAAGTAAATATCCCACTGTCGTCAGATTCGTTCGATCAGAATTACGCTATCGCTGTTGACTACTTAAACACGTGCGAGCGGCTATATGTCTTTGACGGATTTGCAGGCTGGGATCCGAAACACCAACTTAAGATTCGAATCATCTGTTCCAGACCCTACCATGCGTTGTTCATGAACAACATGTTGATCCGACCAACGCTCGAGCAACTCGCAAAATTCGGCGAGCCCGATTACGTGGTATTTAATGGTGGTGCACAGCCTGCCGACACTACCGTTGAAGGTATCGAAACAAATACAAGTGTTGCATTGGACTTCGAAGAAAAGAGATTTGTCATACTTGGCACCCAATATGCCGGCGAGATGAAAAAAGGCGTCTTTACGATCATGCATTACCTGATGCCAAAGGCCGGTGTCTTGTCCATGCACTGCAGCGCGAACGAAGGTGTGGACGGTGACGTCGCTCTATTCTTCGGATTGTCCGGCACGGGCAAGACGACACTATCGGCCGATGCCAGTCGTGCCTTAATCGGCGACGATGAGCACTGCTGGACAGACGATGGTATTTTTAACATCGAAGGTGGTTGTTACGCAAAGACGATTGACTTGTCCGCCACGTCCGAACCAGAAATATATCAGGCCATTCGTTTTGGTACGGTTCTTGAGAACACGGTTAACGACCCTGCAACTCGCGAAGTCGATTACAGTGATACTTCTCTTACCCAAAACACGCGTGCCAGTTATCCGATCGAGTACATTCCCAATGCAAAGATCCCGTGCGTGGGAGGACATCCTAACAACATCATTTTGCTTACCTGTGATGCCTTTGGGGTGCTGCCACCTATTTCCAGACTGACACCGGAACAAGCGATGTATCACTTCATTAATGGATACACAGCCAAGATCGCAGGAACGGAAATGGGGATTAATGAACCTCAAGCAACATTCTCTGCTTGTTTCGGTGACGCATTCCTCGTGATGCACCCAACCGTTTACGGAGAACTTCTCGCTGAGAAAATGGAATTACACGGTGCCGGCGCATGGCTGGTGAACACGGGTTGGATTGGCGGTGCATACGGCACGGGCGATCGAATTAGCCTCACGTACACTCGAGCAATCATCAACGCGATTCATGCCGGTGAACTAAACCATGTATTGACAGTAACCGACGACGTATTTGGCCTTTGCATACCAACGGCTGTACCCAACTGCCCTGCAGAAATCTTGATTCCAAGAAATACATGGGAAGACAAGAAAGCATATGATGAAACTGCAATGAAGCTCCGACAGCTTTTAAACGAAAACTTTGCAGAGTATGCTCATCCGATTGATGAGGCGAATACTCCGATCCGTCGAAACGTTGCTTAACTTCCACTGCACGTTCAGTTCATATCCATGACATCGCAGCACAATCCCTTTGACCTGGATCGCATCAAATCTGAGTCACCCGTAAACGATCTCTATTACTTTTCATCATGCGCTTCGACAAACACAGAGGCTCTGAATTGGGCCCGTGGGCATGATTGCGACAACTCAAAGTCGCTTCCAGCGTTGTTCATTACCCCGAGTCAGACAGCTGGTAGAGGTCGAGGTTCTCACTCATGGTATTCCAATGACGGTGCCTTAACCTTTTCTTTGTTGACGTACGTAAGTAGACAAAATGCCGTCGCACTGGCAGCTCGCGTCGGTCTTGCCATATGTGACGCGGTCGATCGCGTGATCACTCCGCATTCGTCGCTAGCGTGCCAGTTGAAATGGCCCAATGATGTGTTTGTCGACGGTAAGAAACTCGGTGGCATTTTGATTGAAAGCCCTGAATCTAGGGTTTTTGTTATCGGAATTGGTCTAAACGTAAATAACTCTACGGCAAGTCTTCCGGAGATGGTGTCGAATGAGTCGATCAGCATTATCGATACAATCGGTAGTCCCGCCGATATAAACGGCCTGTTAGTGAACATCATCCAACTTGTTCACGAAAAAACCACCATGGATGGATCAAATCCCATTGATATCTCCGCCGCATGGCAACAGCGTTGTATGTTTTATAGTACGACGGTATGCCTAGATTCGGGTTCCGGTCTCGTCACTGGTCTATGCCATGGCATAGACTCAAACGGTGCTATTCTCATCGGTGTAAACGATGGAATTGTGCCGTTTGTCAACGGAACAATTCGGCCTGTTTAAGCGTAGTAAACGCATGGCGTTTACATGTCGCTGCTCCCGAGAATCTCTGGACATATCTCGCTGAAATCCGGCACAAACAACTTCAGACGATCTGAAGACGCCGGGCACCATTGTTATATATAACCACCTGACCAAAACCAGAAATCAGCCATGTCATCTGAAGCGTTAACAACTGAAATTGACGTAACCGATCAACCATCAGCAGAAACAAGACGACAGAACCGAATCGCCTTGTTAGCATTCGTGATTAGCGGGTTCTTTGCGCTCGTATACGAAGTCTGTTGGATTCGGAAATCCTCACTGGTCATGGGCACAACAGTACACGCAGTGAGTACCGTTCTAGCTGTTTTCTTTTTAGGGCTCGCATTAGGAAATGCGTATTTCGGTCGCAAGACCCGCCATACGACGGAACCGCTAAAGCTCTACGCCAAATTGGAAGTCGCCACAGGTATCCTGTTGGTCGTTTCCGTGTTCCTGCTGCCGCTTGTCGACAGCCTATATGGCATGATTTATGCAACTGAACCGCTAACAGCATCCGGTGAAGATGCCGCCGGTGGTGTGGCGCAAACCGGCGTGTTTTCCACTATCCTCAGCCGTAGCATGCGGGCGCTATTGATCGCGATCTGCTTATTGCCGCCGACCTTCACGATGGGCGGTACGCTGCCACTGATCACCAGGCATTTCGTGCGATCCAATGGTCAGGGTATTCTTCATTCGGTCGGCTGGCTCTACGCACTCAACACGATTGGCGCTGCCGTTGGCACAGCAGTCTGTGGCTTTTTCCTCATGCCCTTGCTTGGGGTCAATACATCGATTTACATTGCTGCCGCCGGTTATATCGCCATCGGTGCACTTATTTACTCCATGAAATTTCAGGCAAGTGAAGAGTATATAGAAATCCAGTTTGATGATGAGGAGGACGAAGAGTGGGAGAACGAAGACGAAGAAGAAGAAGAAGAGGAAGAGGAAGATGAGGAAAGAACAACGTCGTTTCTAGTACAATCAATGTTTGCATAGGCAGGTGATGTTTTCGAAATGGTCAAAGTTAGTTTTTGAGATTCGGCTTCTGCCTGCGTTGTAGTCCGATTATCTTTATTCGTGACGTCAAAGTTGGCGATTATGTTTTGTCGCGAAAACATCCCGCGGGCTCTCCGTAGACGATGATGATGG
>Ga0163180_10001944_pt1 | contig 11616 bp, 17 predicted proteins | sample AtlANTMetagenome_2_FD_109647 | JGI IMG/M metagenome (GOLD analysis project Ga0163180, IMG submission 109647) | Marine eukaryotic phytoplankton communities from the Atlantic Ocean - Atlantic ANT 4 Metagenome | ecosystem: Environmental > Aquatic > Marine > Oceanic | place: North Atlantic Ocean...
AATATACATATACCTTTAATTAGACATACACTGAATATCATTATTAATAATAATAATATACATAGATTATTCACATTTGACATACCAAACTATTTTATTACTAAAATGGAAGAATATAATGCTATATTTGGACAGCAACAATTGGAAAATATAAATTCGACAATTCGGTTTATTGAATCAAAAACAAAAAATGAAAAAATCGATTCATTAATACAAATAAATTTGTCCAAATGTATAAAATGGTGTTTGAAACATAATATTGAACACAATGTATTCCAAAGACATAATTGTTTTACTTAATATAACAATGTTTATAATCTTTTTTGTTTCTCAGTTTTATTTTTTTGCTTCTTTTGAACTTTTTGTGTAGATGTTTTGTGTTTTGTAATGATTTCATGGATTAATTTATATTTTGGCGTAGTATACGTATTAGCATAAACTAATTGTTGATGTGTAAAATTTTGTTTACCCATTAATCGTTGTAATAATATGACAAATAATTCGTTATTCTCATCTGCCTGTGGATTAGCAGTAATAATATATATTTTAATATTATGTGTAATTAAGAATTGTAAAATATTACGTATATTTTCTAACCGTTCTTTTCCACCTAATAGTACTAATAGAGTATCATCCATTGTTTTAATTGTACGATCAATTAATTTGAAACCACCATATACATTAAGTGTAAAATCCCAATCAAAAAAAGCATATCTCTGTTTATGATTTTCTGTTTGTAATACCCAATCATACAATCTTTGCTCGATAGTTGGTAATGATTCATCATCAACTGTGGTATATTTATTTGTAATACCATCTGATTTCATCATAGATTTATTTGTCATTCTAGTAACATAATTATTGTTTTTGAATTTACTTTTAACATCTTCAAACGATTGTTCTATGTCAAAATGCTTAAATATAAATACTTCTTCAAAAGGTAAATATACAGGAATGATTCGCCGGCTATGTTGATTTGTTTCTTCGATATTTTCAAGCATATCATCAAAAAACAAAACACTACGATTGATAGGAAATCCATTTTTCAAAAAATTATATAGATTGCGTTCTTCTATTTTTTGTATTTTATAGGTTTCCGTAAGATTTTTTGTTTTTTCTTTTATTTTTTGAGTAATATTCTGTTGTTGTTTCTGATATAATTTATACATATGGTTATATAATAATCATATATATTTTATTTGGATTCACATGGTACCATAGTAGTAGATTCAGGAGGAAATGTGGGTGTACAAGTTAGGCCATATCCGTATTTTTCTTTGGTAGCATATCCATATCCTGCCATAGAAGGACCATATAAATTTGTATATGTGGCAGCAGTTGTGCGTTCAGTGTCATACTTCAACCGAGCAATATAAGATCCATTTGATACAGCACCTTGATTGCTAAATTGTGGATTATTAGGTTTGTAATAATTAAAAGAGTATTTTTTAGATTCATTACAACTAGGTGGCAATCCATTTGTAGAGTAAACATTATTTTCAGCTTCAGCAGATCCAGGTTCTGCTTTTGAATCACCTTCACGTAAAATAGAGTATTGTTGGCGATTATAAGATACATTACGATTATTTAAATATTGTTGTGACGATGTGAAATAATTCTTTTTTATCATTCCATTACTACGTAATCTCTTTAAAGCATTTGTTTGTACAGAATTCACATTAGGGCAAGGTTCATTGGAACAAGTTTCATCTATAGTAGATTGAACAAAATATAGGGGAACATTTATATTATTTTGAACATTTGTAGTGATAGTACCACCTGGTGTTTCGAAATTTCCTACTTTAATATTTGTAGAAGGGTTACATGATTGAATTTCATTCGAGGAAAATACTAATTCTTTACGATAAATACGAGGTGGGAATGCACGAAATAAACTTTGCCCATTTGATAATGTACTTCTATTATTTCGTTTTAATACAGGAATTTCTTGATTCAACGATCCACTTTTCCATTGTACATTATTTAAATTATACACACTACTCATTATATATAATTATATATAAATTATATATATGAAATTATCATTAAATGATATAGTTTTTACTTTTATAATTATTATGTCATTTTTCTTTCTATTTTCGAAAACAATTGAAGGTAATACATGTAAAGAACGTAGTAATATAATCATTATTAATGATCCATCAGTTAAATGTGAAAATAATGAACCTAATACTATAATTCACAAAAATCATATTGTAAAATGTAAAGATAATAAACCATATTATTTACCTTATTAACTATAATAGTAAAAACATAATAAATACTATTTATTATATTTTTTTATGAATATTGTAGATAAAATAAATAATTTCAATATAAATAACATTTTCTTTCTAGACAAGAAAAAAAACATTATTATTGATGGCGTTTTTACTAAAATTTTATATTCTTTACCTAATTTTTCTATATTAGGTATATTTTTTGAATTTGATATTAAAGGTACATTAACAAATAACAAATTTTACTATTTTGATATTAATGAAAATAACGAAAAGATTAATGAGTATATTGAAATTGAAAAAACATTATTAAAATTATATAAGTCTAATAACAATGTAAATAAAACCTCTATATATACATTAAAAAATCATTTAAATCAAGGGTATTTGAAAGTATTTACAAAAAAAGAAACACGTAATAAAAAGTATATACTTAAGATTTCTGGAATATGGGAAACACATAGCGAAATAGGAATAACATACAAATTATTAGAATGCTCTTATTTGTGAAATATCATAGGCATTTTCTTGTCAAATACTACATTGCCATTTTTCAAATCATGTATTTTATATTTATTATAATTTGGATCTCTTCCAGTACTAAAATTTGATACATTTACAAATCCATTTTCGTCTATTACATATTCTAAATTTTTTATATTATGTATACCTTCAATATTATTTTTATATGAGATATAATCATCATGATTTACTTCTCTAGTACTAGCTTCTTTCAATCTAATAAAACTTTTATCTGTAATTTTATAAAATACACTTCTATCTATAGTAATATTATTACGTTTAGCACGTTGATTTAAAGCATTATCCTCATATCCCCAACTCCATAAATTTGGGAACCCATTTAATTTTTCAAAATCTCCGGCAGTTATCGATACTATTCCACCTAAAGTATATTTAAATCCATAGAAATGTTTAATTATTCCGGTTTCAGTTTGTAAATCAAGCGGCTTTGGACTAATACTATCAATATCATTAAAAACTAATGTGATATTTTTATAATCTTTAGGATACATTTCTTTTATCATAAGAAAACCAATATTTTTCATAGCACCTCTATTAAATGGTCTATTATCTAGTTGGTGTATATAATAAATTGGAAAAGTATAATAAGTCATTTTTTGTAAAAATATTTCATAATGTTGTTTACGATCTCTATATGGAACTAAAATAACAACATTTGGAATCATATATACAATAAAGTTTATTTAAAAATTTTTTATAATACATAAATATATATGTACAAAACATTATCTACATTACATAATTATTTTAAACCATATTATTTTTATATTATTGTGATCATGATTGCATTCATATTTGGTTATGCTGCTTATTATGGATATAAAAAATATGCTAAGTCTGCCATAGATGGAAAGAAATTCAATGATGTAGCAAACGCCAATACGCGAAAAATAGAAGTAAATGTATATTTTTTCCATGTTGATTGGTGTCCTCATTGTGTAAAGGCTAAACCAGAATGGGAAAAATTTACTCAATCATATACTGACAAGATTATTGGTGAATATAAAGTCAAAACACATTCAATGGATTGTACCGATGATGTTGATGGTAAAGTCGCAAATATTATTCAAGAGTATTCTATAACTTCTTATCCTACTGTAAAACTCATTATAGATGGCGAAAAAGCAATAGAATTGGATTCAAAGATCTCATTTAACACTTTAGAAACATTTGTGACTGAAATTTTGGAAAATAAATAAATATTTTATGCTTATATTGTATATGCATAAAGTAATCGGTGAAGGGGCTTATGGATGTGTACATAAACCTAGTTTAATATGTAAAGACAAAAATATAAATTATAAAAATAAAATATCCAAACTTATGAAAAAAGAAAATGCCGAAATAGAACTTTCAGAATATGATAAAATAATGACAGTTGATAATAATGAAGATTATTTTATATCAAAACCTGAAATATGTGTACCGAAAATTTCAATTAATAATTTACTGTCTATCGACAAATGTAAGGACTTTAATATCAATAGTATTAACAATTATAGATTACTAATGATACCCGATGGTGGTATTGATCTTAATAAATTTGCGGAACAAGTGAAAGACATGGAAAATAATGAAAAACACAAACAAAAAATAATAGATTTTTGGTTAAGTGGTCATTTATTATTAAAGGGAATAAAAGAAATGCTTGAAAGCGGTATTATTCATCACGATTTGAAACCAGGAAATATTGTTTATGACATCAAAAAAAAAGAATTAAAATTTATTGACTTTGGCTTTATGGATTATAAAAAAAATATTATTAAACATTTGCGTAAGTCAAGTCATTCATTGGCTAGACCATATTGGTATTTTCCATTTGATATCGGTATATTGAATCGTGATGTATTTAACAAAATTTGTTCAGCAAAATTGAAGAAAAGAAAACTTCTTTTTAAAAATTTTATGGAAAATGAGAAATATGATACTGAATCTCATATGGAAATGTTTTATGTTATAGCTGATAACAATAAAGAATTTATCAAAGAAAACACAGAACTATTCTATAATTTTTTTATGTCTTTAAAAAAAGATCAATATGCGTATTACATTGAGAAGACACTCAATAGTATTGACATATATGGATTAGGTGTATCATTTTTACACGTTTTAAATAACAGTAAACATTTGATGGATGCTGGTATTTTTAGTGATTTTAAAGAATTATTTAAAACAATGGTATCTGCTTCTATAGAAATACGTCCTAATATTGATGAACTATTACAAAGATATGAATTAATATTGGAAGGTAGTTCTGTAAAACGTAGTTTATATTTTTCTAATAATAAATTACAAAAACATGATAAAACATTAAAGACTATATTTAAATCTTTGAACAAAACCATAAAAAAATATAAAGGTGTTAAAACATATGGTGAATCATTATTAAAGGACATAGCAAAATTATAAAATACTACAGTAACATATAATACTAAGACGAAAATGAAGACAAGTATGAAATAAATAATTCCTTTCCTATATTTATCATTGATTTTCGTTTTTCTTCATTTGACGTTACTTCTAATATTTCTGTTAATGTACAAAGACTATCAGAAACTAATATCATTTTCTTAGTTTTTTTACTTGAAATATTTATCATTACTTTTTGAATTAATAATGTAAAATAATTTTCAAATGTACTATTTTCATTAACAGAAATATTATTATTATTTTCTTTTTTTACAAAGAATGTTTCATCTTCATTACAAGATTGTAAACATTCTTCTATTGGAAAATCATTTTTAAGAGCGCCATCAATATAACACATATTATTTATAAATACAGGTTCAAATATAAATGGTATTGCACTAGTTGCTGTTAATACATCTATAACACGCCATGTTGGATGAGTCTTGTATGAAAAATCAATACATGTAAAACTGTTTAATTCAGTAGCAAACGCATGAAATTCTATTTTATTATAATCATATAATTCTTGTAATGTTATGTCTGGATGTAAGTCTTTGCTATGTAATAATGGATTAATAAGCTCACATATATGTTTTTTGGAAAATATACCCAAATTATCAAACATACCAAATATTTTATCAACGTTAACATCAAAAACTTTATTCCATGGTCTATTTATCAAATACTTATCCAAAATATCAAAATCTATAGATAAAGATATTATAAAACCAATCAATGCTCCGGCAGATGTTCCGTATATTGATTCAATGTTTTCAATGGAGAAATAATTTGTGATTTGTGCTTCTTTTAAAATACCATAAAATGTTAATAGAGTTTGACCTCCACCAGATATAACAATATTTTTTATTATCTTTTGATCTTCTTTGATATTTTCATCATTTTCTATTTCTTTGTCCATATATGCATTAATTTGTTTTTTTTTATATAATATTATATGAATTTTATATAAATGTCGTCTATCTTCTTATTTGAAAATGATGAGGAAGTATCAAAGAAAATCAATATTGATGATTTGTATGAAAAGCGTCAAAAACGTGATTTGAAACAATTATCTATTTTCAACAAAATTTTAAATCGTATTCATAAACGTATTGAAGCTACGTCAAGAAATAAAAATAGTAATGAAACGCATATTTGGTATTTAGTACCGGAATTTATTGTAGGACAACCAATTTATGATAAAGGAGAGTGTTTAGGATATTTAGTAACACAACTTGAACAAAATGGTTTTTTCGTTAAATATGTTCATCCAAATACACTATTTGTTAGTTGGCACAATTTTGTTCCGTCGTATGTTAGACATGAAATTAAAAAAAAGATGGGTATTGTATTGGATGAACGCGGTAATGTTATTAACAAAGAAGAGGAAAAAGAAGAGGAAAATGTGAAAGTTTTGCCTCAAGCCACAAAAGATGGTAAAATATATAATTCTATAAAAGATTATAAACCAACAGGGCTTTATAAGCAAGATTTTTTTGATAAACTAGAGAATAAACTGAACAAATAAAAATTTTTAAAAATAAAACAATCTTTGTATATATAAATATGAGAACACGTAAACAAAGAACAATGAAAAAAACGAATAAAAAACGTAATTTCACAATAAAAGATTATAATAGTAATGATGGAATGTTAACCAGAATATGGGGACCAAGCCTATGGCATAGTTTACATACAATGAGTTTTAATTATCCTGTAAAACCTCGTCATTGTGATAAAGTGAATTATAGAAATTTTATATTAAGTTTACAACATGTATTGCCATGTGGCAAATGTCGTGTAAATTTTCATAATAATTTAAAACAGTTACCTCTCAATATAGGCCATATGAAATCACGCGCTACGTTTTCGAAATATGTTTATGATTTACACGAGGTTATTAATAAAATGTTACATAAAAAATCTAGTATAAAATATAGTGAAGTACGTGATCGTTATGAGCATTTTCGCGCTCGTTGTAAAACAGATAAAGAAAAAGACATTAAAAGTGAAAAAGGATGTATTGAACCACTTAATGGTAAGAAGAAAAAATGTGTTTTAACAATTGTTCCTGATGATAAAAAATGTGCAACTTTTTCAGAAAAAAAATAGATTTTTATAATGCGAATGTATAATTAGTTTTTTCAATATAATTCTAATTATAAAATATAATAATTATATAAATGTCTAGCTACGATTCATCCGATAATGATATTTCACAAAACGAAATAAAAGACGAACTAGTTCTTTGGTATGAAGATCCAAATATTTTATTGAAAAACATTGATGAAATATTTCCATTAGGAAATATGGAATTTAATAGAAAAATCAATGCATTAACTAGATTAATTATAATTTTAACATTTTTAGCATATTTATGTGGCCAAAGTATAAAATATTTAATTAGTGGAATATTAAGTTTAGTATTTGTTTATTTTTATTCTTTGTATTGTAACAAAGAAAATTTCGAATTATATAAGGATTATATTGATGAAAATGATTTAGAAAATCCCGATGTATTCCAACCTCCCACATCCACTAATCCTTTTAGCAATGTTTTAATAAGTGATATAAAATATAATCCAGATAAAAAAGCCGCTTTACCTGCGTATGAACAAGAGAATGAATATGATATAAATAATAAAGTCAAGGATTCAATTCAGGAAATGAACCCAGATTTACCGAATATTAAGGATAAATTATTCAAAGATTTAGGCGAAGAAATGGCTTTTGAACAATCAATGCGCCAGTTTTATTCAAATCCAAGTACTACTATACCTAATGATCAGACAGCATTTGCCAATTTTTGTTACGGAAACATGACGTCATGTAAAGAAGGTAATTCTTTTGCTTGTGGAAAATACGCTCAAAATTATGACAATTTGTAAATAAATTTATATATATTATATTATAGTAATGTTCAGTACAGATGGTAGCATACAAAATTTAGATAGGTTAGGTGCAGATAAAACTGACGGCACACAAAGAAATATTCAAAATAAGAAGTACACTAATCACGTATTAGAAAACTATAGTAGCACATTTACTTCTGATAAACATATCAACTTCGCTCTTAATAATTTGACTGTTAACTTCAAGAGTTCATTAGGTGGTCTTCCTGGTGACGCAGTTGATCAAGAAAATAAATTAAAACCAACATATCAACATTTCGAAAACATTCAACTTCACCAACGTCCTTTTTTAACAGTTCCTTATTTAGGAAAAGGTCCTGGAAATGTTGATGTTGAATCTACTTTAAAGCAAGGTGACAGTATTCGCGATCGCAAAACCACTATTATGGATAAAGAATTCATGGATTACTCCAAATATCCTCTTAATGAAGATTTAAAAGCCCGTTTTAATGATCCATCTAAGTCTATTGAAGAATTGGCATTAGATGGTTGGACTCGTGGAGGTGCGTCAACAAGAGAAGTTAATGTACAAAGAACTTAAACATTGTTTTATATTATAACTAATGTATAATATAAATGCGAAAGTGAAATATAATGATAATTATTCATATAGAGAATGTTTGCGTAGTGTTACAAATATGAATAAAAATAACATCAATATACCATGGGATCAAATGGATAATGATTTAGATAATGAAACAAAAGATGAACTATTGTATGATAATGCGATTATGACAACAATTATGGACAAAATTTATGAAAAAACAAAGGAACATTCAGAATTCAAAGAGTTATATAATTTGGCGGCAGCACAAATGTTTTCCGTAGATCATGGTATTGGTTTAGCCATTTTATTTTCTTATGACTATTTCGAGTATTTTCATAATTGTTTAATTGATTTTTACAAAACAAACAGTATTAGTAATAATAATTACACTATTTTAAAAAATAAATTATGTTAATTTATACTATATGGCATCTACAAGAAATATAAATACACCAGGTGATTATCAAGCAGAACAAGCATCATTAAAACATGACGCAGATTACAAAGTATACAAAGGATACAGTAAACCAACTGATGTATGTTTACCAGGTAATTGGCTTTTATCTGGAAGAATGGCTCCCCAAGCCCTTTCACATAATCCTATAGACATCGAATCCAGTTTATTTGGAATTAATTCTACTAATTTGGTTAATCCTCAGACTCCTGTAAAACCTGAAATAAAAATGTTACCTAGTTTAAATATGGTACCTACTAAAAAGGTAATTGTAATGGAACCAAAACCGGCAGATGTTACGCATAAACCATTGTATTTGAATTAATTAATTGGTGGCCGCTGTACCTCTATATTTCCTGGCGGTACAGCTCATGTTAATCCAGCAGCAGCGGCACCACCACCACCAATACTTTGGACAATAAGTCCAAGTGATGAATCTACTTCGTCGGCATGTGATCCACTTGATTTTCCTCTAGGACCTGTTTTTCCTTCTATTACCTTAAAATGTTTCAAAGCAATATATGCTAAAACAACAATTAAAAGCAAGTAAAAAAGAAATTTATATGAAAATCCTAACTTCATATATATATAATATTTATCCAGTGGCTTTTACTACTCTTGTTTGTTTAGGACCAGTATCCATTTGTTTTTTGGTTAAATACTCATCGCCATTTTTACTAATAACCTATTTGTAATAGATTTTTGTATATAATATATCATATTATATACAATATGCTATTTTGGGTGTTGTTGTTCTGCTTCATGCGTGTATATTCACAAGATTGTGTTTGTACTACCGTCCCTTGTCCAGTTGTAGGTGAAAATGATATAGTAATGGGTGATGGGGGTGCGAAAATAAGTTATATTTATGAAGAACACAATGGATATCCAGTAGTAGTGTTTGCTCAAGGTACAGTGACACCTGATTCTCTAAATCATGGAACAGATACTACAAGTTGTACCCGTAGTTATGCACGAATGTTAGAAGATGACGGCGCAGACAATTGTGACGCTGGTCATATTCTGGCGAACCATATGGGTGGATATGGAAATCAACCTCTCAATATTTTTCCGCAAAATTCGACTATAAATAAAGGAGAATATAATCAATTCGAAAGTAAAATATATGATTGTATTTTGAACGCAACTTATGGTTTTTTAGAATGGCAATTTATTTATAAATCATTACAAAATACGCAACCATATAAAGTGACGTATTATGCTACATTTAAAGATTCAAATTGTGAACCATTATATGGCGAATTTACTAATTAAATGTAACCTTAATTTGAACATTTTCCTTTTTAATACATTTTGTCGCAGAAATAGATAATTCTTCACGTTTTTTACGCGTTTTTCCATCTTGCTCTGAATATTCTTTTTTCTTGGATGAACTATTTCGGGAATTCATGTCATTTTCAATATCTACATAATGTTGTTCTATATATTCCAATATAGAATTTTCAATACACCATTTGAAAAAATTTAATTGACCAATTGTGGTTTCTACATATTTATTTTCATCATAAGGAAAACTAATACGTTCCCAACGGCAAAATGGATCAAATCTCTTTTTACTATAGGCTTTTAATTTTAATTTATAATCATTATATACTTTAAATCGAGTGCGTTCATTATTTTCAATAATAGAAAAAATAACAAAATGTTTTTTTGAATAATTCGTGACAAACCAGTCAACAATTCGTAAGGATATTTGTGATTCTCCGTTAATTACGGAAATCATCTTATCTAGATGAATTTTTTTATCATAAAATTTATATAAACTTTGTAATAATAATTCATTTTGTGTACTACAAGTTCTTTGTGACATAAAATATACTTATGAATGTTTTTATATTATTAATATTATAATAAAATAAAAAAACCTTATTTATAAGTATATGAGAATACCAATAAATAAAATAGTTAATTTTATATTATATCAAAGTCAAAAATTACATATTGATGAAAGTCATTCACTACATCACGCATTGAATACGTTAGATTATGCCAAAAAAATATATAATGCTGAATTTATTAATTATCCATATTTACAAAAACAACAAAATATAATATATACTAGTGCGCTTTTACATGATATGTGTGATTCGAAATATGTTGATAATAATATAGATGAATTAGATAAAATTAACAAATTTCTAATGGATAATAAATATGATACTACTGATATATCTACTATATGTAAAATAATTGAATCTATGTCATATAGTAAAGTTATTAAATATGGATTCCCAAATTTGAAAGAATATCAAAACGCGTATCATATTGTACGCGAAGCTGATTTATTATGTGGATACGATTTTAACCGTGCGATTTTATTTGGGCTTAATAAAAATAATTTGTCATATACAGATGCGTTTTATGAATCTAAAAAAATATATAATGAACGTATTGATAATATAAGTAATAAACATATGTTTGTCACAGCATTTGGGAAATCATTAGCAAACGAATTGTATAAAAATGAAATGGAAAAGATCGAAAATTTAG
>Ga0163180_10001945_pt1 | contig 11610 bp, 8 predicted proteins | sample AtlANTMetagenome_2_FD_109647 | JGI IMG/M metagenome (GOLD analysis project Ga0163180, IMG submission 109647) | Marine eukaryotic phytoplankton communities from the Atlantic Ocean - Atlantic ANT 4 Metagenome | ecosystem: Environmental > Aquatic > Marine > Oceanic | place: North Atlantic Ocean...
AAAGAAGAGGTCCAGCGTCAGGTGCGCCTTGAGGCAGGAGTGGTGCGCGTGGGGGGCGGCGCGACCGCTGTCAGCTACGTGCTGCCCAAGGCGATTGGGAGCTTTCGCCGCACATATCCCGATGTGCGCTTTGATGTGCGCGAGGCGGGATCTCGGGATGTGGAGGCCGCGGTGCGTGAGGAATCTCTCGAGCTGGGGCTCGTCACTCTCCCGACGGGTTCGAAGCCCCCGGCAGACCTGGCTGTGCGACCCCTCTTCACGGATCAGATCGTTCTTGTGGCGGGGAAGCGTCATTCCCTCGCGAGCAGGAAGAGGGTGCGTGCGAGCGAACTACAGGGTCTCAGCCTCGTTGGGTTTGAGGCTGGCACGGCGATTCGGGAGCTGATTGATACCGCGCTGCGGGTCGCAGAGGTCAGCATGGAGGTCGTCATGGAGCTGCGGAGCATCGCCGCCATCCTCAAGATGGTGGAGACGACGGGGAGTCTCGCCTTCGTCTCCGAGCTCGGCGCGCCGAAGGGCCGAACCATCGAGGTGATGGACCTGAAGGTGGAGCGCCAACTCGCGTTGATCTCGAAACGGGACCGGCCCTTGAGCCCCGCAGGGGCAGCCTTCGCAGAGGCCATCGTCGCTCAAGATTGAGCCGACCGCAGAGTTGCTCAGTTCGGCGCGGCCTCGGGGAGGAAGGAGGGGACGTCGAGTAGCCCCAGCTCCTTTGCCAGCGCGGGCCCGCGCATACAGGGTTGCGCCGTCCACTCTTCGCTCGGGTCGTTGTCCGCGAGCCACGCGATGACTGCCGCGATGCTCGACGCTGGCGTCGGCGCGAATCGTGCGAGGACCTGCTCATCGATCCCGTTCGCCTTCTGTAGTTCGGTCAGGACCAGGCCTGGCTCGATGTTGAGGACGCGGAGCCCCGCGTCTGGATGCTCCACACGTAACGCGCCCGCCATCCGCTGGAGGGCCGCCTTCGAGGCGGGGTAGGCGAAGCCCCAGCCGCCCTGGTCGGCGGGCACCGGCGGGTCGAGGAAGGCCGTCGCGGACAGCATGTTGATGATCGTCGCGCCGCTGTGCTCGAGCATCGTCGGAAGGAAACGCTGGACCAGCGCGAGCGGTGTCAGAACATTGCCCTGGTAGATCGCGCGCAGTTGCTCCGGCGTGACCTCGAGCAGGCGCTCCTGGACCCCCGCGCCCTGGTAGATGGCGTTGTTGAAGAGCAGGTCGATCCGGCCCCACTCGGAGAGCGCGGATTCGGCGGCCTCGTCGATCGCGACGGGGTCCAGGATGTCCGCTTGAAGACAGAGCGCCTTGCCGCCCGCGGCCTCGATCGCCGCGGCCGTCGCGCGGAGGCTGCCCGGGAGGGGGGCGACCTTGCCGACGTGGTCGTAGGCCTCCCCCGCGTCGAGGGTTCGCGCGGTGATCGCGACGTCGAAGCCCGCTCGGGCGAGGGCAACGGCGGACTCGGCGCCGATCCCACGGCTTGCGCCAGTGACGAAAGCAACTCTTCGGTCCATGGGGTCTCCTCGGGGCGCGGCGCTAGATGTTCGGGACGTAGTGGCCCGTGATGAGCGGCAGGTCCGCGTAGGTCCGGATTCCCGCGGCGGCTTCGCAAACGGTCGGGATCGCCGAGACGACAGGCATGGACGTGACCGTGTTCGACATGTCGATGAAGTCCTCGATCCGCTCCGCGACCTGCGGACTGAAGGTGACGCGCGTCTGCACGTTCGGGTTTCCGTCGACTTTCATGGTGTACCCGTGATGGATCGGCCACTCGGGCTCGAGGCCCTTGCCGGCGACCCAGCACACGTCGAGCTCGAGAACGGCGTCCTCTTGGCCTGCCGTGAACGCCCGCCAGTTCGACTTCTGTCCTGCGATCGTGCCCGCTTTCATCTCGAAGCCGAAGTATTCGCGATCATCGGGGGTGATCGCCCATTCGAGGTTGAATTCGCGTTTCGAGACGGGGACCTTGAGCATGTCCGCCATCACGTCGAGGCATTCATCGTAGAAGCCGAGGACCTCACGGCTCGCCTGCTCCCATTGGGGGGCGGGCTCCTGGCCCCAACCCAGGTTCTCGTAGTTGTGAATGGCGTGGTAGGTCGAGACATCGACGGCCTCGAGGAAGCGGACGCGCCGAAAGTTCTGGCTTACGGTCGCCATGTTGGCGGCGATGTAATTTGCGAACCCAGGGAAGATTCCAGAGCCGAAGAGGCTCACGCCGCCAGCTTGTGCCGCCGCTTCGACGCGCTCGCGCGCGGTCGCACCCGCCGCCCGCACGTTCGTGAGGTTGCTCGATACCACGTTGACGCCACCTTCGAGGAGGCGGCAGATCACGTCGATGTCCGGGTGGTTGGGCGTGTAGCAGACGCAATCGGCACCGAGGGAGAGCAGGGTGTCGATGTCGTTCGAGGCCTCGACCCCGAGGTGTCCGATGCCGCACAGCTCGCCTACGTCCTGCCCGTTCTTCTCGGGGCTCCAGGCGTAGGCGCCGACGAGCTCGAGCTCCGGATGGGTCAGAATCCCCTTGACCGCCTCGCGCCCCACGAAGCCTGTCGTCCATTGGATGACCTTGTAAGTCATGCTGTCCCTCCTCGGGTTCGGCAACCCCGCTCCCACGTCCCGGCGGGTTCGAACCCATGGACGCGAGGATACGCTCTTCGATGCCGAATTCCCCGCGCCTTCTGTTGACCCACCGGGTGACACGATCGCTCGTCTCGCGAACCTCTTTCCGCCCTTGATGTCGATCGCCCCGGCGACGTAAACCCGGACATATCGCCACCGGGAGGGCGAGGCGCCCGGAGGGTCCGGGACCCGAGGTGCTGATCAGCGCGTCACCGTCACTTGTGTCGAGGGGTTCAGGTCTTCACGTGGATCCGTCACGAGCTCGGCTGGAAACGTGACACGGACCGCTGGTGCCTCGGTGTCGAGACAGAGTTCGTGGTTGTTGTCACCATCGCCAAGGTCCCCGATGGCGATCGGCGAAGTTTCGGTCAGCACATCGCCGTTGTCCTTTACGAGCACGCGGTAGGCGCTCCGCTCCACGTCGTTGACCTCGCCTCCGCCGGGCTTTGTGATGCCTCCACTCCACACGACACGCAGGACCTGGCGTGTCGAGTCTGGGCAACCACTCCCTCCGCCGAAGGGGAAGCGGGTGGCGCGCTTCCCGAGCTCCCAGTCGTCCGGCGGGACGATCTCCGCCAGCACGAGGCTGGGTCCGTCTTCCAATCGGGTCACTCGGACCTGCCGGTCTCGGAAGTTGAATCGCTGGTCCTTGGACAGAAGGTTGCCCCGAATTTCGACACTAGCGGCTTGGTTGTCCGCGGAGCCGAAATCCCCGATCAGGAGGATCGTGCGAAATTCGCCGCTGTCGGTTGCCGGGGCGGGCGTGACGCACACGATCTCCCCAGAGCTCCCGTCTTCGAGGACGACGTGGAAATCGCCCGCTTGCATCGTTTTGATGTCGATCTCTCGAGAGAAGATGACGGGCATGCCGTCGCTCCCCAGGGACCCACGACAAACCAGGAATCGCGCGAGGAGCGGTAACGCATCGTCCAGCCCATAGAACGCGGAGAGCAGGTAGGCGTCAGCCGCGGCTGTCGCTGCTGTTGGGGCGTTGCCCGGGGGGGTTGTGTCGTTCTGGTCTGAGTTCGACCAGCTGAGGACGCCTGTGCAACCGCAGGAAAGGAGCAGCGGGAAGAGCAGGTAGACGAAGCGGCGCATAACGGGAATCTCCATGAGCGTGTCGGACCGGCGGCGGAATATAAGCCAGGGCTCGGCGTCATGCGGGAGTCGCTTCCTCGGACGCCCCGTTCGGTCCCACCTCGAGAAGACCCTGGCGACGTCGCCCGACCTGGATACGCGGTCTTGACGCCAAAACGTGGCTTGTCTTTCCTCTCCGTGTTTCGAGTCCGGCGCCCGGTACGCCGGTCGAAGGCGCAGAAGACGATCTGAGCGGCGAGGCGACGCGCGAGCAGCGAAGGGCTCCAGCGTCACGGACCTTGTCGCTCGAGGATGGAAAGGTCAGGTATGCATTCGTTCCGATCGCTCCTACGACTCACCGCAACCGCGACGCTCCTCCTGGGGCACGTCGCCTGCTCCCGTCCCGAGGGTCCTGGCGACACGGGCTCGCCCCCTGACGTCGAGTGGCCCACCCACGGCGGGACGCTCGCGGAGCAGCGGTACAGCCCGCTCGACCAGATCACCCCGGAGAACGTCAAGGACCTGGGGCTCGCTTGGAGCTTCGACATGCAGAGTGACCGCGGGGTCGAGTCGACTCCTCTCGTGGTGGACAGGCGGATGTTCGTCACAGCCCCCTGGAGCGTGCTCTACGCGCTCGACGCCGGCACCGGTGAGCGACTCTGGAGTTATGACCCCAAGGTCCCGCGCTCGATGGCCCGGGACATCTGCTGCGGTGTCGTCAATCGAGGCGTCGCGTACGAGGACGGGCGAGTCTTCCTCGGGACCCTAGACGGCCGCCTCGTCGCCCTCGACGCGGAGACCGGACGCGCTCTCTGGGACGTTGACACCCGCGAACCGGATTGGGCCTATTCGATTACCGGCGCGCCCCGCGTTGTCCAAGGTCTCGTGGTGATCGGCAATGCGGGGGCTGACCTCGGCGCCCGCGGATATGTCTCGGCTTATCGCGCCGAATCCGGCGAGCTCGCGTGGCGGACCTACACCGTCCCTGGGAACCCCGCCGACGGTTTTGAATCCGAGGCGATGGAACGCGCCGCGCAGACCTGGACCGGGGAATGGTGGAAGGCGGGAGGCGGCGGCACGGTCTGGGACGCCCTCGCGTACGACCCCGAGCTGGATCTGCTCTACGTCGGGACAGGGAACGGCACCCCCCACGTGCGCTGGCTACGAAGCCCTGACGGGGGAGACAACCTCTTTCTCTCCTCGATCCTCGCCCTGAACCCCCGAACGGGTGCGCTCGTCTGGCACTACCAGACGACCCCGGGTGACACGTGGGACTACACTGCGACCCAGCACATGATCCTCGCCGATCTCGAGATCGACGGTCGCGTTCGCAAGGTGATCATGCAGGCACCGAAGAACGGGTTCTTCTTCGTGATCGACCGGACCAACGGCGAGTTCATCTCTGCTGAGAAGTTCACGGAAGCGACCTGGGCCTCCCATGTCGACGAAAGCGGGCGTCCCGTCGAGACCGACACGGACTACCGAGAGGTCGCGAAGTTCGTCCGGCCGAGCCCCTACGGCGCGCACAGCTGGCCGCCGATGAGCTTTCACCCAACGACCGGACTCGTCTACTTCCCGGTCCGAAACATGGGCTCGGTCTTCAAGATGAACCCTGATTGGGTCTACCGCCCCGGGACCTGGAACACGGGGATCGACATGGCGGTCTATGAGAACTTCGGCTCGAATGACGACTACGAACGGTGGGAGGCATTCCTGCTCGCGTGGGACCCCGTCGCACAGAAAGAGGCCTGGCGTCGCCCGCACGTCACCGCCTTCAATGGGGGCACGCTCTCGACGGGTGACGACCTCCTGTTCGAGGGCTCTGCGGACGGACGTTTCGTCGCGTATCGGGCCTCCACGGGGGAGCGGCTCTGGGAGTCCCCCGTTGGAACGGGGGTGATGGCCGCTCCAATCACGTATCGCCTGGATGGCGAGCAGTACGTCGCGGTCGCAGCGGGCTGGGGCGCCTCGTTCGGCATGTCGGGGGGCGAAGCGGCTCTCCTCGCGAAGGTTCGCGGCGGCGCTCGTGTCCTCGCGTGGAAGCTTGGTGGCGAAGCCGAGGTTCCGCCGGGGCGTCCGCCCCTCGGCTCCGTACCGTCTCCAACGTTCGCGCTCGAATCGACACCGGAAGAGCGCCGGCTCGGTGCCCTCCTGTACCAGGAGCACTGCGGCGTCTGCCATGGGCCGGGCGCGATCGGCGGCGGCTCGGGCGTCCCCGACCTTCGTTACACCAGCGAGGCGACCCACGGCCTCTTCCCGCGTATCTTGCTAGAGGGGCTCTTTGAACCCGGGGGCATGCCGAGGTTCGATGACGTTTTGTCTGAGGAAGCGGTGCGCGCCATTCAGTCGTTCATCCTGGAGCAGGCACGGCGCGCTTCCTCGATCTCGTACTCGCAGAACTCGTGACACGCACCCCATCTCGAGCGCACTGAACGCTTATTCTCCCGCTGAAAATGCTACAACGCGGAGGCCCCTTGGCGAAGATTCCCTTCGGACGGCGGCGAGCCGAGTCGGACGGTCTCTCGATGACACTCGAGCGGTGACCCCGGCGCTTTTCTCTCACCCGAAAGTGAGCCGATCATGACAGCAGCTGGCGACTCTCCCAAGATCATCCGTAGGTCCTGCCCGATCTGTGAAGCATCCTGCGGTCTGCGCATTCACCTCGATCCATCAGGCAAGACGATCGGGCGGATTGAAGGCGACCCCGATGACTTTCGCAGCCGTGGCTACCTGTGCCCCAAGGCCTACGGGGTGAAGGGCGTCTACGAGGATCCCGACCGGCTCCATCGGCCGATTCGAAAACGCGACGACGGAAGCTGGGAAGAGGTTGGCTGGGACGAAGCGCTCGACCTTGCCGCAGGTAGGCTGCGAGCGCTCCAGGAAAAGTATGGCTCGCATACGATCGGATTGTTCGTCGGCGAGCCCACAGGGCACGACGTGGGTGCCCTGCTCTATACGACGCACTTCATTCAGTCGTTCCAGACGCCACGGATGTTCTCCTCTGCCACGATGGATCAATTCCCGAAGCAGGTAAGCCTGACTCGTATGATCGGGGACGGGGAGATGTACATCGTCCCGGACCTGCACCGAACCGATCTCTTCATCTGCATGGGCGGGAACCCGCTCGCGTCTCAGGGCAGCCTCATGAGCACGCCCAACACCAAAAAGGTCATACGCTCCATCCGCGAGCGCGGCGGTCGCGTGATCGTCATCGATCCTCGAAAGTCCGAAACAGCAGAAATCGCGGACGAGCATCACTTCATCAAACCTGGGAGTGACGCCTATCTTCTAGCCGCCATGTGTCAGGTCGTCTTCGACGAAGACCGGGTCGACCTGGGGCGCTTTTCGGACTTCACGGACGGACTCGAGGACGTACGCCGTCTCGTCGCGCCCTTCACGCCAGAGGCCGTCGCCGACGCGACAGGGATCTCGGCCGAAGTCATTCGTGAGCTGGCACGCAGCTACGCCTCGACCCCGCGGGCTGCGCTCTATGGGCGGATTGGAACCTGTACGCAGGAGTTTGGGACTCTCGCGAGCTGGCTGCTCGATGTGATCGCGATCCTGACAGGGCATTTCGACGAGGTCGGATGCATGATGTTTCCGCGGCCCGCCACGGGGGACACCGAGCCGGGGCGGCAACAGCCCGAGCTACCGGTGGGCCTTTGGAAGACCGTGGGGCGGCAGATCCCGATGGTCGACGGACAGCTCCCGGCGGGCGCTCTCGCCGAAGAGATCGAGGAGGAGCAAGCGGGGGAGCAGCGTGTACGCGGCCTCGTCACGGTCGCGGCGAACCCCGTGCTGTCAGCACCGAACGGGAACCGGCTCGCCGCCGCGACGAGCGAACTCGAATTCATGGTCTCCGTCGACATCTACTTGAACGAGACGACGAGTCACGCTGACCTGATTCTGCCGACGCGCGTCCACGCGGAGCGAGCAAACTACGATCTCGTCTACACGCGGACGGCCTCACATAATTTTGCACGGTATTCCCCGGCGATCCTCGAGGCCGAGGCGGGCCTCCTCGACCACTGGGAGGTCCTGCTCGAATTGACGGCGCGCATCAATGACAAGACGATCGAAGAGGTCGATGCAGAGGCCCTGGAAGCGCTCATTGAGAAGGTGACCGGGCCGGGGACGTTCTGCGAAGGCGTGCCCAAGGAGACCATCCTCGAACAGATCGGCGATGACGTTGGTCCCTGGCGAGTGTTAGACCTGCAGCTTCGCAGTGGTCCGTACGGAGACCACTTCGACCCAGGAAAGGACGGTCTCTCTCTCGCGCGACTCATGGAACTCGATGGCCCCCTCGATCTCGGCCCGCTCGAGCCGCGCCTGCCGGAGGCGCTGAAGACCGCGGACGGGCGCCTTCCCCTGGCTCACCCCTACGTCACGGCAGACATCCCCCGGTTACAAGCAGCGCTCGTAGAGCGATCGAGCGCGAAGGGGATGGTCCTGATCGGTCGTCGGCAAGTTCGGAACATGAACTCATGGCTACATAACGTGCCGGTGCTCTCGAAGGGCAAGAACCGCTGCACCCTGCTCATCTCGCCCGAGGATGCGGAGAGACTCGGGGTCGAGAACCGCGGTAAGGCAAGAGTCCGGTCTCGTTCGGGTGAAGTCGTGGCCGAGGCCGAGGTGAGCCAGGAGATGATGCCTGGAGTCGTCAGCCTGCCGCACGGCTTTGGCCACAGCCGGGACGGCTCGAAGCTGGCGGTCGCCGCGACCGACCAGCCCGGAGTGAACGCGAATCAGCTCACGGACGAGCTGCCGCTCGATGTCCCGAGCGGCACGCACATCGCGAACGGCATCCCGGTTGAGATCGAGGCGGCGTAGCGCGCGGCAGGCCCCCGCGCACCGGCGAGCCGAGCGGCGCTCTCGTCGCTCGTCCAGAAGATGACCGCGTACAGATCGGCCGGTCTCAGCTGTCGGCTTGTCGTCCCGTGTGGAGTGGCGACCTCTGCTCCGTGGAGACTCCTCCAGCGGGTCAGCTCACCTCAGTCGATCGTCCGCACCCTCTTTGGCCAGGGGTCGGAGAAGGACCTTCCGCGTTGCCACGCCTCGACCTCCGCTTCGGTACAGAGGGCACCGCGCAGCGCAGCAGCAAACGCGTCGCGCGCGTCGGGTAGCCCGATCAGAGTGAGTTCGTTGCGGCGATCCCCAAAGACCGGGTGAGCGGTCTCGAGCTGCTCGGTGAGGAGCTCCGCTTCTCTGGCGCTGAGCTTCCCGTACAGGTTCCGCGCGGCTTCTACCCGCCAGATCCCTTTGATCTCGAGGTCGATCTGGCTCCCGGACTGTTGCCAGAGGAGGACGTCCTCTGGCCGAGAAGCAAGCCACAGGAAGCCCTTGATTCGATAGAGCCCGGTGCGCAGCTGTTGTTGGCACGCGTCATACAACCGCTGGGGATGGAAAGGGCGCGGGTCGCGGAAGACGATCGCATCGAGTTCGTCCGCGGTGGCGGCGACTCGGGTGAGGCCCAATCGCTCGGCGTGCCCTTGGAGCTTGTCGAAGTCGGGCGGCGGTGAGCGGTCGAGTTGCGGCAGGAGGAGCCCGGCCTGGGCAGACAAGCCGACCGTGACGGACGGTTGAAGCCTCTGCAACGTACGGACTTGAGCCTCGACAACACGCCGGGGGAGCGTGTCGATCTTGGTCAGGATGATGGCGCTGGCGAACGTGAGCTGCTCGGCGAACACCTCTGCTGCTCGGTGAAGCGCAGCATCGTCGGGGAGGGTCGCTTCGCCGGTGAACACCTGGCCATCGGCGAAGTCACGGTGGAGATTCAGCGCGTCGACGATCACGATGAAGTGACGCAGCACGAACCGATCATCCTGATTGAGCGCTGAGATGAGCGGCCACGGGCGAGCCACGCCGGTGCTCTCGCATAGGACGTGAGGTGGCGGGGGCGTGAGGGTCGCGATCTCCTCCAGGGCCCGGCCCACGGATGAGTGGAGTTGTTCTCGGGCGTGCACACCATGGAGGGCGGCGACTCGATCGACAAGGCGGCCGACTTCGGGTGCCACGTTATCGTTGGAGAGAAGCTCGGCATCGAGACCAAATTCGCTCAGGTCGTGAACGATCAGGGCCGCGTCGCGCAGCGCATCCTCCTGTCGCCACCGTCGGAGCAGCGTGGTCTTCCCCGAGCCAAGAAAGCCGCAGAGGGCGGTCACGGGCAGTTTGGTAGACCTACTCATCAGAGAAGCGCATTCATCGATCGACCTATGGGTTCGCGAGGCGGTAGCACGCTCGAGAAGCGCCTAGTTCGGTTGTTCGAGTTGGATTCGAGACAATCTTTTTCGGAGCTCGTTCTCGAGGGCCTTGCGGGTGGCCGGCTTCATGGTCTTCCAGTCACGACACTCTTTCCGGGTACGACCACAACCCAGGCACCACCGCTTTGGCCCGGTGAACTCGCAGATGTCGATACACGGACTCTGATGCCTTTTGGCCATACTTGCCTCGTGTCGGCCCCTCGCGCGGCGGAGAGGCCCGCGGTCAGAGTCCGCCCAAGATCTGATCGACTCCAGCCTCGAGCTGTCGCAGTCGGTTGAACTCCTGGAGGAGCCGATCTTCGAGGTTCTTGAAGTTGAGGGGGAGAGTCCGTTGGCAAATGCTGTAGCCCTTGCCGTCCGTCTTGTAACCCTTCCAGCCTTGGATCCGTTCACCTTCGAGGGCGAGAAATTCTTGAATGAACGTTGGTTGGGAGGGGCAATCCTCCTCTGCATGCATACAGATCGGGAACTCTTTCTTCTTGATCTGAGGACCCTCGATATACGTCTCGAAGTGGACGCCGCCTTGATTGTCGTTGTGCCAGTTGACCTTATAGAGCTGCAAATAAGGCCCGCGGTTGTAGATCTCCCATTCATCCCCGAACCAGCTCGACTGTGTCAGCTTCTTCTCAAGGTTGCGGAAGACACCTTTTACGTCCTTCATCGAGCAGCTCCCTCGCGGCGTCGCGTGCGCCGCTGATGCTTCGTCTTCATGGCGGTCACGTCCGCGCCGTGGGCAAATGACTCAAGTCGATCCGTTGGATGATTGGTTGAGCGAAGGTCGGGTCGGACTCCCATCAGCGCTCTAGAAGCCGGGGCATGAGCTCTACCAGGTTGCAGGGGCGAGTCCGCGCGTCGAGCTGCTCGACGATGATCTTGTCCCAGGCGTCACGGCAGGCTCCGGCTGATCCGGGGAGGCAGAAGATGTAGGTCGCGTTGGCGACACCCGCGACCGCGCGCGATTGCAGCGTGGAAGTCTTGATGTCCTCATAGGAGAGGACCCGAAATACCTCCCCGAACCCCGGGATCTCCTTGTCGAGCAGAGGCCTCGCCGCTTCGGGCGTCCCGTCTCGACCGGTCACGCCGGTGCCCCCGGTCGACAGCACCACTTGCACGGCGTCGTCGGCGATCCACTCCGACAGCACGGCACGGATACGGTAGATGTCGTCCGTGACGATGCGCTTGTCCGTGACGCGATGTCCGGCGTCGCGGACGCGGTTGGCGAGCAGCGCTCCAGACTTGTCGTCTTCCTCGGTGCGCGTGTCCGAGATGGTCAGGACCGCAATGTTCAGCGGGATGAATTCGGGTTTGCCCATGAGGTCTCGCGAATGTGCTGGACTCGCACCGTAGAGGGTGATTAAGCCAGCCCGAAAAAGGGTTGAATGTCGACCCAGGCGCCAGCCTTGACCGTGTCTGATTCTTCAGGGAGCACGATGAAGCAGTTCGCATCGCTCATCGTGTGCAGAAGCGCCGAGCCGCTCTTCCCCGTCTGGGCCACCGTGAGCTCGCCCTCGCGAGTTCGCGAGACCACTGCTCGATAGTACTCGACCCGGCCGGGCTTCTTGCGCAGGTCCTCCGACGCTCGTGCCTGGAGCATGGGGACGGGGCGCGCGTCGCGCTCACCCTGCATGAGCCGCAAGGCCGGCTGTACGAACTGATAGAA
>Ga0163180_10001948_pt1 | contig 11607 bp, 20 predicted proteins | sample AtlANTMetagenome_2_FD_109647 | JGI IMG/M metagenome (GOLD analysis project Ga0163180, IMG submission 109647) | Marine eukaryotic phytoplankton communities from the Atlantic Ocean - Atlantic ANT 4 Metagenome | ecosystem: Environmental > Aquatic > Marine > Oceanic | place: North Atlantic Ocean...
GGGCTAAGATCGCCGCTACCGTCAGTATCAGCCTCATTTATAAAGCCTGCACTGTCTTCTATCATCATTTCACGTATAATTTTTTTCAAACTATTTCTAGAAATTTTCACAACACACTCCAGCAAAATCTCTACATAACATAAGTATCACTTAAAACATAAAAAACACAGGTGGTAAAGTTTACCACCTGTGAAAATTAAATAGTCTAAAGCTATCTACTGACGACTGTAAAGTGAAACCAGAACCCAGACTGCTACTAGTCCCACGACTCCTTCACTCCCCAGCTGATTACAAACATCAACGACAGACCCGACAACGTCGACCTGAAGAAACGGGACTGTTGCGCCAAAGAGGACTTGCAAGACAACTCCCATTGCCAATAGTGCAAGACCTGCTTCAGTTATGCCCTTAAAAAGATCAGTTGCTTTTGATAGTAGTTCCATAATTTTCTCCTTGAGATTTCTACTAGGAAGCGTGCTATTTGTTAAGTTCTAAACTCTCTCTACACATTAGATTGAAGCTTTTATTTTTGCACCTTCCAGCCTATAACTATCCCCATAGAGTCTGACAAACTTGTAAAATGGTTCAAAATTTTTTAATTTTTATTCAACATATTCAATCACGCCTATCTCTCCTGGCTCACTAGCAGCAATTTTTCTCTGCAAGGCTTTGAAAGTGAGACCAAACGTATCCCAGCCTCCTGTTTCCCATTTGGGATTCATTAAGTGATATCTTCTAGAAAAATGCTTCCACCCAAGCGCATGTCCAATCTCATGCTCGAGCACCCTGTCTCTTTCTGCAGAGGTCTGTTTAATTTGAATTTTTGCCCCTACTATGCGTGACCACCTCTTGTCATAATACACGCGAGTCATCGCAAGGTTAGGCTCAACAAAGTCTTGCCCAATAAGATCAATAACGATAGATCCTGTGTAATTTTCCCTTAAACATCGTGAAGACTCATCATTATAAGTTACGCTTGCAAAGCTGTACCCTAGCCGTTTCCAAACTGAAAGCGCTCTCCTGACCCTGGATTCATCGACAGGCGCAGATTTACAGACAACAACAGCAGGAGCTTCAAACCACTTATAAGCTGCAATGGGACCATAAGAAGCCTCAGCGGGTCGTAAAAGCTGCAATAGAGAAAAAAACAAAAGTAGCTTTAAGATTTTGGCTGGCATCAATTAGTAACTAATCGATCTAGAAGCTAATATCTTTTTCTATTAAATAGAGGCTAGCCTAGGCAATCCTGATATTTTCTTTCCCGCAGCCAGCCCTATCTTTTCAAATTCACCCTGTTTCATCTCAAGCGCATATACAGCCGGCTCTACAGAAAGAGTATTCTGAAGGCTTCCCGGCGTCATATTTGAAATATTCACCACTACGCCAGACTCATTGATAAAAGCGATAGACAAGGGAATGTATGTATCTTTCATCCAGAACGAGAGCTGCTCTGATCTTGGAAAAATAAAGAGCATCCCCTCTCTTAACCCTAAATCGCCTCTGAACATTAAGCCTCTATTTCTCAAAGCTGGTGTGTCTGCTATCTCCACAGATATTAAATTTCCACAAACCTGTAGTGATCTGCGCGGGGATCTTTCTAAAGATTCGACCAGCGGTTGACAGCGGTGCATAAGACTTAGCTCTTCTAATATTAATCTTCTAATTTCAGACCTAGTCAAAGTAGATTCACTTAAAGATTTCATCTGAAGCATGAACTCTTTATTTCGCAACTCTGGCGGACCTGCTAGGTAGACTGCCTCTAGGTTGCTTGAGCCAAATAGCGATGGATCTCTCTCTCTCACATCTACGATCTCAAGATCGGTACCGGATAGTCTTAGCGGAATATCACCAGCTGTAAACTTAAACTCTTTTCCCGTTTTCGTATCATTAACTTCAAAGCTAGAAGAATCATCATACCCATGCTGAGCTTCACCCCTGCTCTTCGTCAATGCTTGAACTGACACAACGTATCTTGCTTTTGGATCTTTTGGATTATACTTAGAAACTCTTCTTTGCGGTTTGGATCTCTCTTTTTCAGGCTCAGGATCATCATCAAAAATATCTGCGATTTCATCATCGACTTTCTGGCTAGCGGCATCCATCTCGTCCCTGAAGTCCTGGATCTCTTGCTCAATCTCTTCTTCAGTCTTTCCATCTTTTTTACCCTGGCGACGGATTTCCCTTTCAGTTCTTTCTGCCATGTCATCAGCTGCATTGGCCGCGGCGTCAGCTGCATCTTTTTGTGCTGCCTCCAGAGCGGCAGTATCAAATCTAACTAAGCCTTGGGCATTTAATTTAGCAAACTGTTCTTCTGTAAATCCTTTGCTAATATCAACGCTTGGATCAACTTTAAGTAGACCCTTGTCAATAAGTGCCTGAACGGCCAAGGCGTTCGTTTCTCCGTCAGAAATGGATTCTTGAATAACAGACCTTGTGCCTGTTAAAACTTCTTTAATAATACGCCTAAGATGTCTACGTGTGATTTTCATGGTGGCTGCCTATTCATACATATTTACGTGCAGCGTATTATATCATCCTAGTTGACTCTCATCACCAAGTCTGCTCGATAATCTTCAATAGATCCGTCTTGGTCCATCTCAATCTGCACAATAAAGATCGGCGACATTGTTCCACCCGCCATGCTTTGTTGACTCTTTTGAGGATACATTCCTACTACAGTCCCAACTTTGGACATATTATTAAAAAGGGCAACCCTATCTCCAACTTTAATCATCTATTTCCTCATTTATTTTTCTTTTAATTTGATACCCGTATGCTACCGTGTATTCACTATTCGAAATAAGTCGATAGCTAACTTCATCTAATATTCTAACAGGCCTATCCTCAACGTATAAAGAAGTCGGTGTGCCGCTTACAACACAGGCAGTGAATTTTCTTCCAGATTTTTCTACTTCTACGATGTCACCAGGTTGATATTTCATCTTTATTAGTCTTTCCTTATAGTAAAGTTAAATGGTACCTCCTGCAGGATTCGAACCTGCGGCCCACGGCTTAGAAGGCCGTTGCTCTATCCAGCTGAGCTAAGGAGGTATAATAGTATTATAACATTATTTTTTTTCTTTTGCACGCTAGTTAAGTGATGATTCTACACAAGCAAGCGTTATTCTTTTAACATCACCCACAGGGTGATAGTCAAAGTAGCTTATATCAAAAGCCTGCGCAGAAACAGTAATATCATATGGGAGGCCAAGAGCAGAACAGTGTACGTTTCCTATTGAGATCTTTTCTCCCTCAGCTGATTCAAAGCATCCGCTTTCACTTTCTCCTACAACTACTTCTTCACAAAACAAGCCTGACTCTTGACACTCTTCTTCGCTCAAGAAAACATAAGATCCTGTCCCATTAGTCCCTACCCATTCTGATCGATCACTTGTATACTTTATTCTAATCATTTCAATCATTGTATCTATTGCTGGCATTCTAGGGAAAGCGGCCACCTGTATGTAGCTTATCCCATCCGAAGGATTAACAGAAACTGATTTTGATGCTTTTTCAAAGCGACCCGATGCATTCAGATACCCTGCTTGAAGATGAAGAAGAAAGTCAGGATTAGGAGAATCAATCGGAGATCCTGAGTCGGAAAGTGATATATGAGAATTTTTAGAATGGTATGTTGAATAATCATCGCCCCTTGTGCATGACAAAACAGATAAAAAACATGCTAGAGCTAATGTGGCTGGGAAGGCGGGACTCGAACCCGCAACTGTTCGGTTAACAGCCGAAAACTCTACCATTGAGTTACTTCCCATCATTTTTATTGTTTTTGGCTGGGGCGGCTGGACTCGAACCAGCAACCTCCCGGGTAACAACCGGGTGTCCTTGCCTGTAGGACCTCACCCCATCACTAGACGCTTCTCTTTTATAATCATCTTCCATTCGAACAACATCGTCAAGATGCGGTGTGCTTACCTCAATTATCTCCACAGAAGACTCATTTGCTCCAAACCTATGAATTTGTCCAACATTGATATGAAGTGAGTTACCTGGTAAAACTTTTGTAATGCTCCCGTCGTCTTCATAATTGTAAAGAACTCCTGACATCACATAAACAGTTTCCTCTTTTATCACATGATACTGTTTAGAAAGTCGATGACCAGCATTTATATGCAAAAGCTTTCCGACATAGTTATCTGTCTCAGCCCAGATAATTTCATGCCCCCAGGGTTTATCAATCCTCCTCATTCAACCTGTTTTCCTCGTATTCTTGCGCATACTTTTCCTTTAAAGATTCGCATTCAGCAGCAGTCTTGCAATCAGTGACTGCACGAAAAATCTCATCTAAGTTATTATTCATCTTATCGAGATCAGAAATCATCTTGTCCATCATCTTAAGAGTCCTATCTAGACTTTTCACTGATCTATTTAAACTCTCATCAGTCATGGTTGGAACTTCCTGACTTTGAGGTGTCTCATCTTCAGGCGGTGTCCCTGCCGTGCACCCAGTCAACATTAACACTAGCAAATATATTTTCATTCTCTTCTCCTTGATGTGGTAGGGATACCGGGACTTGAACCCGGAACCTGCGGTTTATGAGACCGACGCTCTAACCAATTGAGCTATATCCCTATATGCTTTATTTTACCAAATAGTAAATCAGTTTACACGTCATTAAAAACAATATGTGTAAGACTTTCCCTTTGACCTGACGAGGTTTGCTGGATAAACTTTGCACTTGACCTTAGCTCACTAAGGCTTCTAGCTCCGCTATATGAGAGGCCGCTTCTAATCCCTTTTTCTAGAGAGTCGATCACACCAGACAAGTCTCCCTTGTATGGAACAGTAGATGATACGCCTTCTTCTGACGCTGTGTGACCGCGCCAATCCATCTGTGCATCCTTGCTGGCCATTCCCCTGTAGACTTTTTGACGTTCTCCGCCACTGTAGATTACGTTGCCAGGAGACTCTTCTGTCCCTGCTAGAAGGGAACCTAGCATGACAAAATCTGCACCAGCAGCAAGCGCTTTTACAATATCTCCGCTTGTTCTAATGCCGCCATCAGCAATCAAAGGCGTATCTCTATCTGACTGCGAGCATTCTATAATAGACTGCAGAGTAGGCATTCCGTGGCCTGTTTTGATCCGTGTTGAACAGATTGATCCTCCACCAATACCAACACGGACAGAGTCTGCACCCCAATCAGACAGATCGTTAAAGGCTTCTAGCGTAGCCACATTTCCCGCCATTATATGAACACTGTTTCCCAAAGTATTTCGTATTGTCTTGAGGGCATGGCGCATAAGTGCATGATGGCCGTGAGCGATATCGATACAAATAACCTTAGCACCGGCCTTTGCTGCTAGAGAGGCTCTCTGCAAATAATCCCCTGAGACGCCTACTGCAGCTCCGACTACTTCATTTCCTTCAGCATAATCAATGTCTAGAGACTTTTTAATCATCTCTACTTGATCTGTTATCGTATTGTATCGATGAATAACTCCTAGACCACCTAGGTCAGATATTGCTCTGGCCATAGACGATTCTGTCACTGTGTCCATTGGGCTAGAAACAATAGGCAGTCTGAACCTGTATCTTCTGTCAAGCTGAGATGCTAGATCAATTTCCTTGCGAGATGTGATATCGCTAAATTGAGGCACTAATAGTACATCGTCAAAGCAGTAGCTACTTTTCATTTTTTACACTCCTCATTGAATGATTTTTCAATTTTCTTCTTTATTACTTTCCTCAGACCAGGATTGACCTTAAGAGCTTGAGGAATGATGTTGTTCCTAATGTAGGATCGCGCGAACTTATCATCAAAGTTACCAGGGTCAGTCACATATGGCACATGCTTTCTATCTACCCAGTTCCAAATTTCTTCTTTCGTTGTTGAGAGAAACGGTCGAATGGTTCTGTTCCTCTGATAGGGAATGAGCCTCGGGTTACCATGAAAGCTTGTGAATGTCCACCACTCAACAACGTCATCTAGATGGTGTGCAGTGATTACTGGCCCGTCAAGAGATTCAAAGAACCTGTAACGCTCATTACGCCAATACTCTTCCCAAGACTCATCAGGATCTTTTTCGTGCTGGATGTTTCCTATGACAAGCTTAATGTTGTTCTCTTTGCAGTAACCCTTTACAAAATTCTCAGCAAACCTGCCAAAGGGTGTGTCGTGGTTAAAATGGGCGACTGTGACGTCTCTTTTTCCCCTAATAAGAAAGTCAAGAATTGCCATCGAATCAGACCCACCGGAACAGGCAACGTAGACCTTTTCTGGTAGTTTACCAAGAATTTTAATCATTTTAATTTTAACCAACCTTCTTAAGATTATACTACTTTTAAAAGATCTTTGCACGCAAATAATAAATTAAAGACACCCACTAGCTCTCTACTCATCTCTTCTAATTTCTAGCCTTTCTTCGATTTCTCTTTTTTGCAGGATCGATTTTTTGAGATTTCTTCCTTTTCCCCCTCACCTCTCTTATAATATGAAACATGAACACAAATGTTTCACAATTATCCGGCCAGTCTTTCTCAGCATCAAAAGGAACACCTGCTTCTTTTAAATTTTTTAAATCTTCTTTCCTGGCCACAGTTCCAAAAAATCCGAGACCTCGGTCATCAATCTTTGTCGCTTTGACAAAAACTTTTGGCCCAGCAAAAGATTTAACTTCGTAAATCTTTCCAAGGCGAACTGCTCTTTTTCGCTCTGTCTTCAAAACTTTTAACTTGAATGCTTTGTGTTAAACTAAATCGTCAATAGGTTAAACTAGTTCATTGTTATGTGCCACTAATAAAGATATACTATGAGACTGCTTTTTTATATCAAAGGCTTGCTTTTTGCACAATTGATTCTACTGAGCTCATCTCAATGTTAGAAAGAGGAACCACCCAGACGACACTTTCTACAATTTGTGGAAAATAAGCCCGGCCGATATCAACGGCTGTTAAGACTCCTACAAAGTTTCCTGAGCTATCAAACACTCCGGACCCAGAGGCACCCATCCAAGTATAAGACTGCAGTAAGAGGAAACCATGTTCATGACCAGCTATTGACCCTTTTATTGTCATTAAGTCATGGTTGTTAGGAAAGCCCGTGTAGGTGATCTTTTCTCCGATCAAGTCATCTTTTGTTTTAGAAGATTTTTTGATTTTTAGTGCTGTGCGTGTAGCAAGGGGAGCACAAATCACAATGGCAAAGTCATTATCTGGATCCACATAAATAGCAGTTCCCTGTGAGCTTTCTCCCATTCTTCCCTGTATCACAATAGAAGACGTAACAGCTCCCTCATTCATAATTACGTGAGCAGCTGTTATAACAACGTGCTTACCGGCAACAATGGCGTAAGTTCCAGAACCATAACCTTCAGACGTTCTAACTCTAACTGCTGCATTTCTAGCTTTTGCCTCAACTCGAGAAAGAGAAGCTATTTCAACAGAGATATCGTTAGGCAGTGTGTGAGTTGTTTCGCTTCTAGCAGACGGAGTTGAACACAGAAGCAGAGCTAAAAAAGCTGCGATGAATAATTTCATAATGATTTGTTACCCCCTATATAAACTATGTATATTGGAGACCTGTCATGTTACCGTCCAACCTTAGTCGTCACCTAAAAGAGAATAACATTTCTTATTTTGACCATTTCAAAAAAGCTTTTAAAATATCTCTCTTAATGGCTGCGGGAAGTATGTTGTGTACAATTCACGCGATTATACCTTTTCTATTTGAAACAACAGCTACAAACATAGCACAAAAAATTTCAAAATACAGCTCTAGCGACTAGTTAAAAACTGTCGTGTAATCGTTCGCATATCGAATGACTCTTCTATCTCACCAGTCTTGTCATTTCTAATCAGGCGGATATTCCCTTCTTCGTCTTCGACAACTTGCCTGACGTCATATCTTATCATTTCGTCTTTCTCTCTGTCTGTGTTTATGCCAGAGATAAATGACTTCACTGCTTTTACATTTTTACCTGAGTCATCATAGAACGAGATAAAATCTATGTCAGGATTTTGTTCAATGTACTCCTCAATAACACTTACTTTCGCTGCAGGGTCTTTATTATTAACTCCTCTAAACTCTACTGAAGCTTCAGGAGATTCTATACCCAGCTTTTCTCTCAGAAAATTCATAACATATTCTTCGACTTCTTGGCCTCGGGCTGTCAATATTAAAACCTTTCTGTCTCCGGGGGAAGTAACAAACTTTTTAAATAGGTCTGATATGAAAGGCACTGGTTTCGCTGTCTTTACATCTACTTTACTAAACTCGTCAAAAGCAAGGGCAGGATCAATTCTTTCTCCTGGTAAAAGATCGTATACGGCGAACTCCTTAGAGCTTATCATCTTTGGGCCAGCTGGCGTCTCCACTCTCACTCTTTCAGTAGTCATTGCAAGAGTATCATCAAAGTCTAAAATTCTAAGCTTGGTACCCTCAAGGAGTGTAAAAGACTTATGTAGAAAATCTAGTGTTAGCTGTCTTTCATTTATTCTCACTTGTTTCCTCTCCTTGAGATAGCTAGGCTTTACAATATAGGGCTCTATCAGAGATGCTACTTCTTTTCCAGATTCGATATCCCCTGGAAAATGCACACCTGCTTGCACTCTTGATAAAGAAATTCTATCAGCAATTTTTTCAAACTCTTTAGTATATTTGGGATAAAGAGAAGAGAGTACATTTGCAATAGCGTGGGCTTGAATAGTGTGACCGCTCGGATAAGATGGCGTATTAGCAGATTCATAGTCAAGTGATGGAAATTCTAATCCCAATTCTTTTGCTACCTGGTAAGGCCTGGGTCGATTAAATTTAAACTTGAGTCTAAGGATAAATGAAGCTAATTGCTTTTTAAGATTTTTAAAATACTTCTTATCAAACTGAAGATTGTTCTGTCTAGTAAATGACTGAAAGACTAGTAACGGCTTTTCGTCAGCGATATTCATAAAGTTTACGTCATTCTGCCCGGGCTCGGCTAGTATTCTCACCAGAACACGAAGGTCAGACATCGTTCGCTTGCTTAGGTTGGGCGGTGGAGGGCTAACAGATATACTGTCTGGGCTTATCTCGATAAGAGGTGTTTCAGACATCATCAGAGCTTTTTGCTTTTCAGTTGGCTCTCCAAATTGCAGGTATTTAAGATTATTATTTTTCATTTAATATGTATTGATAGCCCCTATGGTTTAATTATGGACAATATTATCAACTTCCCTACTCACATAATTGAAAAAGAAAGAGAGCTTTCTCGTCTTGAGATTGAGCTTCTCATTCGAAGTGAACTAGTAGAAGCCAAAGAGCAGTCTATTAAAGAAAGAAACAAGGTTCAATTTATAAGAAATGCTACTTTTTTCTGCCTGGGCTCTGGGTTTGCGTTTATATCGCTATTAGCCTACCTTCTCTAGTGCGTTTATTTTGTATGCTTATCAGCCACAGACGCTGAAGCCCAAGCATTTGGTTTTACTTCGCACTTAAAGCCGGTTGAAAGTGCCCACCCCTTAAGCGACTCTGCATATTCCCGAGTCAAAGACTTAGGACCTGTTCCTACATCTAAGTGAACCTCTATCTCTGCAGAAGGATTGTTTTGAAACAAGTCCAGGGCAATATTAATAGAGTGATGAACTTCTTGAACAATCCTTTCTCGCAATGCATTTTTTTCAAATTTTTTAGTTTTAAACCGACGAAAAAAATACCTTCCGCCTTTTTGACCTTGTGACCCGTGCAGACAAATGGCAGTTGCAAATACACAGCTGTCACTTTTTAGCTGGCTATCACTTCCAACAAAAACCTTTCCGCCATGAGAAACATGACAATTGATCTCTTCAAGCATTGCAGAGTGTGTTATGGGTTGACCGCATCCTGTAAACCACTCGTGCTTCATGAGTCCCCGTGTATATTGTACATTGTATAAATATTATACTGTACTTATTCTTTATTGATTTTAACCTGATCCAGTGATTTTAGATGAATCTGAGAGATTCCCTTGTAGTTCACTAGTCTTCCTTTTACGCAGATATTTTTTCCCAAATATGAATGATCTGGATTAATAGAGAGCCTGCTGGCATCATTTTGCCACAAGACGATCTGAAAGCTAGGGACTTGTCTTAAAAGCTTGTTGCCCTTTCTGGTGACAGAGAAATTAAAATTTATAAAATAGGGTGTGATATCTGTCTTGGGATTTAAAACTTCAACTACATTACCGCACATTTTACTGTCTCCGTTCTCTAGCTTTTCTAAAGTAGCTGCATGAGATACAGATGAAAGTATTACAAAAAATAATAAAAAAATCTTCATTTTATCTTTCTCCTTTGATAATTTTTTCTATTCTTTTAAAGTCTCCCAGTCTGTATGATGATCGCCATACAGTCTTAGAGTACCTTAAGACGTCGCTATTGATGCTATATCTTCCCTTGATCCCTTCTTCTTCTATTTTCTTTAGAAGCCTGTCTGCGCAATCTTTTAACATAGTAGCATTCTCCCTTAATGTTCTTATCTCATTTAACTGAGAGCGTTGAATGCTATCTAGCGCTTTTTCAAGAGGTGATTGAGATTTTTCTTTTTTTACCATAGCGTAAAGTGGAGCGGCCAACCAGATTCGAACTGGTACGAACAGAGTGGAAACCTGTCATGCTACCGTTAAACATCATAGCCGCACTTGCTAATAATAGCACAAGAAGAGGTAAGTTTATAATTTAAAAAAAAGAGGGGCACCCGTTACAGATGCCCCCCTAGCGACTAGTCTAAAATAGAGGCTAGTCTGATGTGCTAGTAGATGTGCTCTCTGTAGTGCTATCTGTGGTTTCCTCAGTAGTTCCTGCTTCATCAGTGCTGTCCTGAGCATTGGTCTCATTTGAAACAGGCTCAGTTTCGACATCAGCCCCTTCAACTGGGACCTCATCTGAAGCTGGCGAATCTGAGGTAGGGAGTTCAAGCGAACACTTTCCCCACACAGAAGCAATAACAAGAGCGCCGCCTACAAGCGTTACACTAACTTTCCAATTAGAAAGTAGATCTTTTAACCGACTCATGCTTTTTACCTCCAGCAAAACTATGGTACACTATTGTTTTATTTTGTATCAATTTTTTTAAAATGAACAGAAACTTCTGATCCATCGTAGTCTTGATATGACATTTTGTATGTATAGTCACCGTCGGTAACAATCTCATAAGACTCTTCAGAGATAGACTCCGCTTTTTCTTTAATTGAATTATTCTTAATATCTCGACTCTGGGTCTTTGTTACGCGCTTAAAAGTTCCATCCTCCTGCTTAATAAAAGAATAGGATTTTTCTTCAATTAATTCTTCGCAGGCTATTCGTATAGCTTTTCTTGACATATTATAATAATTTTCCTCTGTGGTGATTAGACTGATTAAGTTCTCTATGCAGAATTTATATTATCAGCCTGAGATGTATTTAAACAATACCCAGCTCTGGATATTGGTATATAAACTTTTTTGCTATTTAATAAAATTCTATAGGTGGCCCTGGGTGATTGTTACCCACGACCAAAATAGAGTTGCGATTAAAACTGAAGTGATTAGCATTAAAGGATTTCTAAGCTTCGTCAATCTCTGCAGATATGATCTGAATGATAGCATTTTTCGCCATACTGATATAGACATGCAATGTATTGCTCTACGTGACTTTAGAAC
>Ga0163180_10001950_pt1 | contig 11602 bp, 6 predicted proteins | sample AtlANTMetagenome_2_FD_109647 | JGI IMG/M metagenome (GOLD analysis project Ga0163180, IMG submission 109647) | Marine eukaryotic phytoplankton communities from the Atlantic Ocean - Atlantic ANT 4 Metagenome | ecosystem: Environmental > Aquatic > Marine > Oceanic | place: North Atlantic Ocean...
ATGTTACAAGACGCGTCTCGCGTTTCGCGCCGACTACGACTACGTTCCTAACGCGACCTTGACGTCATCACCGCCGCGATATAATTGAATGGGGATGGCACGAACGGCGACGGGCTCTTTGTTCCCGGGATTCATCGGCTCGAACACGCAGAGCACGCGTAACATGAAGGAGACGCTAAACGTCGGCGCCTGGACGCTCGGGCACGTGAAGAGTCGCGGAATCACCATGTGTATGGGGATCTCGACACCGCGTGGACAGTCCCCGTCCACCACTTGTGAGAACTGCACAGGCGTCGTCTCCGTCAGCACCTGACCCTCGACCGTGTTGCACCCCTCGATACGACACAGCTCGATTTCGATCGATTTGAGCGGTGACGCCGCGCGTTCGACCGTCAGACGTCCGGTGATCGCCTGTTCCAGAAACCAACACGTCTTATCGAACGAGCCGCGAATCAGAAACCCTTCACTCGCTAACGGCCCTGGCGCGGGCCCTAAATCTTGTTGCTCCTCCGTTATCTCGAACGACATGACCTCGCTCGCGTCGACGGTGGCCGCGTCCTCTTCGTCCGGTTTCGACTCGACCAAAAACTCGCACATCCCCGTCGTCAGCGATCCTCCTCGCAGGATCGGTCTCCCCGCCTCCGCCTCCAACGCGTACACCACCTGCGTGTTCTGCCCGTGAAACGTCTCGTACATCGGCGTCGATCTCGGGAAACTCTGCAGCGTAAACTGAAACGCGAATTTATGCATTCCGACCATCAATCTTCCCGGCGGTGCGAGCACGAGCGACACGTCCAACACCGTGACGGGATCTATGGTGATGAACAACGATTCCAACATCCCCACCGCGGAGTCTCCCGCCCGCAGCTGCACGTTCCCGACCGCTGTGAGCACGATGCCGTTGTGTTGAAACGGCGCATCCTCTCGTTCGATGCACACCACAACCTCCCCTCGAACGACGTCACCCTCCCTGTACTTGGAGTCGTTCGATTCCAGAAACGCGTCCACGCGCGACATCCTCCGCCCTCGAGCGCGCGACGCGTCGCCGTCGTTCGAGACCGACTCGCGCGCCTCGAAATTGCGCGCGCTCGGAATCACCGACACTTCGCGGCGCGTCGTCGTGCGATCGAACGCGCGCGCGGTCTCTGGGACGCGCGCGAATCGACGCGTCATCGCGTTCGCGTCTCGTCTCACCGCTCGCGCGCGGCGTCCGACGCCGCGCGCGGCGTCGAGGACCGAAGAGGGCGGCGGAGACGTTGACGGAGAATCTGGAACCGTCGCGACGTCATCGGCGTCCGGTCGCCGCGCGTTTCTCGTCGCCTTCGCGGCGTGCGCGGCCGCGTCTGGGATGACGATGAAGCGCGCGTTTAATCACACGCCTTACAACGCGAGAGAGGCGACGACACTCGAGAGCGCGGTCGAGGAAAAGTGGGCTGACGGCGAGCGGTTACTGAGTCATCTGCCGAAGAAAGAGGGGGAGTTCGACGCCTTCTTTCCGGCGCTCGACGACGCTATCTTCGTCGGACACGTGGTGACGGATCTGGATTCCATCGCGGGGGCGATCGGGGCGGCAAATCTGTACGGAGGCGTGCCGGCGCGCGCGAGCGAACCGAACACGGAGACGACGTTTGCCTTGGAGAACTGGGGCGTCGCGTTGCCGCCGAAGGTGGAAGATTTGCTGGTGGAAAGGCCGGATAGAAACGTGTGTTTGGTGGATTTCCAGCAGCAGTCTCAACTGAACAAGGCGATTCCGATGGCGAACATCGTGGGAATCATCGATCACCACGCGCTGCAGTCCAACACCATCGTCACCGAAAAGCCGATTTTCGTGGATATTCGCCCGTGGGGATGCATGTCGAGCATCATCGCGCACTCCTACGCCGTGCAAGAAAAATATCTACCAAAGCCCATCGCCGGCATGTTACTCAGTGCGATTTTGAGCGATACGTTGAATCTGAAATCACCGACGACGACGGCGTGGGACGAACGCATCGTCGCGATGTTAGTGCAATACTTGGAAGAGAAGGATGTCAATGAACTCGCGGCTCGGCAGTTCCGCGCTAAAAGTCAATCTCTCAGTCTGATGACGCCGTACGCGCTCGTGAACGGTGACATGAAGCAATTCAAATTTTCAAGCTTGAACGAGACGTACGAAGTGGCGTACAGCGTCATCGAAACGACAGACGCCGCCGCCTCGCTCGCGCGAGTGGAGTATATCATACCGGAGATGCGAGCCGTAAAATTGGGAAATCCGGCAATCAAGGCAATCTTATTGGCCGTCGTCGATATCGTCAATTTGAGCTCTACGCTCATCTTGTGCGGCCGAGTCGAACTATCTCTGGCCACGGCGGCGTATGGCGGTCTCCCCGAGGCTGAAGAGACATTGCTGCAATTACCGGGCCTCGTCAGTCGCAAGAAAGATTTCATTCCCCCCTTGACCAAAGCTTTCAAAGAAGGTTGGGTTCCACCGCGCTTAAGCGTAGACGACGATCCCACATCGCCCACAGTCACTCGCTCGAGGTCAATGATCGACGTTCCCACGGCTGAAGTCGTCGTCGACTACTCGGAAACGCCGTCTGGTAAACTCGTGCGACAAATCTAGTCACCTCTGCAGTAGCATTTTATTAGTTTTGTTTTGTCTTTGTAATTTCTACCGCTTCAAATGATTTTTTACAAACAATGAAAATGTCCTATCAAACAAAGTTGGCCAGCGTGCGCCGCGTTCCTCTCTGCGCTCGACGACGCATTTGTTGGCCCTCTTCAACCTTTTTATCAACTTCGTCCTGGACGCTACTTTCCTCCGCCTTGAGAAACTCCCGCTCGAGAGAACAATTTCCGAACGCTCGCGAGAGAAGTTTCCTCAGTCCCAGGATGTCTTGCCCGTTGTAACGGGTGACAATCATCTCTAAAAGTTGCGCGTTGTCGACTCGACCAAACATGACGCGCAAAACATCCTCCAGGTGCTCGTCCAGAACGGCGCGGACTCTCTCGAAGGGCCTGTCGCTGAGTTCTAAAAGCGAACGAATCACGCTGTCGAGACACGACCACCACATCTCCTCGCTATTTTCCACCGCACTGGAGACTCGTCTGCACAAATCGATGGCGACGTACAATGCTTCGTTGACTTCGATGATGAAGCCCTTCATCAAACTTTCTGCCGGGGCTGTCTTCGTCCATTCCGTTCCGATTGTAGTGAAGAGCTGCGCCATCGCTCGCACGCCCGTCGAGTAATTATAGAGATGAATCGACAGAGCTTCTTCGTGTTCACCCTCCATTTCGAGCAAATATGCCGTGGCGTCCATGACGTTAAATTCGCGACAATACTTCAAGCACAGCGACCGATCCAAATTTCGGGCGATTTCGCTCTGCAAATACTTCAACACGTCTTGGGGCTCGAATTGACACATCAGACGACAATACAGCTCGTTCATTTCGGACGTGACGACTGATTTCGTCGCCTCGATCAAATCCGCGAGGCTCATCACGTGCGCGTCGTCAGCGTCGACGTGCACCGCCTCGAGTACTTGCTTCAAGTACTGAAATTGCAAAACGGGTTCTTCCGCGAGCGCGTTCAGAACTTCGGTCTGTTCGCACGGAAAATACGAAATTGCAATTCGAGCGCACGCACCGGGAGATATGCTCGCCAGTTGTGGCATAATGTGCAGAAGTTCTGCGCGAAATGACCTCGCCGCATCGACGTCGAGCGGCGCCGCGCGCGCCACCGCCGGCCCCGCGTTCGACTTTTCACTTTGAAGTGTTCCCGGTGATGACTTACCGAAAAGTACGTCAACGTAGTGAACGGCCGCGTTCGATCTGTGTGAGTCGCCCACGAGAGCTTTCAAGGCGCTGATGTGATCGCCCGACGCGATGTATATCACGGCTTCCGCTTGAGAAAATTGGGCATCTTGCACCAACTTGAGGATACGTTCTTCGTCGTGCAAAGTTATATCCTCGTCGATGCGCCGAGCTATGATGGAGACCATCGCATCTTCTCTTACGAGCGAATCGTGTTTCGATTGCGTCCGCGCCAACGCCTCCAAAAGTTCTTGTTCAGTCTCTTGCGCCACCGACGCGCGGCCGGTGCCGACGATGCTCGCGGTGAATGTCAAAAGCGTTGTGCGGCTCGAAGCAAGACCGAGTGAACCGAAAACACCAGCCGCGAAGACAGAAGCCTCCGCGACGATCTGTGAGCTCATTTTATCCTCCTCGTGACATTCGACGCTCAACACTTCGCTCTTACTCGCGTCCCAATCTTTTAAAATCTCCATCATCACAGTAGCTGTCGCCTTTGGTTCCATCAGCAAAAGGTACAACAGACGCAGCGGCGGTAGATGCTTGTCGACTTCCATGGACGCCAACGCTCTAGTCCACGCATCGACGTTACAACCGGTCGTATCGCTCGCGCCTGCAGCGAACGTCGACATGTCGATCGGGTCGATCGGTTCAAAGAGGAACTTCATCGCGTCCATCCTGAATTTCGTCACGACTTCGTGCGATAACTCGCCATCACTCACGGGGAATCGTTTCCCCCGAATGGTGTCGTGCACGAACAGCAAAAGCTGTCGCACACGGGCTTTATCACCAAATGTGGGCGCCAGCGATCCTTGAAACATGGCCTCAAGGGGCGTGACGAAGTCGTTCAACGCCTTGGTGAAGACGTGTGCCAACGCGCTATACATATTGTGATGTTTGCACAGTCGAGCGACTTGGTTCAAATCGAGCGACTCGACATCCATGTGCAAGACGCACTTTTCAATGACATTCGCAGCACCGATCGAGGCGTAGTGATCGACGAGAGCCTGCATCACTTCTGCCGGTAACGATCGTAGTTTGTCCGACAAGACGTACGGAACCATGCCTTGCAAGAACGCTGACTTACACTTGGAACGGAGGAATGCATCAAAGACCGCGGAAGAGTAGACTTCCTTGAGCGCATCAAAAGAACAAAGTAGCCCGAAAATCACGTTCACCAAGACTTCGAGGTAGGCGGGCTCGTCGACGTCAACACCTCGTAATTTCAAAAATTCTTCGAGAAATGTGGGAATGTTGTCGACGAACGCTTTGACAACTTTCTTCTGTGTGATCTCCGTGTCCGTGTATTTTTTGGAGAGACACGGCCAGAGAGGCAATTCTCCATCGTGGACTTGCAGAAGAGTTTCAAATGCCCCAAACCAATCCTTTGCCATCTTTCTGGAATTCATTCTTTCAAACCAACCCAAGTATTTGCCCCTCCTGAGACGCGAGGGCGACAGAATGGCGAAATGCACGCCACGCACGGCCACGGCTCCGTACCAATATTGAAGGCGTTCAGACGTGCTTTCCGGGCCCATCGCTCCTCGGGTGATCTCACGCACGATGGGTGGTTCACTCGTGGGTACACGATCGATGAGTTGACCGCTCGGCGTGTATATGAACATCTTGTTCCTGTTTGTCAGGATACATATGAGTTCATTCGATAACCACATCGTCGCCATCGCGCTTGCCGACATTTCGGAATCGACACTCCAAGAGCATATAATTCTAGAGGTTTTGCTCTCGCGTCTCACTTGATCGTGATTTCCAGGCGCTGTTTTAACCGTGTGGATGTCCACGGCGAGGCTGTACACGCTCGTGCCCCACACGGCGACTAATTTGCACTCCTCTATGCCGTCCGTAATCTGCACCTCTTCCGCCCATCGAGGACTCCAACACATTACGGGTAACACGTGTGTCGCCACATTCGGTGGTCGACTGATTTTCTCGATGACTTCAGCTCGTGGATTCAACCTCATGACGAGAATGGCGTTCATCGTACAGAGAGCGATGATTCCGGCGGCGTCTGCTACGTTGCTATCCCCGCTCGCGGTTTCCCCGTGAGTCGTACTGACGATGCCGTTCTCGTTCGCACTGACATCTGAAATGCTCACCGATGCGATTCGTGGTAAAGACTGTGCGGAGATGACGAACGCTCTCTCGCCAAGAGACGTCGATTTCACTCGAATGACGCCCATGCCCAAAGGTGAAAACGTGTGATGAATGACGAGACCACCCTCCTCGGAGGAGATCACGTCCACCGCCCCGTTTGCGTGAGGCTTCGAGAGCATCACCAGCGCGATCACCGGCGTTCGATGCACGCCGATGACTGATTTCAATATCGTCGGGTTTCGTTTGATGTCCCACAGCGTGAGCCCGCCGTCGTCGTGACCGACGAGGAGCCACTCACCGCGATCGTCGAAACACAAACTCGTCACGCCCGGCATGGCCGTGATTCCGGCGAAATTATTCGCTGATTTCAAGCAACTAACCGTCGTCTCACCCTTCACGCACCTCTCGACGAATATAAAACCGCCCTCAGTGCCCACCGCTGAGCTTCGATTTGGGCCCAACGCGCAGCACATCGCCCGTCCCGCGTCCACCGTGTCCATCATCGCGTTCGTCACACCCTCAACATTCTTCAGCTCCACCGCGCACCCCGCGCTCATCGTCTGACTCCTCCCCACTCGTTCCGCGAGCGCTCGCGTCGCGCGTCTGGCCTCGTCCCGCGCCGCGCGAGTCGTCGAGACGTCGCCCCCACCTTTACTCGCCAACATTCTCGCCTCGTTCGCCGCCGCGAGCGCCAATCCATCCTCGTTCTCGTCGTCCTCGCGCGCGTCTTTGTCCTCGCGCGTGCTCGACGACGCCTCCGAGTCCATCTCGGCCTCGGCTCGTTTGGACACGCGACGCACGAGCACGCGCACCGCTTCCTCGCTCGTCTCCGCCATCGAGCTCGACATGGACATCGCCTTGGTCGATGACACCGCGCGCACGACGTCACCGCGCGCGTTCAGCGCCGCGACTCTCTCTCTCTCGTGCGCGTCGTCGTCGTCATCGTCGTCGTCATCGCTCGAGATGAGCAAATCATCCACGCAGAGTCCACCGTCGCTCTCCTCGTCCGATGACGCGTTCGCGTCGCGCGCGTCGTCGTCCATGCGTTCGTCCGGATGCGTCCCCGCGCGTCGCGCGCGCGCGCGTCGCATCGCGCGCGCGGCGGCGTCGCGTCCCCGAAATGCCGCGTCCGGACGGTTAGCCGATTTCGACATTTCGACGCACGCGCGTCGCGCCGAGGACGATGCGCGGCGTCGGCGTCGGGCGAGATCTCAGCGGTGCCTTCGATGGATCGATCGCGAGCGCCCAGACGCGCGTCGTCGACGCGCGCGCGCGCGGGTACGGGAAAGATGTCGTTGAGATGCGCATCGAGTCGCTCGCGCGAAGCGGTACCCGGGCGTCGTCGGCGGCGTCGCAGACGTCGAGAAAGCTGCTGAACACCATGTTGGGATCGGGCGCGCTGGCCGTGCCGGGCTGTTTCGCCGCGTGTGGGTGGACACTGACGGTGGTGGCGGCGTCGTTGGCGTGTTATCTGTGCGCGTTGTCGCTGCAGGCTTTGATCTATTGCGCCGAGGCGCACGGGGCGTGGAGCTACGATGACTTGGCGAGCGCCTTGTTCGGGTCGCGAGGGAGAACGGTGGTGCGGTGGAGCATCAACGCTTTGATGCTCGGCGTCGTCGTGGCGTACGTGAACATCGTGGGGGATAATTTTTTCACGGCAACCGCGAGCGGGATATTTCCGCCGGGCACGGAACCGTCGCGGGAGCGCGTCATGTATGGAGTCGCGTTCGGCGTGTTCTTGCCGCTCACGACGCTCGTCAAGACGGAAAAGAGCATGGGCAAGGTGGTGAACATGGGTTTGGCGACGACGTTTCTCTTTGCATTGTGTCTCCTGGTGCTCTCACTTCGACCGTCGAGCGGTTCGACCAAGAAGCCGGACGGGACGAAAATGTGGGATCCGAGCGGATTCGGCGTCGTGTTACCGATCATGATTTTCAACTTTGCCGCGCACGCGCTCGTTTTCCCAGTGCTAAAAAGCTCGGGAGGAAAGTTATCGACGCGCGGCGTGGCTCGGATCGCCAACGAGACGATGTGTAATCTTTGGCTGTTTTACGTCATCACGGGCGCGGCTGGGTACATAGCGTTCGGTTCGAAAGTGAGTGGCAACGTCCTACGAAATTTGGGCTCAGAGACTGGTTTTCTCGGTTTGTGCACGCAAGTCGTAAGGTTTCTCTACGGGTGTGCGATTTGCACGGGCGTGCCCCTGTTGTTCATTTCTCTACGCGAAAATTGTTGTTCCCTCCTGCTCAAGCTCTCGAGCGTGGTCGGTAGACACGGTGAGTTTGTCTTCGACGCATCAGTCTTATTCATAGCGCTCAGACTGTCCATTTCCATTCCGAACATTCAGCACGTGTTCGGTCTCATCGGTAGCACGACGTGCGCGCTACTCACGTTCATTCTTCCTGGACTCATGTTCTTACGAACCTACGATCACAACAGACTGAACAGGCAATCCACTTTACGAGACTTTAATTTATTATCAGGGCTCGGCGGAAGTGTGCGCCTCAGTGCGCGAGGTCTCGTTCTTTTCGGGATCTTTTTTGGGATCACGTGTACGAGGAGTACGTTGGAATCGCTGCGAGAAGAGGCTGCGGTGATTCGCATCTTATCGCAACTCCTCGCCGCGCAGACGTACGTCCGATCGAAGGTCCAAGTCTACGATAAAATTATTTTAGCCACACGTAGATTTAGACGCATCGACGACGCGGAACGGATGGTATCGCAGCTCTCCGAGGTATCGAAAACGACGGAGAGCGCGGTGAAGGACGCAACGGCGACTTTCACGAAGAAGAAAGAGGATGATTCCCGTTCGTCGCTACGACGTGAAATCGATCTCTTGAACCCATTCGCGACGCAAACGGACGAAAATGCACTGTTGGAGGCCAAGGACAAATTGCACGATGCGAGGGAGCTGTACGAAAACGTCTCCAACACTCTGACAGAGGTGCAAGCGACGCTCAAAGAGCGCGAGGACGAGCGAAGCACCAGACCAGAAGGTGACGAAATGCCGAGCTCATCGAAAGATAAGAATACGCTCGTCAGGCTCAACGCGACATTAAAATTGGCAAAAGCGACGATAGGTGCTATTGAGGACGCTGATCGTGAAGTGGATACAGAAGATGTCGACGAGGCGCAACTCACTCGGTTGACCGCCGCTTCGAGCGAAGTGAAACAAACGAGTACACTCATCGATGATACGCTTATAGATTTACGCGAAGCAAAGACTTTGAATGCAGAAGAAGTGTTACAAGCGGCCGTGGACGTCGTTGAAGAAACGAAAAACGCAGAGCACGTTATCGAGGAACTAAAAGTTCCGAGATCGAAAAGTCGCGTCAAGGCGGATGCCGAAGAAGATCTCGTGGAGAAAATCTTCAACGTGTCCAACTCAGTCGTAGAGAACGAGACGCAGACGGCCGTCGACTTGGTGTTAGAGACGAGCGCAAAAGAGGGCACGAGCGATCGGGCCGTGCAAAGAGCGAGTGAATTGTTGCAAAATCTCGAGGAAAAAGAAGCGCCTCAGGAGGAGTCAGAAGGCGAAGAGATCACAGTGCTCAAAAGGTTCGTCGAAACGACGACGACCCGCACGAAAGGTACCAATGCATCTAGCTCTAACATAGACATTAGCGACTAATCTAATACTATCCTACGAAGGCGACCCTTCCTAGAGCGCGTCCGCCACGCCGCGGACCTGTACGCTGTTTTTCAACTGTCGGTACACGATGACGACGCCGTCCAGACTGACGCGCCAATCCACATCTTTACTCGCCTCTTCATTCAAACGCTGATGATACGATCGTATATCCCTCCCGAGCGCCTGTACAACGAACGCTATGAACTCATCCGCGCTGTAATACAACGACGATTTCTGTCTGCGCAACCACGCCGCGCGCACGGCGGCGGCACCTTCTTCGGTGAATTTCACCTCATCGACCGCCAGCGGACCGTCACCGTCGGTGAGATTGTTCCCAACCCACTCCGGCGCGCGAGCAGCCTCGATGCAATCGCTGTAAGGCACGTATGGTTTTACGTCCAGCACGGGCGTACCGTCCACCAAATCGGCGCCGGCGACGTCGAGCGTGCGGTCTCCGACGCGCACGATTTCCACTAGACTCAAACCTATCGGACACGGCCTGTGCGGCGTGCGAGTCGCCAAACACCCTCTCTTTTCCCCGTTCAAGCGTGGCACGCGAATCTTACCGCGCACGGTGGATTTTCGTCCATCCGCCGCGCCCGTCTTGCCGTCCTCTTCCAGCGCCGTCGCCAGGTCTGTGTTTTCGTGAAACACGTACACGAGCCAGCAGTGCGTGAACTCCTCCAATCCCTCGAGTGCGCTCGACGGCACGCGTCTATCCAGCGTCACCCGTCCTCGAGCCAGCGGCACTAACGACGGTTGTCTCGGCGTCCCGTTGCGCCGATTGAACACCGACGCGAACGTCCCGCACGGTTTCATCGCGTACGCCGCGCTCGCCCCCGACGCGTCGCCGCCGCCCTCCCGCGCATTCCCGCTCACGCTTTTCACCGTCGCGCGCATCGCCTCGAGCTCGAGCTTGGCCGCGCGCAGCGCGCGCTCGGCGCGCGTTCGACCGCTCCTCTCCGCCAATCGCTGTTCGCGCTCCCGACGCACCGCCGCGTCGCCGCGCGCGCCGTCTTCGTCACCGGCGCTCGCGCGACGTCGACGCGTCATCGCGCGAACCACCGCGTGCGCCGCCGCGCCGAGGACGAGGTCGACGACGCGCATGGCGTCGACTGAGGCTCGCGGGCCGCCAATCGTCACTTTTCCACATCATCATGTCCGCCCTCGCGAACGTCGCGCGCCGCGCCGCGTCGTCCGCCGCGACGACGACGCTCGCGAGGGCGTTGGCGAGCGCGCGCGTCGCGACGTCGACCGCGTCCGCGGCGTGGACGTCGAGCGCGCGCGCGTTCGGGACGAGCGCGATGGGTGGGCGAGCGCTCGGGGCACCGGCGCGCGCGCGCGCGGCGCTCGCGGCGACGACGGCGACGGCGGCGACGGCGAGCCGGACGAACGCGATGAGGACGCGCGCGCGCGCGTACGCGCGAAAGGTGGTCGTGGGCGCGGGGGGGAAGACGAAGACGAAGATCAAGCCGTGGAGCTCGTACAAGGGCAGGTTTCAGGTGACCGGGTCGGGGAAGAAGATTTTGAGAAAGAGAAAGGGGAAGAGACACTGCGCGTTCGCGAAAACGCCGAAACAGAGGATGCATCTGAGAAGCACGACGCTCGTGCACGCGTCGTTGGTGCAGAACATGCGAAAGTTGGGGTTCAAAATGCGGTAGAGTTGTAAACATTATTTCGTGAAATTTCATTTATTCGCTAGAGGCTAAGGATCGACTCACACCGGTCCGCGGAACGCGAGGAGGAGCGCTGGTCGGGCGTTTCCGGTGTCGAGAGAATCGGCGTGCGTCGATAACACGGAGGGCTGTTCGACGACGCGCTTGATTGCGGACTTGTACGCCAATCCGGGCTCGGCGGTTTGATCAAAGAGCGCCGCCTCGAGCGTGAGCGCGGCGTTTCTCGACAAGCCGTGCTTTTGTTCCAGGTACAGCACGACGCGGAGTCGAACGGGATCGTGCGAAGGGTCCTTCGGCACTCTTCCTGAAGCCGGAGTCGGTTTCGGGACGACGACGTTCGACTTGGCGAACGTCTCCGCGAGCACCGGGGGCACATTCGGCTTAACCTGCG
>Ga0163180_10001951_pt1 | contig 11600 bp, 9 predicted proteins | sample AtlANTMetagenome_2_FD_109647 | JGI IMG/M metagenome (GOLD analysis project Ga0163180, IMG submission 109647) | Marine eukaryotic phytoplankton communities from the Atlantic Ocean - Atlantic ANT 4 Metagenome | ecosystem: Environmental > Aquatic > Marine > Oceanic | place: North Atlantic Ocean...
GATGGCCCCTGCACCGCCGCAACCCCTCCGGGTGGCACCTCTTCCTTCCGTTTAAGGGCGTGTCCTCGTTCGAGCAGGCGGGCGGGCCCCGGATGGGCATCCGCCCTTACGGTGTAAATCTTGCGCTTGGTTCCCTTGATGCTCTTGACCTCCTCGCGAATTCGCATCGCCTCTGCCCGCAACTCCTCCCACTCGGCACGCTCTTTTCCATCCAGCGCACCCAGCAACTCAGTTTCCGAGACGAAATTGCTCTCCACTCCTGCCGAGGCCGCGACCACATCCGGGGTGAGCGCCCGATCATAAAACTGAGCCCGCAGGATCTTCCCCTGCAGCAGTGTTCCTGCTCCCGGGGCTATTCCATGGCGCAGGCCAAAAACCAGATGAGCCCCACCCTTTGGATACGACTGGAGTTTGGCTTGGTAGGCCTGGTCGTAGGGCACCCCGTTCCGATATCGAGTGATCCTGCCATCAGCCTCATAGACAATTGCAAGGTGCACCGCGCTCTTGCGAGCCTCCTCCTCGGGGGGACCTCCATGTAACTGAGAGCGTTCAAACCTGTTGCTTCCCGCCATCCACGACTTCGGAGATCGTTCGCCAAATACGATCGCATCGAAGATCCCTCCATCATTGGTCTGCAAGCTGATCACTCCTCCACCCTTCTGCTCGAGCGTGTCGAGCAGAACCCAGGCCTCCAGTGTCTTTTCCCCTATATCTCTTTCAAGGGACGAGGTCTTTACAAACGAGTTCGAGCCGTCGAGCACCAGGGCCCCATTCTCCACCCGTGCGTTTCCCTCCGCCGTTCCATGAAGGCCGCCCACGCTATCCTTCAGGCCTCCCTCAAACTCCCAGCGGGCGAGGGGCCGTGGCAAGACAGGCTTTTTCAGTTGTTCCCCGGGTTGGGCCAGTCGTCTGGCCAGAGCGAGGTCACGCCCTATCGCCTCAATCGCTCCCACTCGTTTCGAGATCTCCCCCAGGCGCTTATCCACCGCCGCCTTCCTCGCGACCGCCGTCGAGTCTTCCACCTCCTGCTCCCGCCGATAAACGCCCCTTAAGGTAGAGGCCAGTTGATAATATTCCCTCTGGGAAACCGGATCATACTTATGGTCATGGCAACGGGCACAATTCACCGTAAGCCCCAGGAAAGTCTGTCCCACCGTGCCGGTAATATCCTCGAGTTCATCCTGGCGAGCGGTCCTTCTCATGAACTCACTGCTCCCTATCACTGTATTGTGCAGACCAGCCGTCAGGAAGGCCACAGCCGACATCCCTTCGAAACCCGGCCTCAGATGATCCCCCGCAATCTGCATCCGGGCAAATTCATCATACGGCATACCCTCATTCAGGGCCTTGATCACCCAGTCACGGTAGGGCCACAGGTTATTGCGTGGATTGTTTCGCTCAAATCCATCGCTCTCCCCAAAGCGGGCCAGGTCCAGCCAATGGCGAGCCCACCGCTCGCCGTATTCAGGCGAAGCAAGGAGACCATTGACGACCTCCAGGTAAGCTTGGTCACTCGGGTCTGCCTCAAACGAGCGTATCTCCTCCACCGTGGGAGGCATCCCCACAAGGTCAAAATGGAGTCGCCGCATCTGGACCCGGGGAGAGGCCATTCCAGAAGGTCCGAGCCCATGTTCCTGCAGCCTGGCGAAAACGAAGGCATCAATCACATGCTCCTGCCCGATATCGGGTGGCTCGACCCTTGCCAAGGGCTGCAGGGACCACCAATCGCGACCCGCCCTCTCTTCCGCCACCGATTCCAGAGGAGAGAAGCAGACAATCGCAGCGGCAACCAGTTGCAGCCTCAAGAGTGTTTTTTCGGGAAGCATCAGACGTCGCAGGCCACAACCATTTCTCTCAGTTACTCCTGCTCCAGAATCAGTGATACCGATCCACTTCCGGGTTTTCGATCTCTGTCTCCTTACCGGACGGCCACCTGATCACCAGGGCGTCCACTGCCTCCGCTTCGCCCAGGCCGAAGTGGACGAGGGAGGAATGCTGCGCGGTAAATGAATCTCCGGTCACCACCGGCTTGACCCACCTTTTCTCCCCGGCGCGCACAGTCACGGCGGCACCATGAATCGACTCACCCTTTGCTGCTGCAAGCCTTCCCAGACGTATGCCGATCCAGTGACGGCCTGATTGATGATTGTTACGGTAAACCCGCAGGCGCTGGCTCTGGGTATCAGTCCGGTATTCCACCACCAGAAGATCGGGACGCCCATCAGCATCGAGATCGTCACTGATCACCGCCCGGGAATCATACTCGAATCCGACCCCAAGCAGGAATCCCACATTGAGGAATCCAGTGCCCGGCTGGTTCAGATAAAGCACGTTGTGCTCAAAGCCATTCCAGGAGAACTCCCGGCCAAGCTTCAGCCCCAATTCCCTTGTGAACAGATCATCCAGGAGGGGATCCGGCTTTGAGTTACCAGTATAGACATCGTGACACCAGAAGCGGGTACAATAGTCCTTGGCGGAGCTTCCGGACAGATGCCCATTCGCAACATATAGATCAGGATCACCATCGAGGTCAAAGTCCCTGGAGGTGCAACCCCATGACCATCCGGTTCGGGACGCGGACTCTGCAAGTGGCGACATGCTGAACTTGCCCTTGCCGTCACCGAGATAGAGCCGGTTACCGTAGGCCATCGGCGCCCGCATTGCGGAATAGTCCTCAAAGCCCTTCCGGCCCAGGCCAAGCCCATCCAGGCGGCGCGCCGTTGTGGAGCTCATGCCCACCATATAAAGATCAAGGTTCCCATCCCCATTCCAGTCGTCAAAGGTATGCGACATGCCAAAACCATGCCTCTGGTCAACCATCGTGGCAGTGGCATTTTCAAACGTCCCGTCACCCCGGTTCCGATAGAGATCCAGTCCCGAGAAATCGGCCACCACGGCAAGATCGAGATCATCATCGCCATCGAGGTCCAGAAAGGAGGCACTGAAAGTCCGTCGATTACGCAGGGCCGCCAGGCCGGACTGCGCAGTAATATCCGTGAATTCCCCCCCTCCCTCGTTGCGTAGCAGGAAGTCGGGGTGCCCGTCGTTCGCGTTATAATAGGGAGTCGGCATGGCCCCTCCCGCGTAAGGGGCCTTCCACTGACCCACAAAGAGGTCAAGGACCCCATCCCCATCAATATCCCCGGCAGTCAGGGCGTGAAGATGAGACAGGGCCTGTGGGAAACACTTCAGGGGAGGGTGCGGGAATGACCCGCCCTCTGCCCCCTTGAACAGCAACAGGGAGCCATCATCGGCCGATCCTCCAATATAGTCGGCAATCCCATCACCGGTGAAGTCTGCCAGAATCCCGGCCTCGGCAGGACGGGTAATCGGGTGAGCCAGAAAGTCCCCTTTCTCGAAGCGCATTCCCCCGCGGTTCCAGTAGACTAGGTTGCAACCTGCCGCCACGATCTCGGAAAAACCATCACCATCAAGATCGTGTACCAGGATTGGATTGATCCTTGGAAACCGCCCAGGCGCGTCGCGCCTGGGATCGACCACCATCAACTCGGAAAATACGGGACTGCCCTTGCGGGCGATCAACTGCACGTCCTGCCCCTCAATTATACCGGGGATAATCTTCTTCCCCGGCTTCCACGTAATCCGGAGCTTCCCACGGACCATGAGCGGTTGCGTGTCGTTACGAAGATGAGCATGAATCTCGAAGGAGACTACCGAACGTGCCGGGGTGTCCCCCGTTGCAGGTTCAAAACGACTGTGATGCCACTCGGTCTGCTGGATTTTCCAGCCACTGCTTTCCAGTGTTCCAAGCAGGGCGATGAAATCCTCACGGGCAAGTTTACGCCGGGGTTCCCCCAGCAGGACCGGCTTAATCCCTTCCACACCCCAGTCATTCGGCCCCTTCACGGGTGAGGCTGTTCCCAGGACCAGTTCATCGAATTGAAAGCCCCGGAAGACCTTGAAGGGGTCCTCTTTTCGCAACTTATCCCAAAGCTCCACGAAAACCTCCTCGTATCGCTGGGCCGCGACCTCGTCCGCAAAGACGGTAGCATCCAGACGTTCCCGTTCAGCGGTCAATTCCTCCACCGACTGGGCCGCGACCTCGTCCGTAAAGACGGCAGCATCCAGACGTTCCCGTTCAGCGGCCAATTCCTCCGCCGACTGGACCCGGGCCTCATCGTCCTTTTTCTGACAACCCACAACCAACCAAGCGAGAATCAGGGAAAGCAGTCCTACCCGCTGTCCAAATCGCGTCCCAACTCCCCCTTTCATCTGCCGCAGATTGCTCCCATTCACTGTTTCCTGCAAGGACAGACAGGTAATCCACGACCCGTCACCCACCTCGTGGACCAACTCATTTCAGGACCCAGTCCTTCCGCGCGGGACATTCCGGAGACCGTTTCCCGGAACGTCTGGACAGGAGCCCGGCATCAATGATGCCCCTCGCGCACGCGAAAGAAGCGCGCCGCCCCTGCAGGAGGATAATGACGCTCCACCAGTCCTTCCCCGGGGATTCCAGACTCAAGGACCTCCCAGTTAAGGAGGTCAGCCGATTCCTCAATTGCATAGGAACGTCCCGTAACGGTAGGAAAGCTCAGGTTGACCCGGTAAATTTCCCCGGAGGGGCGGAGATTGATGCTGACATCAACATGCAGCGCATGTCGGGGGTGTTCATGCACATGAGTATGGAGCGAGATCCCATTGAGGGTCAGGTGGCCGGGAGTGATTGCGGCAAGGCTTCCGGGAGTTGCGGAGAACCCGAAGACAACCGAACCACCTGCAGGAATGGATTGGTTCCACCCGACGTGACGGACCTTATAGCGATTCCCCTCTCGACTGATGAGCTCCGCATTCCAGAAGGACGATATTTCCTGCTCCATCTCAAATTCCAGCTCCCATGAGTTGATCGGGTGGTTGCCAAGGTTCGTGATCTCGGCCTCGGCGGTAAACCCGGACTCCCAGTCACTTTGAATGGAGAAATCCACCTTAGCCCTGATATCGTGGGGAACGACAGGCCTGTTATCAGGGTCTCCCCCTTCGTTTCCGTTTCCGGTCCCATCTCCAAAATCAATGTCGCTCGCGGAGAAGAACGCCTCCCCGGCGGGATCGATTCTCTGCCATACCACGTAGAGAACGTGATGCCCGGTGCGTTGTGGGAAATCAACGGTGAACCTGTAGTAATTCTCATCACGTACAACCCGGTCCGTCCCCGGGAGGGGCTCGAGATCCTCCCAGCGCAGAGGCTGGTCGGGAGCCCATCCTTCGCGCGTGATGAATGCCAGGAAGTAACTGGGGTCATGTGGTACCCAGGCGTCGAACTCCACCGGGTAAGGCCCCGGGTTCACCTCGGTAGCGGGCCAGTCACCACGCACAAGGTTCAGACCAGCGTACTTCTCACGCCCGGCGCCGGCCAGTTGCCCGTCTGGAATAATCTCCCGGTAGGGAGCAATGCTCTCGGGGTCATATTCTGGAACAACCCGGCTCACTTCGTGCCAGTCGTAAAAAGCCTGGGTTCCAGCCGTGGCGACCGCTGCTGCAGAAACATCACTCCCCGGCGTTTCGGGGTTCTCCTGGAAAATGCGATAGACACGACTGACAGGATCGCTGACAGACCCATGGCCAGAGGCACAATCCATGAAACAGGTCATGGACCCCATGGCCAGAAGAGCCAGGACTTTCAGGCGACACATCGGCGCCTGCATGGTTTGAGGTAACTGAAGGTTGATCACTGGATGCATCGATTGGGAGATACCCTATGATATCTTTTTCAACGCATTAACGCGAACAGAACCTGCCCTGGCGGGGCAGACTACCCCCCAGGGCTCAGCAATCCCACTGCGCGCCGGGCTAGCGACTCAACGCCAGTCCAGTCCCCCGACTCAAGCAGGGAACGGGGCGCAAGCCACGATCCACCCACCGCCAGGATATCCGGGGAAGACGCGTAGGAGAGCAGGTTCCCCTCATTTATCCCTCCCAGCGGAAGGTATCGAAGCCCCAGATGCCGGTAAGGTGCGGCAATCCCCTCGAGATATTCCAAGCCTCCCATCCCTTCTGCGGGAAAGAACTTAAGCAGCCTGCACCCGAACTCCAGCGCCGTTTCGATATCACTGGGAGTGGAAATTCCGGGAGCAAAGGGCAACCCTTCCTCTCGAGAAGCCTCGAGGATTCTCGCATTGGTGCCGGGAGCAACTCCAAAGGCCGCTCCAGCTTTCATCACCTCGCCAACCTGGGCTTCAGTGAGAATGGTGCCGGCCCCCACCATCATTTCCGGGACTTCTGCAACGATCCGCTGCAATCCCTGAAGGGCGGCATCCGTGCGCAGGGTCAACTCCATGGCCGAAACCCCACCCGCCAGCAAGGCCCGCGCGAGAGGCACTGCTTGAGATGAATCCCCGATCATCACCACCGCCGCGAGGCGGCGCTCGCCAAGACTCTGGAAGACAGGATCCATGGTGTTCATCATCACTCTCTCTACCGCGGTCGCAAGACTCTCTTAACGGCCAGCAATCTTCTCACTCGCGATCGTCAGCCTCTCTCCACCCTGCATCACCTTGTAATTCTGGCCGAGGCGATCACAGGCAGCCATGAACTCATCCGGTTCCTCGGTGTTAAAACTGAACATGTGGTAGTGGCATGGCACCACCATCCGCGCTCCGATTGCACGGGCCAGGGCCGCGGCTTCCATTCCGTTGAGGTTTCCTGCCACTCGTCTCTCCGGCTTATTCCCATTGATCGGGAGCATGGCCAGGTCGGGGCGTCCATCCAGCAACTGCTCCACCAGTGTTTCGTGCCAGAGAGTATCCCCACTGTGGTAGACGCTGAATTCTCCGAAGCCGACCTGGAACCCAAGAAACCTGCAGCGCCCAAGTTCGTCCCTCTCCACTTCATTATGAGCCGCGGAAACCCCCTTGATCTCCCAGGGGGCCTTGAATTTTCCTGTATTCTTGTCCAATCCAAGATAGTCGACTGCGGCACCTCCCAGGCGCTCCCTTGCAAACTCGATATTCGCTTCCGGGAGGATCAGGGTCACCCCGTTCCCGGCGGCCGCGATAGCGCTCAGGGTCTCTCCATCCAGGTGATCGGTGTGGTTATGACTTGATGTGACGCAATTCACGAAACCCAGGCAACCGGGATCGATTACCCTCTCGGTCATCCGCACATGCGGCTTGTCGGTATCCTCATACTTCCTGGTGAGAGAATCTGAAAGATAGGGATCAAAAAGAAGAAACTGCCCGTCCCACTTCAGAAGAAATCCACTCTGCCCCAGCCACCAGACATGAAAGCATTCCTTGCCCCCTCCGACTGCCTGGATATCAGCAAGCAGGGCATCATCCTTCTGGGAGACCTCAATCATCCCTCACCCCAGGGTCTCCTTCACCCGTTGCACACCTTCGACCATGTTGCAGAGCTTCTTCCGGGCCGCCCACCGGGCCGTCTGGCTGAGTCCGCAATCAGGAGCAAATACAAGCCGCTCGGGAGGAGCGAATTCCAGACAGGCCTTCACCTTCTCCTGCACCATTTCCGGCGTCTCGATAAGATAACTCTTCACGTCAATGATTCCGACCGCCACATCCATTTTCCGGGCTATTTCGCCAATCACTTCCAGTTCGGCATATTCACGGTTGGCCATTTCGAGGTGCAACTCATCCACATGAAGCTCCATGAAATCCGGGAACAGCGGAGCGTAACGACGATACCCTACCGGATGACCCTTGAAATTCCCAAAGCACAGGTGAGTACAGAGCCGCGTCCTGCCCACAACCGATTCCACTGTCCGGTTGAAAATATCAACAAAGCGCCCGGTATCCTCCTTGTATCCGTAACAACTCATCGAGGGCTCATCGACGCAGATCTCCTCGCAACCGGCCTCTACAAGATCCTCAAGCTCCTTGCGGATGAGAGGAAGAAGAGCCTCGGTAAGAGCCCACCGGTCAGGATAGGATTTCCCGGGCAGGAGCCTTCCGCTCATCGTGAACGGGCCCGGAACACTGACCTTCAGAGCCTGTCCCCGGGGCGCTATTCTCCGCAAGCGCTCAAATTCCTCCACCGTTCCCAGACCCCGCGGAGCTGACAACTCCCCACAGACCTCATGCTTTCCCCGTTGATCATGAGCCGGCGGACCCCATTTACGGGGAGAATCCGCCTCCAGCGAGATTCCCTCCAGGTGACCATAAAAACTCAGATTGAAATCAAAGCGAGCCTGCTCCCCGTCGGTAATGACATCCAACCCGGCACCCAGCTGGTCGCCGATCGCCACAGTCGTCGCATCATCCTGCATCTCCTCGATATCAGTCGACCCGAACTCCCCGAGTCTCCCTGAACAGGATTCCAACCAGGCAGGAAAGGGATAGCTTCCCACCACCGAGGTTCGCAGTGGCTGCTCCTTCATGATTCTTTTCCGAGGTTCTGGTAAAGCCTGGCCATTCGCCGGGCATGCTCATCGTAAGCAGCTTCAAAGAGCTCTGTCGAGCGCTCCGGCCCCACCGTGCAGGCAGCTGCCAGGACATTTGGAGGAGCCCCACCTGCGGCCAGGCGCTGCGCGACCTCTGCCTTGATCGCGTTGATAAGGATCACCCCGCCAACAGTAGACAGGGGAGCGACCTTCTCTGCCAACCCTTCCACCTCCACCGCCGCATCGCCCACTGGAGCGCCGGTATCGAGGATATAATCCGAAAAATCTGAGAGCTTCTTTCCGTCCTCTCTCTTCGCTCCGCTCGCCTCCGAATGTTCCCGACTGACCATTGCGGCTACCTTGACTCCCCTCTCCTGCAACTCTTCAGCTATTTCAACGGGCACCACGTTTGTCCCACTGGAAGAGATGACAAGGGCCGAGTCCTCACCCGTAATGTCAAAGTTGCGCAGGATCCTGGCGGCAAAACCCGACACATTCTCCAGATACATCGCCTGGCGCTGCCCATTGGCTCCCGTTGCCAGGTTGTGAAAGGTCAGGGACAATTCCACGATGGGATTCCATCCGGGAAACGATCCATATCGTGGCCACATCTCCTCTACCATGATCCTGCTGTGTCCCGAGCCAAACAAGTGCACCATGCGACCCCGCAGAATCGTTTCAGCGAATTGATCCGCCACCTGGTCGATGGCATCCGCCTGGGCGGACACCGTCTCAAGCAGGCCAGCGCACAATCGCAGATAATCTTCGCTCGCTTTCATTACGTTTCGTATCGCCGCATTGCAAAATAGGCAGCTCCATAAGCTCCCGCCATGGGGCCAAGCGCGGCACGACGAATCTCTACCTGTCCTCCGCCCGGGCGCCACTCAAATTCTTCCATCCAGCCCCTCAATCTCTCCTCGATCTCATCCCAGGCCTCGGAGATTCCTCCTCCGATAAGGACCAGTTCCGGGTCCAGGATATTCACGAACGAGGCAACCGCAACCCCCAGCGCCCTGACCGAGCGCCCCCACACCTCAAGCGCATGCTGATCTCCCCCCCGGACTGCATCCACCAGCTCCCGGGTGGACTCATAGCGACCGTCCGAGCGTTCCCGCACATTGTGATTCCCAATCATGTCCTCAAGAGCCCCGGGCATCCCACAGATATCAGTTTCTCCATGTAAATCGAGAGACGCATGCCCGAGATGCCCTCCCTTCCCGAAATGCCCCCGGAGAAGACGCCCCTCCGTCACAATTGCACCGCCGACCCCTGTCCCGAGCGTCAGCAGAATCACATCCTCCACCCCGGATGCGGCCCCTTGCCAGATCTCTCCCATCAGGGCGGCGTGAGCATCATTCAGAACCGCTGCCGGCCGTCGAAGAGCCTCCGGCCATTCCAGCCCTTCCAATCCTTCCAATCGTCCAGGCATGGAAACAATATGACTGGCCTCCCGGTTCGCAAATCCTGGAGAGGACACTCCAACCACCGAGCATTCCCGGGACTCTCGCCCTTCAAAGCGCTGCAGCAACTGACGTATTTCGAACAGGAACGCAGGATCGCCTCCTTCCCATTCCCCGTCCCGGGCAGGAGCAACATCTTCATGAAGCAAATCCCCGCTGGCGAGGTCGAAGGCTGCTCCCTTGATCAGCGTGCCTCCAAGATCGATACCGATTCCAAATGCACTCATGTCATTCTCTTCAGGCCTCTGTCACTCCCCAACCGCCATCCACATGCAGGACCTGTCCCGTCATGAATCTTCCGGCCTCACCAAGAAGACAGAGGACCGCCCCATCAAGATCCTCCGGCGTTGCAATACGACCACCATCCAGCGGTTGCTTTTTCTTTACGAACTCCATGATCGACTCATTGTCCCTCGCGCGCTCCGACATCGGAGTCTCCACCAGGGCCGGGGCAATAACATTCACCCGGATGTCTTCCTTTGCATAAAAGGAGGCTAAGGACCTTGAAAACCCCTCAATACCGGCCTTGGCTGCCGCATAGGCGTGCGAGGCAAAATGCCGCGGCGATGGCGAAAAGCCCAGCACGCTCCCCATGTTCAGGATAGTGCCTCCCCCTTTCTGCGACCTGAAACGCCGCACCGCCGCCCGGTTCGAGGTCATCACCGAGGTAAGATTCTGCCGGATTGTGTAGTCCCACCCCTCATCACTCAATTCGTGCAGAGGACCATCTCCGGCACCTCGCCCACTTCCGCCTGCCACATGATACATACCATGCAACTCACCGAATTCGTCACAGGTGGCATCAATCAACTTTTCCACTTCCCCGGGTTCCGCCGCATCGAGGTTCAGGCCTACCGCATTTTCCCCCAGAGCCTCAAGGGCATGGGCCACACTCTCTTCTGAACGCCCGCACACTCCGACCCGGGCACCATTATTGATGAGCGCCCGGGCCGCTGAGAACCCCAGACCGGTGGTTCCACCCACGATCACAAAAGTCCTCTGTGCTAACCCTAAATAATCCATGTCACGGTCATTGACGAGCAGCCACCTGCTCTTTTCAAGCCTCACCTTCACCCGCAACCCGGGAATACCTCCGGAACAGGAGACTTCATTCCGGCAGGAGGGAGGAATGATGGTGAAGAATCGGACGGGCTGCATCCACGTCCATCACGAAGGTGAAACGTGCCCCAAAGCGTTTTGCCTCACCCTGTTCATTGATCAGCCAGTCATAGACCCCGCTGATCACCTGCTGACTTCCTGAACCTGCCTGTTCCCGCACGGTTTCATCCCGCAGGATCACCTCAACCTCCCTGTCATCCGTAATATGGATGAAATAGGCCGCGATTGTTTCTTCCGTATCAAATATGCGCCCTGCAAAGGTAGGGACAAGCACAGCCGACTCCCCATAGAGTCCCCCTACGCCGCCCAAGTCCCGTGAATTTACTCCCTCGACCCATTGATCAAGGACTTTTCTAAGCTCTGACACCTTGTCACTCATGATTTATTCCCGATTCTTCAATTTCCATATCATTCGGCAACAACCTCTCCACCGGCCACCCGGAAAAGAGGCGGAGACTCCTGTCCCAGCCACGCAACACTGGTCGTGGTAATCAACTGCTGGGATTTCTCCGGCAGATATTCCATCAACGCGTTGCGCCTCCCTGTGTCGAGTTCTCCAAAGACATCGTCAATCAGATAAACAGGCGCAATCTCACGCTCCCGCTCCAGAAGATCTCCCTGACCCAGCTTCAGGGCGAGAGCCATGGTCCGCTGCTGACCTTCACTGC
>Ga0163180_10001952_pt1 | contig 11599 bp, 13 predicted proteins | sample AtlANTMetagenome_2_FD_109647 | JGI IMG/M metagenome (GOLD analysis project Ga0163180, IMG submission 109647) | Marine eukaryotic phytoplankton communities from the Atlantic Ocean - Atlantic ANT 4 Metagenome | ecosystem: Environmental > Aquatic > Marine > Oceanic | place: North Atlantic Ocean...
AGCCACATTTTTGAACACCGGCTACGCTACTTATACCAGAGAAATTCTGAATTACCTACATGGAACAGGAAAATACGAGATAGCTGAAATGGCCTCGTATGGACAAAGGAACGATCCTCGTGCCAACGATATACCTTGGCAATATTACGGAGTGGTGCCAAACACAGATTTTGAACCAAAGGCATCTAAAGAGGAGATGGATGCGTACCAAGGTTCTGGTGCTGGCCAATTTGGAGAATGGATTTTTGAGCATGTGTGTCTTGATTTTATGCCAGACGTGGTATGCGACATCAGAGACTTTTGGATGCTTGATTTTGCCGAAAGAAGTCCATTCCGTAAATACTTTAAGTGGGCCATCATGCCAACAGTAGATGCTAGACCACAAGCCAGACAGTGGGTGTCTACATACGCTGGTGCAGACGCCTGCCTGACTTATTCAGACTGGGCTGGAAAAGTGCTCACAGATCAATCTAACGGGACTATCAATTATCTGGGATCTGCACCACCCTCCGCACATCCCGCCTACGGAGTAGTAGCAGATAAGAAAGCACATAAGGAATCTTTCGGCATAGATCCTAGCTATAAGATTATAGGTACAGTGATGCGTAATCAAAGACGCAAGCTCTATCCAGATTTGTTTGAAGCATTTAGAAAATTTCTTGATAAATCAGAAAACAAAAAGTATTACTTATACTGTCATACATCCTATCCTGACTTGGGTTGGGATATACCTGAGTTAGTTCAAGAACACGGACTTTCTTCACATGTTCTCTTCACTTATATTTGTCCAGAAACTAAAAACGTATTCCCTTCATTATTTAAGGGTGCTGTAGCACAGTCGCCGTTTACAGGCAAATGGGGTAGCACCCTTTCAAATGTCAAGAACGGTGCAACCTATGAACAGCTATCCTCAATAATCAATCTGTTTGACCTATATACTCAGTATGCTAACTGTGAAGGTTTTGGGCTACCATACGTGGAAGCTGCTGCCTGTGGTGTTCCAGTTTGCGGAACAGATTATTCTGCTATGGAGAGTGAGATACGAAAACTAGAAGGATATCCAATCAAGCCAGCAGCCCTATACAAAGAACTTGAAACGGGGTGTTTGAGAGCTGTCCCAGATAATGATTTAGCTGCTCAATATTTCTTAGACTTTTTTGCCAAGAGCGATGAAGAAAGAGCCGCCGAAGGAAAAAGAACGAGAACAAATTTTGAAAAGCATTTTCAGTGGCATATGAGTGGTAAAAAGTGGGAAGACTATTTTGATAGTATTGAATTAGAGCCAATACAGGCAACTTGGGCTTCTCCACCTAAGATCCATAATCCGGCACCAAAACCTGAAGATGTGAACTATACAACAAACGCAAACAATCTTGCTAAATGGTTGATTGTAAATGTGTTAGGAGATCCCGGTAAGCTAAATACTTGGTTTGAGTCTAGGATGACAAGAGACTTGCTTTACAGGTCGGCAACGAGTTCTACCGGAGGTATGTACTTTAATGAGTCCTCAGCAGCTTTCGATGGAGTCAACCACAGGGTTGAGTTCAACTTTGATATCGCCTATGACCAGATGCGTAATCTCTGTATGAGAAACAATAGTTGGGAAGAGAAGAGGGTTCAAGTTATGCGAGAAAGGAGTCTTATAAGATGAAATTACTCTACATAGCACACTATAGAGAGTTTGGTGGATGGTCGCAGGCCGCTACGGATCAAATGTTAGCATTAGACAGTGCCGGAGTTGACGTTGTTTGCAGGAACATTACACTGACTTCTGATAGGCAAGACATTCACCCAAAGATTCTAGAATTTGAAAAGAAGAGTTCTGCCGATTGCGACGTATGTATCCAACATGTATTGCCGCACCACATTGTTGGAACTAGAGGCTTCAAAAAAAATATAGCATTTTTAGAAGCTGAATCTCAAAGCATAAGACACTTAGCTTGGTTTACACAACTACAAATGGTTGACGAAATATGGGTAGCCAACGAGCATCTTAAAAAGTCATTAGTTCAAGATGGAATTGATGTACCCGTTAGAGTCATTCATCATGCTACAGACATAAAAAAGTACAAGAAAAAATACAAGACCCCTAATATTCCACAGCTAGACAGTACGTTCAAGTTCTACTACGCCGGAGATCTGAACGATAGGAAAAACATAGATTCTATATGCTCCTGTTTTCATAGTGAATTTGACAAATCTGAAGATGTATCGTTAATATTGAAGGTGAACAAGTTTGGCAGAAACCCTGAAGATCTACATGTTATTTTAGATCAAACACTACAAAAGAACAAAGCCGAACTAAGAATCTACGACAACATTGATAAATACAAGAAAGAAGCAGTTATATCAGTAAAGCTGAGTGAGCAAGAATTACTTGGACTACACCAATATTGCGACTGTTTCTTACTACCATCTCATGGAGAAGCTTGGTCGATACCATCTCTGGACGCAATGGCTTTTGGAAATACTCCGATATGTAGCAACTTTGGCGGACCAGCAGAGTTTATTGACAATGATGATGTGTTCACGGGGTATTTGGTCGATGGCGTTTTCTCTTGCTGTAAGTGTTCCGACTCAGCGTTTCCAGACATGTTTACGGGCAGAGAATATTGGTTTACACCGTGTGAGAAAAGCATTAGAGAAGCAATGAGATCTTACTATGAAAGCTTTAAAAGCGACCCAGTTCGTCACCGTGAAAAAGCCTTAGCCTCCGGCTTAAAGGCGGTTGAGAAGTTCTCATACGAAAACGTAGGAAAGAAAATGATGGAGGTATTAAATGAGTTTTAAAACCACTGGTGTGATCAACACCGCCCTTTTCCCGAAGAAAGAAAGATATAACATTCTGACGTTTGATACGCACGAAAGATATCAAAGCCAGTTGTGTAAAACGGGACATAATTTTTATTCGTTTAGATATAAAGACTGCAAGAAGTGGGATGAGAGCTACGGTGCCATCCCAGAAAACCATCACGTACTATCTGAGAACAGCCTACCTTCTGCTATAAACTTTGATTTTATTTTAAGTCAAAGCAAGTTTGGTCAGTTCCAAGTATCTCAAAGTATTCAAAGTAATCTTGACATTCCCTTAGTGTCCTTGGAGCACACCTTGCCTCTTCCACACTGGACAGAAGAGCAATTTTCAGGAATGAAGTCTATGGTGGGCGACCTAAACGTTTTTATCTCTGAGTACTCTGTTGACAGATGGCGTATACCCGCTAACGCTGAAGTTATTCATCACTCAGTGGATACGGAAACATTTAAACACACAGAAGAAGAAAAGACTGTGGACATCTTAAGTGTTGTCAACGAATTTGCCACTAGGGATTATTGCTGTAATTTTAGTGGTTGGCAACGTATTGTAAAGAACTTTTCAGACAAAGAGGTGGATGTAGTAGGTAAGGACAGCGAACAAATTCCGGGGGTCAAAGGTGGAACAGCAAACGGTATAGAGGACTTAGTTTCTAGATACAATGGTTGCGAGGTCTTTCTAAACACTTCGACGATCAGTCCGGTTCCAACCTCTCTTTTAGAGGCTAGGGCTTGCGGTTGTGCGGTCGTAACTACTGCAACGTGCATGATACCTGAAATTATGGAAGATGGTGTAAATGGGTTCTGCTCAAACGATGAGCAAGAGCTGACGGCTTCAATACAAAAACTGTTGGAAGACGACGACCTAAGAAAAACAATGGGTCAGAGAGCTAGAGAAACAGTACTGGAAAAGTTTTCGGAAGAAAAATTTATTAACAATTGGAATAGAATATTCGATATGGCTTACGGAGGTAGGAAATGAAAGTTCAAATCGCTAAAGTAGGCGAAGAAACGATTGGAGGATACAAACACATTGTTTGCTCTGACAATTACATTAATTTTATGGAAGTATCTGATAATGAGTGTACAGAGATTGTGGCATCTGAAGTCTTAGATTTATTTGATATAGATAAAGTAAAGGACTGTCTGGTTGCAATGGTTGGGAAGCTCAGGTTAGGAGGGACAATGTCTGTCGGAGGTACAGATATTAGACTCTTTTCGAGGCTTGTTATGAATAACATGATTAGCGAAGAAGAGGCCTCACAGATTATAAAAAAATCAAACTCGATGCCCCAATCTTCACTAGTAACTGAGGTTCTCGCGTCTCTAGGTTTGAATATTGTGACTGTTAATCTATCAGGTATTCATTTTGAAGTAGTTGCAAGAAGAGGTTAGTATGCAACAAAAGGTAATAATGAATTGTTCAAAATGTTGTTTTGCACGATGCACCCCTCCGTCTAGCGGTGGGCCGTTTGGTATTTGGCAAGAAGGCTGCAAAGCAAACAGGTTGGAAAAATTTTTACAAAGGGGAGAAGCGAGCATCCCCGAAAAGTTGGTATTTGATTTTGAAGAGAATAATCAGTATTACCAACTAACACGGTTTTGTAATATGAATAGAGATTACAACTGGTATAAGTCCAAGGAGGGATCATCAGATGAAATATTAGCAATTGCAAAAAAAGAGTCAGACGTTAATTTTGGTATACTAATTGATATTGACAAACAGTCGGAACAAGAATTAAAAAACACGATCAATTCCATAAAGGAAGTTGACTATGCTTCAGATAAAATAACATGCGTTATATCCGTGCTAGAAAAAAATCTGCACACCCAAATATACGCCAACTTAGTAGAAGAGCTAAAGTCGGAAGGCGTTGACTGCAAACTAGTGATACACTTCACAAAACAACAACTCATTATAGATACAGACTCTATCACACCAATAATGGATGCCAGAAGTGCCTACGTTTGCAAGACTCAAGCAGGAACACTATTTGATAGTGATGTGTTCTCTAAAGTAAACGCATGTGTTAATGAAGATCTTGAACAGGTTACGGTGTTTGATTCAAGCGGCGGCATTTTTATAAATAGAAATGTTATCAATGGCCTATATATGGAATACCAAGATTATAATTTAATGATTAGTGGGGTGCTCAATCTCTCCAAAGAACAGAATAATTATAAGAAAATATGAGACAAAGAAGTAGACATATAACAAGTGCTGTTGGTCCAGAGGCAGACATTGATTACCCAGATAGATTTATTTCTATCGTTTTATTCAGTGAAAATCATGGATATAGAATGAAGTCCTACGGCCCCATATCGCTGATGAAGATTCACGGGAGAACATTAATACAAAGACAGGTAGATGCTATAAAAGCCTCGTTTAAAAACTTTGAGATAATACTGTGTGCGGGTTTCGAGACTGAAAAGACTGTAAATTTTGTCAAGAAAAACTTTGCTGATGTTAATATGAGGGTTGTAGAAAATCAAATCCACTTCAACTCTAACTGCTGTGAAAGTGCTAGACTCTGCCTGCACAATATTAATAACGATAAGATATTACTCTGTAATGGATCTTTGTTGCTCACTCCAGAAATTCTATCCTCCATGACTTACGAAAAATCGACGGTCCTTTCGCAAAAGCAGGATGAGTTTAAAAGTTTTGATATCGGCGTAGTGGGCAATGATGAAATACTAGAGAGTCTATCTGTAGGTGTAAAAGAAAGAGTTTGGAGCGAAATAATGTTTCTACAAAATAGAAAAGCTATCAATAGTCTATACGCCACCGTCTCAAACCCGGAGTTTAAAAATAGATTTCTATTTGAAGCCGTGAATGTAATACTAAGAGATAATAGATTCTTGATAAGCGAATGCGGCGAGTCCGGAGTTCTAAAAATACAAAACATAAAGACACTTAAAAGGATGATGAATATATGAAAACCTTATTTCAAAACTACTGCTCCGTATTATCCACTGAAGCTATGTATATGCAAAGATGTTTACAAGAGCTAGGCCAAGAGTCTCATATGTGGTCGGAACAAAACCAAAGTGTATTTGACACCTTTGATACGGTTAATCCAGAAGTTTTTATTACTCATTTTAGATTCTTGTCTCAAGATGCTCTAAAATATCTAGCCGGAAGCAAGAAGATAGACTTAGTGTTGAATGTCACGGGTGCTAGCGATCAGGATGTCGAGCAAATACAGGAAATTGTCAAACAAGCCGACATAAATATGCCGCTTATGTTTACAAATCTCTACGACAGCACTAATAACCTACAAAAAACAAGAAGAGATGTTAAGGGTATTTATCCAGCCGCCGACGTGTTTTTACCCAATCTGGCAACGCCCCCTTACAAATTAGACACCTGTTTCTTCGCTTTAGATAATAACGAACTTCTCAAGGATTTAAGAAAAAACGAAAAAGGCGATTACCACGTAGTATCGTTTAATCCCAACCAACCTGAAGACAATTATTGTGATATGACACTAGATGTAACGTCGGCAGTAACCTTTTATGACAAGTATAAAAAATCCTACCTAGTAGGAGACATCAATTTTGTTTCATCACAAATCTTATTTGATTCGATCCTTAAATCGGACTCAGTAAAAATTAAGGTTCCAGACCAACAACAGAAGATGCTAGACAGCATCTTTGCAACACTGTTCAAGGAGTCGGAAGGTGCAGACATGACATCAATAATAAAAGGCCAAGTCAAAAACAGACACAACTGTTTTAGAAGAACCGCTAGATTGGCAAGATTATTAAAAAACAACGAACTGTCCTCTAAGCTTGAAAGGAAAAGTGATAACTTATGAAAACAATAGTGACTGGAGGTTGCGGATTTATAGGATCTCATATTGTAGATAGACTAATTAAAGATGGTCATGAAGTAGTCGTTATAGATGATGAATCGGCGGATGCACATGACCAATTTCACTATAATGACAAAGCTGAATACAACTTACTGTCTGTTCAAGATCACTACGATATCATTGATAAGTTCGAGGGGGTGGACTTTGTATTTCATCTGGCCGCAGAGTCTAGAATACAACCCTGTATTCAAAACCCCTTAATGGCTAGTCTTGCTAATGTAGTGGGAACTTGTAGTGTTCTTCAAGCCGCTAGAGAGCACGGCATCAAAAGAGTTGTTTATTCTTCAACCTCGGCAGCTTACGGGGTTAAAAATCCTATACCACTAAAAGAGGACATGCCAAACGACTGCCTAAACGCCTACTCAACCAGTAAGGTTGCGGGGGAAGATTTGTGCAAGATGTTTTATAGGCTGTATGGACTAGAAACCGTTACACTAAGATACTTTAATGTCTACGGAGAAAGACAGCCAACTAAAGGTCAGTACGCACCAGTTATAGGTTTGTTTCAAAGACAATATGCGGCGGGCGAACCACTAACCGTTGTAGGCGATGGACTCCAAACTAGAGATTTTACCCACGTTTTAGATGTTGTCGAAGCTAACATGAAAGCAGCGTTTTGCGACAATGGCAAAGCTCTTGGGGAAACATTTAACATAGGAACTGGTGTAAACTTCAGTGTTATGGATATTGTCAAGATGGTAGACAAGGAAGAGTTCTACATAAACTTACCGCAAAGACTTGGCGAGGCAAGAGACACTAAAGCCGACAGCTCAAAAGCTAAAGACATCTTGGGATGGGAACCTAAAGTTAAATTGGAGGATTGGTTAAATGAATCTACTAGTACAATTTCCAACGCTAGCGAGAGCTGATAAGTTCTTAAAAGTATTAGACATGTATGTGACGACGTGCAGTACATGGAACAAGATATTTTTTAATATAAATTGTGATTCCGAAGACGGGAATATGACCGATCCTTATGTACAGGAGCGGATAAAGTATATATTAAATAAACGCCATGAGACAGACGGTGTAATAAACTACGATCAAGGTACAGACAAGATAAGTGCTATAAATTCAAACATTGAAGGTAAGTCCTTTGATATTGTTATTTGTGCTTCTGATGATATGGTTCCTAAAGTTTACAGTTGGGATCAAAAAATAGCAACAGCTATGAAAGAACATTTTCCTGATTTAGACGGTTGTGTTCATTTTAATGATGGAAACACTGATGGGAATCTTATTACTTTTTCTATTCTTGGTAGAAAGCTGTATGAACACTTTGGCTACGTTTATCATCCGGACTATAAAAGTCTGTACTGCGATGACGAGTTCACTCAGGTAGTACGAAGTATGGGTAAAGAGAAGTTTATAGACGAAGTAATTATTAGTCACGAGCATTATAGTGTCGAAGGCACTGAAAACTACGGCGACTTAGATTTATCTGCCCAAAAAACCCTTCACTATTCTGGACGCGATCAAATAGTGTTCAACAAAAGAAAAGAACTTGGATTCCCAAAGGATAGAATAACAAATGATTGAAGTAATAGATGGAATGTACACGGATGACCACGACCAAACTAATTACAAGCTGCTGGTAAACAATGAGATTGTTTCCCTTGGCGATATAGTGATAGACGTGGGTGCTTGCAATGGAACTTACGTTCACATGTTTCACCAACTACTTGGTGCGACTGGCGAGATACACGCCATTGAAATCATGCCACAAAACTTTGAATTTTTAGAGTTGATGTTCGGGCATCTTAAAAACGTATTTTTCTACAATGTGGCGGCGTCTGATAAAGAAGGGACTGAACCGGTTTACATACAGGGTGATTTTGGCGAAGGGAATCCTGAGACATGCGGTATAGTCAATAATGGAGGGACGCACGTCGGAGATGTAAGCTCTGCAAAGTTAGACACAATGTTCGCAAACAAGTCTGAAATATCTTTAATCAAGATAGATGTCGAGGGTGCAGAACTAAAAGTTTTAAGAGGCATGAAAGAGTTACTAAAGAGAACAAAGACGGTTTTAATTGAGTGCCATTTTGATGAAGATTGGGATGAAATTAAAAAGATTTTGATTGAAGAAAACGGATTCAAATGCTATAATATAGCTAAGAGAGAACAAATTATTAATTCTAGCCCCAGAGCGTATCAGTGCTTGTGCGTTAGAGACAAGGAATAAGGGAGAGACAGTTGGATATTAAACAGGTTCAAAAAGTTAATAGAGAAACACTGCAAACGGTAGAATCGTTTGTCAACGACAAAGATTATTATGGAAGTCCCGACAACTACGGGTTGCCAAATCAGGTATATCACTTGATAGATCTTCCTGTAAATGAAGAGATAACGTATGTTGATCTCATAATGTTTCTCCAGACTTACTTTAAAAAAGACAAAGTTAGGTATGTTGAGATAGGGGTCTCTGTACTTAAAACATTCTATCAGGTTTCACAATTTTTATCTGACTCGGATTTGTATGCTTTTGACATAAACAAGCCAAACCCTAAAATTGCAAGTAAATTTGAAAGCGTAAGCGATGACGGTCAACTGAGACGTTATAAAACTAAGAATAACAATATTTCCTACTTTCAGGGTGATGTGTTCAAAAAAGAAGACTTTGAAAAGTTTAGAGATCATGTAGATTCTAAGGTTAATATAGTATTCTCAGACGCACACCATACTGGACTAGGACTGGCATCTGAGTATAGCAACTTCATCCAAGATTTTTTAGACGACGACTTCATACTCTACTATGACGACTTGGGTAATGAAGCTATGCGGTATATATTTCTAGATATAGCGACAGACATCCACAGGAAAAGGCCAGATACTACGTCTGCACTTCTAGAAGTAAATGGCTGGCTCGGACAGCACGAACATGCACACCTCAACGGCATCATTACATCGCTGAACATAGGTCAAATATTGTCAGACAACAACTTGTCTATCCCAAGGCAGATATTGAGATAACCCATGAGAAAAATATTAATAAATTACGCAGATAAGAAGTTCTTTCAGTCACAGCTTGAAAACTGTGAAAGTGCTACATCTATAGCAGGTTTTGATGAAACAATCCCATACGGGGTTGACATGATTAATGAAGACTTTATTAACGATAACAACGAGATAATGTCATCGGAGAGGGGTGCTGGCTATTGGCTCTGGAAACCATATATTATAAACGAGCAATTTAATCTTCATAATGAAGGTGACATTGTAATGTACTCCGATTCCGGTGCTGTTTTTGCAAGACATATGCAACCTTTGTTTAACACGATTGCAGAAGAGCCTTCGGGAATTATTGCCTTTTCTCTAGCTGGCGGTCATTTTGAGCGTCAATACAATCGCAAAAGGGTTATTGAGTCATTTGATCTTGACACCGAGACGATCAGTAGAACACCGCAGCTTATGGCTAGCTTCATCATGTTCAGAATCTGTGAAGAGTCCAGAAAGATTGTTGAATACTGGCTAAATAAATGTGTGCAGCCAGACTTAATAATGGACAAGTCCACAAGAGATCCTGATGAATTTCCTGAGTTTATCGACCATCGTCACGATCAAGCTCTCTGGAGTCTAACCGCTAAAAAGTTTGGGCTATCAGTATACAGAGACCCTACACAATGGGGTTTACATCACGGGGAAAGCGAAGCTAGAGACTTCTTCATCAATCATCACAGGAGCAAAGCGTAATGCCTAAAGATCCTAACAACATTAGATTTAGTATATTGTCTTTGACAATCCCTTCTAGGATTGAACCGTTCAGAGTTCAGTCGCAAAAAATTCTAAAGCAGATCGGTGCTCGTGAGGACGTAGAGCTTATCTCCCTTATGGATAATAAGTCTATGCACATATACGAAAAAAGAAATCATTTGATTGATATCGCTAGAGGTGACTTTATCGCCTTCCTCGACGACGACGATGACGTTTCGGACGATTACGTTTATGTAATTCTAGATACTATCAACAAAAATCCTGATACAGATGTCATATGCTTTAATCAAAACTGCAACATAGCGGGTAGGCATTGCAAGGTTATTACAGATGTCAACAATCCCCAAGAAGATTTAGAGCCACACCCAACAGACCCAAACAGATACAAAGACATGCTTAGGAAGCCTTGGCACTGGTGTGTTTGGAATAAAAATCTAGCTTCTTCCGAAAAGTTTATAGCGAGCTATCAATACGGAGATAGCGGTCAATCTACGGAAGATATCCATTGGCTTAATAGGCTCTACCCAAAAGTAAAAAACCAAGTGAGTATAGACAACTTTTTACACGTATATCAATGGAACCCAAGTACTACGGAGTCATTCTTATAATGAAAATAGAAGTTTCAAACGGAGAAATAGTAGACAAACTAACAATTCTACTAATTAAAAAAGACAATATAAAGGACTCGGAAAAACTTAACAATGTAGAAAAAGAAATAGCTGAGATAGGAAGTATATCTGACAGCATAGTCTCTAGGGACAGCAAAGAGTTTATTAGACTACACAATATCAATAAGGCGTTGTGGAAAATAGAAGATGACATAAGGGAAAAAGAAAGAACTAAACAGTTTGATGATACCTTTGTTCAACTAGCTAGAAGTGTATATTTCACAAATGATGAGCGTGCTGAGGCAAAGAGAGTAATCAACGAACTGTCAGGATCTAAACTTTTTGAGGAAAAGTCATATGAAGCCTATTGAGGAATACGCGGATGCGATAATATACCATCACTTAGGAATGGGTGATCATGTTATATGCAATGGCCTCGTGAGGTTTATAGTCAAGAATGGAAACTTCGATCACTTAGCCTTAGTTGTTAAGGATATAAATGTTAAAAATATATCTAGGATGTTTTCAGATCTTTCTCGATTAACCATTCTTTCCGTTAAAGACGACCAATCCTTTCAAGATTTTTAC
>Ga0163180_10001955_pt1 | contig 11586 bp, 10 predicted proteins | sample AtlANTMetagenome_2_FD_109647 | JGI IMG/M metagenome (GOLD analysis project Ga0163180, IMG submission 109647) | Marine eukaryotic phytoplankton communities from the Atlantic Ocean - Atlantic ANT 4 Metagenome | ecosystem: Environmental > Aquatic > Marine > Oceanic | place: North Atlantic Ocean...
AAGGGGGTGAGTAATGACGAAGGGAGGGGAGGTGAGGGACCCCATTCCGGCAACGCCTTCAGCGAAGGAGCTGGCGAAGGATTCTCCTGCAAAACCATCCACTTTTCCGTTCAGGCTCCCATGTCCTCCACTGGCAGGCGCTTTTCCAAAGGCCTTTCCGGTTTCCTGCCAGGTACCGAAACCATCACCCTCAAAGGGTTCAAAGACCCTTTCCTCCGCCCTCACTCCAAGAGCGAGGACCGAAATTATGAGAGACCAGCGAAGCATTATCATCGGGGGGTAGATGGTAGCACTTCGTCGGGGAACAGCAAAGGGCTGGAGTTGATTTGACGATTTTGAAACGAGCGGAGATTCCAGCCCTCCTGGACAGAGGGCTGCATTCTCTCAAGAGATCATGGATTGAAGGTCATTCTCGGAAATGACGGCAACTCCGAGGGAGGATGCCTTGTCACGTTTCGAGCCTCCCCCCTCGCCGGCGAGAAGATAGCTGGTGTTTCTGGAGATGGATCCGGTGACTTTGCCGCCTTTCTGCTCGATGAGCGTCTTGTATTCATTGCGCGGTCGGGAGAGGGTCCCTGTAATCACAAAGGTCTTAGCTGCGAGAGGCATCATGCCTGAGGCGGCAGCCTCGGCAGGGCGGGGAGAGAAGTTATCGGAGCGCGGCTTGAGTCCAAGTTGCACGAATCGATGCATGAAGATTTGCCCGTGTTCTGCCTGAAAGAAGGAGAGAAGATTGCGGGCTGCTACGGCTCCGATATCCGGGGAGACTTCAAATTCCGCGATTCCGGCCTGGGCCTTTGCGATATCGGCCTTGAGTTCCTCATGACGCTTGCGGCGGGCCTCTCTTTCAGGCTGATTGGTGGGAGGGTTATCCTTGTTTTGTGGTGAGACCTCTTTCCTTTCGTTCTCCAGGTCGGCGATAAGAGAAATGGTCTGGAGGAGATTGCTGGAAGATATTTCCGGGAGAGTCGCATGGAGTCGGCTTAACTCCCGGGAGGCTGATTCGCCAATCTGGGGGATTCCGATCGCAAATATCCAGCGTGAAAGAGGACGGTTAACCGGTGCGTTCTTGATCGATTCAATCAGCAACTGGGCTTTTTTTTCTCCGAATCGGCGGGGTTTTGAACTTTCGCCGGTCTGCAGACGGGCGGGATCAAGCAAAAGGTTCGCGAGTTCTTCGGTCTGGAGGGAAAAAAGATCGAGGGGAGTAGTTGCCAGTCCTGATTCAACAAGCTTCACCGCTACTGACTCGCCGAGGCCCTCAAGGTCGAGTGCCTTACGCTGGGCGAAGTGTGTCAGGGCTGCAACCGCCTGCTTGGGGCAAAGCGGGTTTTCGCACCACCAGGTGACCACTGGGCGCTCCTTGCCCTCGGTATTCTTGCGCCTTGTGATACTGCTGTCACAGGCAGGGCATTTCCCCTTCAAGTGCTCAAGCATGGAGAAGGGAGAGGAATCATGAGAGCGATCCTTCAAGATCACCTTGAGGATTTCGGGGATGATCTCTCCTGATTTGTGAGTGAGAACGGTATCCCCGATACGGATGTCCCGCTCGTGAATAAAGGATTCGTTGTGGAGGGTGGCGCGAGAGACGGTAGTGCCCGAGAGTGCTACGGGTTCCAGTTCGGCTACCGGGGTGAGGATGCCGCTGCGCCCGACCTGGATGGTGATATCCAGGAGACGGGTTGGTTTCTGCTCGGGTGGATACTTGAAGGCGACCGCCCACCTGGGAGCCCTTGAAGTGGCCCCAAGTGTCACACGGTCAGGGAAGGAGGCGACCTTGATGACGGCGCCGTCGGTCGCGTAGGGGAGTTGATGTCTTTTATTATCGAGTTCATGGATTGCGGCCAGGAGGTCATCGAGTCCATGGGCGGTCCACAGTGGTTCGTTGCAGGGAATGGAGCAGGAAGCGAGGAGGGAGCGGAAGGACTCCTCGTCGGAAAGTTCCACACCTTCAACGAGGCCCAGGCCATGGGCTATGAAGTCGAGAGGTCGCCTGGCTACCGCGCGGGAGTCGAGTTGCTTGAGGGTGCCTGCCGTTGCGTTGCGTGGGTTGGCGAAGGTGGCAAGGCCTTCTTCCTCGCGATCCTCGTTAAGCCGGGAGAATGCCTCGCTGGGCATGAATACCTCGCCTCTCACCTCAAGGAGGGAGGGGGTTGAGCGGGGGAGGGTGAGAGGAAGAGTAGGGATAGTTCTTAGATTGGCGGTAATATCATCGCCGGTGACGCCATCTCCCCGGGTGGCTCCGTAGTCGAGAGAGCCATTGCGGTAGACGAGGGAGGCAGCCACTCCGTCAATCTTGGGCTCAATGGTCACGGGGATGTCCCCGAGGCCGAGATTCTTCTGTAGTCTCTGGTAGAACTCGGAAACTTCCTCTCCGGAGAAGACATCATCGATAGAGAGCATGGGGACCGGATGGCGGACCTGCTCAAAACCCTCGAGAGGTGCTCCGCCGACCCTCCTGGTCGGAGAGTTGGGGTCGTCCAGTTCCGGGTGCCGGGTCTCAAGTTCTTCCAGTTCACGAAAGAGCTTATCATATTCGGAATCCGTAATTTCAGGATTGGCCTCGACGTAATAGAGCCGGTTGTGGTGCTCAAGAAGAGAGCGGAGCTCGGATATACGTTCGGTTGGAGACATCGGCGGGAGCAGAAGGATAATAACTTCCTGCAGTGGGAGGGAATCCCAAAGACCCCTCAGGAAGAATCTTCGGGGCCGGGGTCTGCAGGTTGAAGGAGCGGATGCAGACGCCGGAATAACAGGCTTCCAGCGAGAGCTCCCGCAACATCTGCTAACCAGTCGCCCAGGTCGTTCCCGGATCGTCCCGGAATCCACGATTGATGCCACTCGTCCAGGGCCCCGATTGCCGCGAGGAGGATGACCACCGTGAGGAGAAGGCGTCCCCAGGAGACTTCAGTCCTCCGGTCCCTCCGCTGCAGATAGAGTGCGGCCGAAAGCAGGCCTGCGCCCCCAAGGAAATATCCGAAGTGCAGGATTTTATCGATCCCGGGAAATCCAGGGCCGGGGGGAGCAGGAGGAGGACCGTCGGAAAGGATCCAGAGGGTAATGGCCCAGCCCAGAAAGGCGACGAGCCAGAAGCTGCTTTTGAAGCAGCAGGAGGGAGGGTTAAGCCCGGGCATCAGCGGTCGTTGCCGCGTTGTTCATTCTCAAGGCGCTCGGCCAGCCACTGTTTCATCATGGACTGGTAATTCAGAAATCTCTCCCGGGCGATTCGTTTGATCCTGGAAAGCATCCGGGGGTCGAAACGGAGGGTGATGGTGGTGGACTCGCGGCTGTCGGGAACGTGCTCGGAGGCCTTCATCAGTTCCGGGGAGAGTTCGTGCCCTATCCAGAAGAGGGCTTCTTCCTCCTCAGACTGGAAATCGGGAATGTCGCTCCAACTGGAAATGGATTTCATGCTCACTTGTATTGGGCGTATTTGCGGTCGTAATACTTCCGCTCGCCTTCGTTAAGTTCCCGGGCCGCGACCACGCGAGCCTTCTTGCCGTCAGAGCAGAAACAGAGAAACAGGTAGCGGTCTGCCACGGTACGCCCGAGGGCATAGTAGCGTGTTTCTCCATCACTGCGGTCCCGGTCGGGAAGGAATCGGACCGCAAAGGGATCTTCGAGGGCCTCTTCGATCTCACGGGGTTTGATACCCTTCAGATCAAAGTGAACATCCAGCAGGTCGAGTTCCATGAAGGTCTGAAGGCTAATCTAGCCTGGTCCGGATTCACAAACAAATAAGCGGAAAGTGAACCTGAGATACAAGCCATGCCCATCGGCTTTGCTGAGACATCAGGGTCAACGGGCAAGGTGCCCCGGGAACTAGGAGAGAGGATTCCAGTCGAGTCCCGGGGGCCAATTGAGGAAGATCAGGGCGACGTAGAGGAGTTTGCACGACCAGTGGAGGGCCTGGTCTACCGTAAAGGAGATCCAGCCCTCAGACTTGGCGTAGTCGATCAGTGAGTGAAGGACCAGTTCTGCGAAGGCTAGAATAACCATGCCGGTAACGAGCCAGACTCCACCAGCGTGGATGAGGGAGTGAGCAAGGAGGGCATTCCACCAGAGCCCACGGGGAGGATCCTGAGGAAAGAATTCAGCAAGATCGGCATTCCTGTTTTTCGCCTTGGCGAGAAAATTCCCCTGAAGGGCGAAGTCTCCTACCGCGTGAGCGACCAGAAGTGCAAAAAAGAGGATGAGAGCCCCCGATGGATTGGTCGTGACCTGGGATATTTCCAGCATCGCAGGGGGATGATTAGTGGAAGAATTCCTGAAGGGCGTTCTGGAGGTCGGCGCTTGAAAGTTTCTGATTCATGTTGCGGAGTCGCTTGGACATCTCGGTGAGTAGTCCGATCATGAGTTGTCCTGCGGCTTCAGGATAAGACCTGAGGAATTCGTCCAGGTCGTTACGGCGGATCTTCCAGACCTGACTGAAGCTTTTTGCAACGACGGAAGCACTGGCTTTGGAAGGGTCGAAAAGATTGACTTCTCCAATTGATCCCCCTGGTTCGACGCGGGCAAGGAGTGCAAGTTTTCCTTCCCGGTGAGTTACCACGTGGAGGAGTCCTGAGATTAGGAAGGTCAGGCTATCCTGATTGGCGCCTTCCTCGATCAGGGTGTCACCCTCATTGATCGGGAGGAACTCCCCGTAGTTACTGAGAAGTCTCCGGTCCTCCTCTTCGAGGTTGGCAACAATGCCAAGGGCAGGGAGTTCGGGGCGATCAAATTGAGTGCTCATTAGTTACGGGAAGAGTGTTCCGTAGAGGTTGAAAGGATGGAAGTGGAATCGAATCCGGAGAGGAGGATGCGTTTGCTGTCACGGGCCGGCATTGTCGAGCAACCCAGCGTTCAGTTGGCGATAGGCGTCCATGCTGAGGACAAAGTAATTGGGATTTCCGCTGATTTTCCCGTAAATTACCCGGTTTCGGGAAGAGCGGCTGGCGGGTGCGAGGTCAAATGACGATTCGCGGAACCCCTTGAGCTCGCCCTGATCATCGAGTTCCCGGAAGACTGCGGTGAAACGGAAGGTCGGGGAAAGGAGGGCGCGGGTGGCAGCCGGAGTTTCTTCATGAAGCCACTGCTCGACCCTGAGGGTCTCCATGAATTTGATGAATTGGTTAGCACGGTGCTTGTTGAGCCCGGGGCTGATATCTTCTTCAAACTGCCGGGCCTCCCAATCTTCAGAGAGGAATTTGTATTTCAGGGTCAGGGCCGGATCTTTCAGGGGAACAGTGAGGGGGAACTGTTCGATCTTCATTGTGCCAAGATCCACAATGGAGAAGGCCATGAGGAGCGAGTCCCGCCACTGGTATGGTTCCACAGCTATGGAGGTGTAGGTTTTAGGGGCGATCTCAGCTATGGTAGATGAACCCCGCTGCATGGCGTAGCAGCGACCATCACCAGTCCGGCCAAAGAAGAGGTCAACAGGTTCGTCGTCCTCGAGTTCCAGGACTAATCGTTTGCTTGGAGGGGAGAGTCCGTAACGGGTCAGGTTGCTTGCAGCGTTGGAGGCAAAGCTGAGAGCCTCGTCATTGGTGAGTGCTTTGAGGGTCCGGGCTATCAGAGCTTCATTGGCAGGTGATTGGCCATTGGGCGTTTCCAGCATCCAGCGGGGCCGTCCGCGGCCCTCTTGGCCGAGGAAAATGCGGAGAGGGTGGGTATTAGATGACTGGTGAATGGTCATGGACCTGAGGGACGCGATCCTAAGGTTGGTCAGGGTGCGAGCCCGGAGTTGGTCAACCGAGAGAGGGAGTTGAGCTAGAGAGTAACTGCCTCTGATGGGTTTGCGGGCGATCTCAAAAATCAATCCCGGGCGCTGCTCGCTGGTAGCCAGCACGGTATCTGCTTCGGGAGGAGAGGGAGGCTCAATGGTGAGGACACTGGGAGCAGAAAGTTGGGAGCCATCCGCACTAAGGCTTCTTAGTTCAAGTTGTAGCGGAAAGTCCCCGGGGGGGCGGGGTGGGATGGTAGTCGACTTCCGGTCATAGATTCGGATGGAACCCAACTGGGCTAGTCCCTTGATCAGGCCATTAACCATTTTAGGATTGGCCCGCGATCCAATGGGCTTCGTCATTGTCCAGTTCTGTGCGTCTGCTTCGGAACGATTGAGCACGATCTCACGCTCTTGGGACCTGATGGTGATGCCCGCGACGGATTTCTCATCAATGAGCAGGGGGCGGTGGTCACGGAGACGTTCGAGGCCCCGATCCAGAAGGCTCCGGATACGGGTGCTGCTCGTAACCTTTCCCGCTGCTGAGCAGATGTAGACGTGCCGCCGTGCGGATTCTTCGCGGGGATACACAAAGAAGGTCTCAGCCAGTCTGCCGTCATTCCCCTGAGGCCTGTGCCAGGCGGTATGGCGACCGAGTTGATAGTCCGCCAGTTCATTCTGCGCACGGTCTTTCAGGGTAACACGGTATCGGTTGTCATCCGTGCCGGTATCATCAGGGGTAATTTCCTGGCGCTTGAGAACGTCCTCGACCAGCAGGTTACGGGAAAGGTCAAGGGTAGCCTTGATGAAGGTCTGGTTCGCGCGGTCAGCAGTAGGGTAGACCATGTGCCACACCCCCTGCCGTTTGATGAACTCGGCACTTTTGCCCTGACCTGAATTGAGGACCACGGTGTGGACGTCCTCCGATTCGAAGTTGTTATAGACTACCGTTCCAACGGGACGCGGTGGGGCCCCGAAGAGCATGCCAAGATCATCGTTTGCCAGTTGAATGCATGCCAGTCCCCCGGTTACCAGGGTGGCGATCACCAGTATAAGGGTAATTTTTCGGGACGGCATCGACTGAGGGAAGAAGGGCCAGGAGTCGGGGCTAGGCTCGTCGAGCATTCCAGACGAGGAGGGAGACCAGGAGAAAAAGGCCAGGAACGAAAATGAGATTCAACTGGTTGACGAATGAGACTTTCTCGGGAGTGAGGAGAAGCTTGTAATACCTGACCTGCTTGGGGCCAATGCCACTCAGTTCTTCCCGGCCTATCAGCCAGTTGCTTGTATTTCGCAGGAAATCGATATGCTCCTTGTGCCGACTGCGGGGTTTCAAGAAATCAGTGTTTGAAACCACGATCATACGGGAAGTCTCGCCGGCAGTGTTGTCGTTGCGTTCGTTGCCGCGGGAGACCGAGGAAGCAAGATAGTGAGGTCCCGGGACGGGGGCAGATCCGTCAAGTGGTTGGGCTCGTACGCTGTTGCCGGTCTCAATGAGCGCAAGGGGAACAATCTGCCGCAATTCAAGATCCTCGGCATTTTCTCTCAGTTCGAGGGAGGAGCTGGCACCTTCGAACAGAGTAGAGGCATTACGAAGGTCCCCCAACGCTGGCGCGTTGGTGAACGTGGTAGGGATATCGAAGACCTCCTCATTTCCCCTTGAGGTAGATAGCCTTACCGCCCGGGGGGTAACTCCGTGCTCTCTCAGGAAAGCGCGGAGATTGGACGGTTGCTGTTTCAGGTTCGGGTCCAGTATGATCAGGGCGGCGGCGCGGGGCCGTTCCCAGTATTCACGGAAGACAGCCATTTCGCGTGTGTTGAGATCGAAGCGGGGAGCTACCAGCGCAATGCCGGCGGCATCTTCGGGAATTTTTTGCAGTCCTGACACACGGATCGGGATCAGGTTGATGTTCAGTTTTTCAAAGGTGCGTCTGAGAAAGTCCCAGGGTGCATCCTCGCCGGAGCCGCCTATCTGGCTCTTGTCGGATAGGAAATAAAAGCGACGTGGATTGCCCTCAAGTGCACGGCGAATTGCTGAGGTCAGTTGGTCCTCTTCCTGGTAGCCGCTAGGTCTCCGGCCGATTCGCTGGTCGTCAGTGTAGAGGCGCATGTCCTTCACTGCGATGAACCGGACATGCGACTGGCGGAGTTCTGCGATTTTCGGGAGGTCGGGCTCTGAACCATCAATGCCAGGAGCAGGTTCGGGGACGGAGGGTGCTGCGTCGACGATGAGAATGTCCTCCGTAAGAGTGATCCCATATTGGTCAGAAATTTTAAGGGCCGTGTCGCTATCGCGAATATAATCGACAAAATCGACGATAATTCCTCCATCCGCCAGTAGTTCGTATTCCTTGAGAATTGCCCGGATACGGGAGTGGTAAGTGATCCGGTCAAGATTTCGGATAGCAGCTACGATCCGGACAGGCTTATCCCGGGTGGCAAGCATTTTGGAGGATAGCAGCTTACGTGTCTGGGCCGACAGTGTGAACTCATCATTCTGGCTCAGGTCCCAGGTCTTCCTGTGACTGGCGGCAAGGTAGTTGATGCCGAGAAAAAGGACCACGGAGCATATGAGGTGAAGCAAAATTGTTCCCCCGGTGGAGCCCTGCCGGGCGGTCGTGGCCTTGGCCACGACTTCGCCTTCAGGTTCCGGCCCTTCTTGAGATGTTTTTGCCATGCCGTTTTATGGGACTAGCTCCTCCAGCGCCGGTGGTTGAGAGCATGATGAGCCAGGAAGAGAAAAAAGGAGGCTGCAGCGAGATAGTAGAGGACCGCACTGCTGTCGATGAGACCTCGCGAAAAATATTTGAGGTGTTCGCTGGAATTAATGTGGTGAAAGAGTTGGGCAGCAGGAAAACGGTCCCCATAAATCACGGTGACAAATCCAAGAAAGTAATGAATGAAGAGAAGACCAACCGTAATCACCCCTGCGACGATCTGGCTGGAAGTGAGGGCGGAGGCGAGGCAGCCAACCGCAATGAAGAGAGCGCCCATGAGGAAAAGGAGGAAGAAAGCACCAAGGAGGGATCCAGCGGTGAAGATCGAGGACGAGTCCGTCAGGAGTCCGAAAAGGTGAAACTGGATGAAGCTCGGAACCAGGAGAAGGAGATAGAAACACAGGGTGGCAGAGTATTTCCCGAGGACAAGTTGCCAGGTCTGAACCGGGGCTGTGAGGAGGGTTTCGAGAGTTCCGGTACGTTCTTCCTCTGCAAAAAGACGCATGGTGATCAGCGGAAAAATGGCGAGGAAATAGAACCAGAAGTAGCCTGTGTGGAATACATGGAAGACCAGGCTCTCAGTGGCTGGGGTATCCTGAAGGTGCTTCATCGCTGAGGAGACCGACCAACCCTGCATTACGGTTACGAGGGTGAGGAGGATCCACCCGAAGGGACTCAGGAAAAAGCCACGTAGTTCCTTGCGGAGAAGAATAAGGAGGCCTGTCATTTCAATCCTTACGGGTCAGTTCGACAAAGACATCCTCGAGGGTCTCGGCGTGTCGGTACAGGCTGCGAAGCGGCCAGCGTTCCTCCCTGACGAGAGTCGCGATACGTTCGCGGGTATCGGTTCCGGATTCTACGAGAACGGAAAACTCTTCCCACCCGTCCCTTGTGCGTTCGTGCGTCACTTTCTTGACGTTGTCGAGATCCGCTATTTTTTTCCGGGCGTTCTCCGGGTCGACCTTTAGCTCCAGGGAGATGCGACCGGCGGTGCGCATGGTGGCAACCAGGTTCGCCGGGGTATCAGACGCCAGGACCTTCCCCTCGTCGATAATCACGATTTTATCGCAGATCATTTCCACTTCGCTTAGAATGTGGGTGGAAAGAAGAATGGTGTGGGACTGACCTAGTTGCTTGATCAGATGTCGAATGGCACGAATCTGGTTCGGATCCAGCCCATTGGTAGGTTCGTCGAGAATAAGGAGGGGCGGATCGTGGATAAGAGCATCTGCCAGGCCGACTCGCTGCCGAAAGCCCTTGGAGAGGGTTCTGATCATCTTGCGGCGGACTTCCCGAAGGCCACAACGCTCGATCACCTCGTCCATGCGGGCCCGAAGTGCATTTCCGCTAAGGCCCTTCAGCTGACCGCGGAACCGTAGATATTCACGCACTCGCATGTCCCGGTAGAGAGGGACCGACTCCGGGAGATATCCGATTTGACGGCGAGCCTCGAGGGAGTGTCGATTCACGTCCAGACCATCTATGGAGGCAGATCCGCTGCTGGGGGGCAGGAATCCGGTCAGCATTCGGATGGTGGTGGTCTTTCCTGCCCCGTTCGGGCCAAGAAATCCGACCACTTCGCCCTGCTCCACCGCAAAAGTGGCCCCCGATACAGCCGGGTGGCGGCCGAAGCGTTTGGTTAGGTTGTCAACCTTGATCATCTTGGGCTGCGAGGGGAAGGGGACTGCCTGAGCGATTGACTCTCTCAGCGAGACACCTTAACTAAAGCGAAACACTGCCGGCACCAAGGAAGAAAAAGCTCCCCTTGGAGCCCCGCACCTGCAGCTTGGTTGTGTCAGATGAATCCTTCCGTTTCCTCACGCATGAGCGCTGATTTGCTCGAAGCGAATTATGAGCGCTGGCTGGATGACCCGACTGCGGTAGAGCCTGCATGGGCGGCGTTTTTCGAGGGGTTTACGCTGGGCAACGCACAACTTGAGACGTTGGGGAAGGAGGACAGCGGCGCCGCTTCATCATCGACTGACCGGGAATCCGCTCAATCCGGCATGAATGCCGATTCCGAACAACTGACCTTCCGGGGGAGGTTGGTCAGCTTGGTATATAACTACCGAACCCTTGGTCATACTCAGGCCCACATCAATCCTCTTGACGAATCTCCCCGTCGTAATCCGCGTTTGGAACTCCTGAAGTTTGGAATCAGGGAAGAGGATCTCAAGCGTGAGATATCTACCCAGTTTTTTCGGAATGGGGCCAGGATGCGGGTGGGCGAGATGGTGGCTGCTCTTGATCAGACCTATTCCGGGTGGATTGGGTTTGAATTCATGCACATCCACAATACGGAAGTGCGGAACTGGATTCGGCAGCGGGTGGAGGAGCGGGTGACCGATTCGGAGCCTCCCCGGGAATTGAAAGAAAAGGCCCTGGGATGGATTCTGGAAGCCGAACTTTTTGAGTCCTTCATTGGGAAGAAGTTCCTGGGGGAAAAGCGATTTTCTCTTGAAGGAGGCGAGGGGGTAATGGCGATTCTGAATCGTATCCTGGAGCTTTCACCGGGTGCCGGGGTTAGGGAGGTTACGATGGGGATGGCGCACCGGGGTCGACTCAATGTCCTGGGGCAGATTGTAAGGAAGTCTCTCCGAACAATCCTCTATGAGTTTACTCCCAATTACGTGCCCGATCTGGTCGCCGGGGATGGGGACGTCAAGTATCATCTGGGCTACGAGAGTGTGCGCAGATTTCCCGATGGGGAAGTGAAGGTGAGTCTCGCGGCAAACCCCAGTCATCTTGAGGCTGTTAATGCGGTGGTGGAAGGGAAAGCCCGGGCGCGCCAGAGGATTCTTGGTGACGACGGGGCCAAAACGGATCGCAAGCAGGTTCTGCCGCTGCTGATCCATGGTGATGCTGCTTTTGCGGGACAGGGATCGGTCGCAGAGGTTCTCAATCTCTCTCAGTTACGGGGTTACCGGACAGGGGGAACCATACACGTGATCATAAACAACCAGATCGGATTCACTACGATGCCATCCGATGCGAGGTCGTCATCCTACGCGACAGATGTAGCGAAGATGATCGAGGCGCCTATCCTGCACGTGAATGGTGAACGTCCCATCGAGTTACTCTGGGCTGCGGAATTCGCCTTCGCCTTCCGTCAGAAGTTCGGCAGGGATATAGTCATCGACATGTATTGCTATCGACGACAGG
>Ga0163180_10001956_pt1 | contig 11585 bp, 11 predicted proteins | sample AtlANTMetagenome_2_FD_109647 | JGI IMG/M metagenome (GOLD analysis project Ga0163180, IMG submission 109647) | Marine eukaryotic phytoplankton communities from the Atlantic Ocean - Atlantic ANT 4 Metagenome | ecosystem: Environmental > Aquatic > Marine > Oceanic | place: North Atlantic Ocean...
AACAAATTGACTTCAAAATTATACTTATAGAAGAGAATCTTTTGTAGATAAGTTGTTAAATTAATCACAAATTTGTTTGCTTCTGGATTATGTACTGAGGTTTTTGATTGATGCTTTTCAGCATTAGTTCACCTATAAAACCCATTGAGAAGAACTGACTACCGATAATCATAGTAACCAAACTGATATAAAACTCTGGTCTTTCAGTGATAAGTCTTCCACCAGGATTAATGATTATTTTATCGTAGCCTAAATAAGCCGCAAATAAAAATCCTATTGTAATTAAAATAAGTCCTAGTGAACCAAACAAATGCATTGGTCGTTTTCCAAAACTTGAAATAAACCATATGGTTAAGAGGTCAAGAAAACCATATAAAAACCTACTAGCTCCAAATTTTGTTTTTCCATATTTTCTAGCTCTATGGTTGACAATTTTTTCTCCAATTTTTTTATAACCTTCGTTTTTTGCAAGAATGGGAATGTATCTGTGCATTTCACCATAAACATTTATACTCTTAATAACATCTTTTTTAAAAACTTTTAATCCACAGTTAAAATCATTTAGCTTTATTCCTGATGTAGTTCTTGCGGCAAAATTGAAAATTTTTGAAGGTATATTTTTAAATATCACCGAATCAAATCTTTTTTTCTTCCAACCCGAGACAATATCAAAATCATCATTCATTATCATATCATACATGGCAGGAATTTCCCTTGGATCATCTTGAAGGTCAGCATCCATTGTAAAAACTACTTGTCCTTGGGATTTTAGAAACCCTGCATGAAGTGCCTGAGATTTCCCGTAATTTCTTTGAAATTTTATCCCTTTTATTGTGTTTGATTTAGATGAAAGTTCTTCTATAATATCCCATGATTTGTCACTACTGCCATCATCAATGAAAATGATTTCATAGGAAAAGTTATAACTTTTCATAACATCTAAAATAGAATCAGTTAATTCTCTTAGAGATTCTTTTTCATTTAAAAGAGGTATGACTACAGAAATATTCATTCAATATTATGATTTTTTAAAGATTGCGGCTATAATTAGGCCGAAAATAGCATTTCTCAATAGTGCATTAGCATAATTTTGGAAAATAGCTGCATAAGAAAAGGAATGATTATTTTGCATTTCATCCATAGTAGCAGAAATGATATCAGATGGGGTGCCAAAATTTTCAAGCATTTCTTTTGATACTATCATTATTTCCTCATGGATTAGATCTGCTGCACCTGGATCAATAAACTTAAAAAGTGCAATATTCCCCATTGTTACTATTAAATATCCAATAGCGATGCACAAAAAATATGCTATAAATGCCTCTTTGAAAGATATTATTTGATTTTGAAGCTTCCTTGCACTAATAACAGAATATATGCTAAATGCGAGCGCTGGTATCATGTAGGCTAGCATTGTAGTAAAATTGGTAAATAATTTTATATCTATAACATAAATTAAGGCTGTAACTATAAAGAGAAGTGTTCCCAGTTTAACGCCTAGATCAATCGTATTTTTCTTTAGGTTAGTTTCCATAATTTTTCATATTTGCATCAAATATACAAAAACGATACTCCATAAAAATTAAATTAATTTTAGTCAATTATTGTTTAATATTAAAAAATCAATAAATTTGCACCTCAAAATCACTGAAATGAAAAAAGGTATACACCCTGAAAATTATAGACTTGTTGCGTTCAAAGACATGTCTAACAATGATATTTTTTTAGCTAAATCGACTGCGCAGACAAGTGAAACTGTTTCTTTTGAAGGAGTAGATTATCCTCTAGTAAAGTTAGAAATTTCAAGAACTTCTCATCCATATTATACAGGAAAAGCTAAGTTGGTTGACACTGCAGGTAGAATTGATAAGTTCAAAACTAAGTATGCTAAATTCAACAAAAAATAATATTGTTTAAAGAAATTATTAAGCCTCTTAAATATAATTGAGAGGCTTTTTTTTTACATTTATCTTAAATCATGAATTTTTCAAATGTCAAAAGTTATATTTAGAAATATTGAAAGAAAGGATTTAGACCAAGTTTTTCTTTTATTAAATCAGTTGAAAAATATGGATACTTCAACTGTAGATAAAGACAAAGCTTGGAGTGATTTTATTAATAATACTAGTTCAAACTCCGTCGTTGGCTTATATAATGATAAAATCGTTGCATATGGAAGTGTTGTTATTGAAAATAAGGTAAGAGGAGAAGTAGCTGGACATATTGAAGATATTGTTGTTGATTCAGAAGTTAGGGGTAAGATGATAGGTGTGTCTCTGATAAAAGAGTTAATTAAAGTAGCTAAAAATAAAGGTTGTTACAGAATTACACTTTTTTGTAAAGAAACTTTGGTTAATTTCTATGCTAGAAATGGTTTTGAAATAAATAACGTAGTAATGAAAAAATATCTTTAATTATTTTTTTTAACCCTTCTTAAATCTAATAGATTAGTTGCATTTATTTCCATTCCAACTACATTTTTAGAAACAAACCTTATCACTTCATCATAAAACAATGGAACTATAATAGATTTAGATGAGATTATCGAATCTAGCTTAGAGTAGATCAACTTAGATTTTTCGGGATTAGTTTCTTTTAACGAATTTTCATAGATTTTATCATATTCGTAATCGCTGAAATGAGTATAATTTGGTCCATTTGGAGCAAAATTTTTGCTATAGAATAGAGATAGGTAGTTTTCAGCATCAGGGTAATCAGCAATCCAACTTGCTCTAAAGAAGTCTAATTTTCCGTTAGCTTTAGCTTGTTTTAATGCAGATCCAGGAATGACATCTATAATAATTTCAATACCCAACTTTTCAAGTTCTTTTTGAATAAATTCACAAAAATCTAGATAATTACTGGATGTTGTAAGCTTGAGAGAGGGTGATACATTAAATTGTTCCTTAAATCCCTTAACATAACTTTTTGCAAGTTCTGGATTATATTTATTAATATTAGATTCTTTGTAACCTGGCAATCCAATCGGAATAAATCCAGCATTTGCAGGAATACCAACACCGTTTCTTAGAAATTTTATCATCTTTCTTTTATCAAATCCAATATTTATAGCTTTTCTTATCAAATCTGATTTAATTTCATTTTTTTCAGATTCCATAAAAAAAGCTAAATATTCAGTGTTTAGGTATGGACCACGTAACATTTTAATTTTATTTTCATAATTTCTGTTTAACTCACCATAAATATTTATTATTTCGTCCTTATAAGAGTTGTCAAGTCCAGAAATAAAATCAACTTTACCTTTTACCAACTGTAAAAATTCACTTTGTTTTTCTGGAAGAAAGGTAACCGAAACTGCCTCTAGGTAAGGTAATTGCGATCCATTAAGATCCCTTTGGAAATAATCATTGTTTTTTCTCAAAACTAGCTTGATATTTTCTTCCCATCTCTTGAATTTAAAAGGTCCTGTACCGATTGGATTTGATCTAAAGTCTTCTTCGTAATATTCCACAATATCTTTAGGAACAACTGAGCAATATTTCATGGTAAGTATACCTAAAAAAGCATTAAATGGAAATTTTAGTTCGATTTCAAATATTGAATCATTTTTCGCTTTGAAATTATCTACTTTATCAAAGACCCATCTACCCGGAGATGCGTTTTTAGGATCTAATAATCTATTAAAACTATATTCAAAATCATATGCAGTAACGTTTCTTTTCTTAAGTTTAGGATGAGGATGAAACTTTACTGTTGTATCAATTTTAAAAGAATAAATTTTACCATTTTCTGAAATTTCCCAACTTTTTGCTATGGATGGGACCACATTTAATTTATTATCCATTTCTACAAGCCCATTAAATAGTTGGTTTACTGCTTGTATGTTTGCAATATCTTTAGCAAAAATCGGATCTAACGAATTAATATTTTTATGCTCATTATATCTAAATACAGTACTTTCATCAATTAAATTTTTGTTTTCGCAAGAGCAAATGGATATAAGTATTGCTAATATTATCGGGAATATTTTTTGTTTAAATATCAAGCTTTATTTTTTTGAGAAACATAATTAGTCGTAAATTTACAATCCTTTTAGAAGTTTTATATGTCAACAAAGAAAAAAGTCGCTTTTCACACCCTAGGTTGTAAGTTAAATTTCACAGAAACTTCAACAATTGCAAGATCATTTGTAGAAAATGGTTTTGAATTAACGGATTTTTCGAAAAAAGCAGATTTTTATGTTATTAATACATGCTCTGTTACTGATAATGCTGACAAAAAGTTTAAAAATGTTTTAAACAGAGCAAAAAAAAATAACCCAAATGCGTTTAATATTGTTGTAGGATGTTATGCTCAGCTTAAGCCTAAATCCATATCTGAGATCCCTGGTGTTGATTTGGTGTTAGGGGCAAATGAAAAATTTAATGCAATCGATTATGTTGGTCAACTTGATAAAGCAAATACCTTTGTTTACTCCTGTGATATTAATGATGTTAATAAATATGAAAGTAGCTACTCAGTTGATGATAGAACAAGATCATTTTTAAAAGTTCAGGACGGTTGTGACTACAAATGCACATATTGTACAATTCCAAATGCTAGGGGTATTTCAAGAAGTGATAATCTTGAAAATATTAAAATGAATGTTTCTGAAATTGCGTCAAAAGATATAAAAGAAATTATTTTAACAGGCGTAAATATTGGAGATTATGGCAAAGGTGAATTTGGTAACAAGAAGCATAAAACTACCTTCCTTGAGTTAATAAAAGAATTAGATTTAACAAAAAACATTAATAGGTTTAGAATTTCATCAATTGAGCCTAATCTATTAAAAAACGATATAATTGATTTTGTTGCATGTAGTAACTTATTTGTACCTCATTTTCATATTCCATTGCAGAGCGGTTCGAATAAGATATTAGGATTAATGAAGAGGCGATACAAAAAAGAGCTTTATGAAGATAGGATTAGATATATTCACTCAAAGATTAACAATGTATGTATTGGTGTAGATGTGATTGTTGGTTTTCCTGGTGAAACTGATTCAGACTTTCAGGAAACTTATAGTTTTTTATTAAATTTAGATATTTCATATTTGCATGTTTTTTCATATTCAGAAAGAGATAATACCGAAGCTTCAAATATGCTTGATCCTGTACCCAAAAATATTAGATATCAAAGAAGTAAAATGCTAAGATCTCTTTCCGAAAAAAAGCGTAGAATATTTTATAATTCTCAAATTAATAGAGTAAGACCTATTTTATTTGAGTCTGAGAATAAACTTGGATATATTTACGGTTACACGGATAATTATGTAAAAGTTAGACATCCATGGAGTCCTAAGCTATCAAATAAGATTATTCAAGCTAAGCTCATTGAAATTGATAATGAGGGTTTTGTAAGAATTAAATTAATTAAAAAAAAACTGAAGAAGGAAAAGCAATATTTATATTCTAATTCCAACTGGTAGTAGGGACTTGTACTTTCTGTTTTTTCTGATAAACTTTATTATAATTGCAGCTGTTGGAACAACACTTATATTCCTATCTCTTATAATTTCTAAAACTTCTGAAATAAATTTTTCTGAAAATTCATCTTTAGACTTTATTTCAGGAACAAAAATTTTGGTTAAGAAAATCTTTCTTTCCTGTACAGAATACTCGATAATTGCTAATCCTCCACCAACTTTGGTTTCAAATTGTCTTAAAAAGTTATTATCTACTATTTCCATATTAACAAAACTTTATCAAAAAGTTAGATGCAAAAATAATAAATTTATACTAAACCATTAATTATCAACTTGATTACAAATAAAAAATCTCACATTTATATGATGCCAGGGTTAGCAGCCAGCTCAATGGTTTTTGAAAATATAAAGCTTGATTGTAAAAAATATTCTTTACACAGAATTGATTGGATTCAACCAAAAAAAAATGAAAGTATAAAGACTTACTGTGTCAGATTGTCTAAAAAAATTAAACACAAGAACCCTGTTTTATTAGGTGTGTCTTTTGGTGGAATTATAGCTCAAGAGCTTGATAAAATTATAAAGGTGAAAAAATTGATTATTGTTTCTAGTGTAAAAAGTCATAAAGAATATCCAATTCTTTATAAAATTGCGAGAGATTATCAACTTAACAATGCACTCCCATTCGGTATGTTTGATAACTTCATCAAGTTTTCACTTAAACTCAACATAAATAAATTATATAAGAGAATTGATCTTGCTGAAAGATATTTAACCGAAAGAAATGAAATATATCTTGAATGGGCTGTTTGGAGTCTTTTAAACTGGAAACAAGAAAAATACAGACCAGATTTGATACACATTCATGGAGATAAAGACAAGGTATTTCCAATTGAAAATATTTCAAAATGTATAAAAATTAAGGGGGGAAGACATGAAATGATAATATTAAAAGCAAAGTGGTTTAATGAAAATTTACCTTCATTAATTGAAAGTTAAAAATTCACCTTCTTCTCATATTATTTCTTCCAAAATGTTGATTTGGAATATTTGTTTTTTTCATTTGGCTTTTCATCATTTTTATTTGATCAGTTAACATTCCATTTTTATCCAGATCTTGAGCTTCTTTTAGTAGTTTTTGAGCTTCAATTTTTCTTCTTTTAGTAAAAAGTATTCCAGCTAAATTTAATTTAGCCATTGCTAAATCATGATCCATATTTAAGCCTAATGATATTGCTGTACGAAAATATTTTTCAGCTTGATTCATATTTTCTTGAGATATTATTAGTCCTTTTAAATAATTGAAATAACCCTGCTGTTTTGTTGTAAGTGCTGATTTTGGGTTTTTAATCCTGTTTAACCATCTGTTAGCTCCATCCAGATTTTGCTTTCTTAATTGAAAAAATGCGAATATTAAAAATTCATTTCTAAAAAATAAAAAAACAAAAACTAATGACAGTAAAATCAACATAATTCCATTTCCAGTAGATCCTACCGCACCATCAATAAATTGCTGAATTGATAGAGCAAAAATTAATAATGATAATACTATTTTGATATACTTGTTAAACATATTTTTTTACAATTTAAGTCAATAAAATTAATAAAAAACAAATTGATAATAATTAAATAAATTGATTTGTTTAAGTAAAAACTCTTTGTATATTTGCCCGCAGTTTTAGTTTTAAAACATATAAATAATTTAAGATGCCAAAAAGAACCTTTCAGCCTTCAAAGCGTAAGAGAAAAAATAAACACGGTTTCAGAGAGAGAATGTCTACTGCCGCTGGAAGAAAAGTGCTTTCTAGAAGAAGAGCAAAGGGTAGAAAGAAGCTTTCGGTTTCATCTGAAAATAGCCCGAAATAAAAATGATTAACAATTGTTAATATATTATATGGTGTTACTAATAGTAACACCTTTTTTTTTATTTTTTTGATTAGTACATTTAAAAAATTTTAATTCAATGCCGAAAGATACTAGCCTGAAATCTCTCCTTATAATAGGTTCTGGTCCAATTGTTATTGGTCAAGCATGTGAGTTTGATTACTCTGGATCACAAGCTCTAAGATCTTTAAAGGAAGATGGGATAGAAACCATATTGATTAACTCAAATCCCGCAACAATTATGACAGATCCTGTTATGGCTGATCATATATATTTGCTTCCCTTAAACACATCCTCAATAGTTAAAATTTTGAAGGAGCATCCTCAAATTGACGCAGTATTGCCAACAATGGGAGGTCAAACGGCATTAAATCTTTGTATAGAAGCTGATGATAAAGGAATATGGGATGATTATAATGTAAAAATAATCGGAGTTGATATTAACGCTATTAATATTACTGAGGATAGAGAGCAGTTTAGAAATCTAATGTTAGATATTGGGATCCCTATGGCACCTCAAGCTACAGCTACATCATATCTAAAAGGAAAGGAAATTGCCCAAAAGTTTGGATTTCCTCTTGTAATTAGAGCTTCATTTACATTGGGTGGTACTGGTGCTTCTTTTGTATATGAAGAAAAAGATTTTGATGAATTATTGACAAGAGGATTAGAAACTTCTCCTATACATGAGGTTATGATTGACAAAGCGTTAATTGGGTGGAAGGAGTATGAGCTAGAATTACTAAGAGATGCTAATGATAATGTAGTTATCATTTGCTCAATCGAAAATATGGATCCAATGGGGATACATACTGGAGATTCTATCACGGTTGCACCCGCCATGACTTTGAGTGACACAACTTATCAAAAAATGAGGGATATGGCGATCAAAATGATGAGAAGCATTGGAGATTTTGCTGGTGGATGCAATGTTCAGTTTGCAGTAAGTCCTGATGATAAAGAAGATATTATTGCAATTGAGATTAATCCTCGAGTTTCTAGATCTTCAGCTTTGGCGAGTAAAGCTACAGGTTACCCTATAGCAAAAATTGCTGCAAAATTAGCTATAGGTTATAATTTAGATGAGTTGCAGAATCAAATTACAAAATCTACTTCTGCTCTCTTTGAACCTACACTAGATTATGTTATTGTTAAAATTCCAAGATGGAATTTTGATAAGTTTGAAGGAAGTGACAGAAGGTTAGGGCTTCAGATGAAGGCGGTTGGTGAAGTTATGGGAATAGGTAGGTCTTTTCAGGAAGCACTTCATAAAGCAACTCAGTCTCTTGAAATTAAAAGAAATGGACTAGGTGCTGATGGTAAAGAAATTACTGACTATGAGACTATAATTTCTAAATTATCCATTGCATCATGGGATAGAGTATTTGTTATTTATGATGCAATTCAAATGGGTATTCCGCTAAGTAGAATATACGAGCTTACTAAAATTGACATGTGGTTCCTAAAACAATATGAGGAACTCCATATTCTAAGAAATGAAATTTCCAATTACAAGATTGATTCAATTCCTAGAGATTTACTATTAGAAGCAAAACAAAAAGGCTACGGTGACAGACAAATTGCTCACATACTTGGTTGTTTGGAAAGTCAAGTATATTCAAAAAGGGAAGAGATGAATATCAAAAGAGTTTATAAGTTGGTTGACACTTGTGCTGCTGAATTCAAGGCCTTTACTCCATATTATTATTCAACTTTTGAAAATGAAATTGAAACAACAGATGGATCAAAATATTCAGAAAATGAAAGTTTAGTATCTGATAAAAAGAAAATTATAGTTCTTGGATCTGGGCCTAATAGGATTGGCCAAGGTATTGAGTTCGATTATTGCTGTGTACATGGAATTTTGGCAAGCTCTGAATGTGGTTATGAAACAATTATGATTAATTGTAATCCAGAAACAGTTTCTACCGATTTTGATATTGCCGATAAGTTATATTTTGAACCAGTTTTTTGGGAGCATATTTATGATATAATTAGACATGAAAAACCTGAAGGTGTTATTGTACAATTAGGTGGTCAGACCGCATTAAAATTAGCTGAAAAGCTTGAAAGATATGGTGTTAAAATAATTGGTACTAATTTCAAATCTCTTGATTTAGCCGAAGATAGAGGCTCTTTCTCAACTTTATTAAAGGAAAATGATATTCCTTATCCAATGTTTGATACTGCATCAACGGCTGATGAAGCACTTGCTGTTGCTGAAAAATTAGATTTTCCAATTTTGGTTAGACCTTCATATGTTCTTGGCGGCCAGGGAATGAAAATTGTAATTAATAAAGAAGAGTTAGAAGAGCATGTAGTTAATCTTTTAAGAAGAATTCCTGACAATAAACTTTTATTAGATCATTATTTAGATGGTGCTATAGAAGCTGAAGCTGATGCAATTTGTGATGGAAAAGATGTATATATAATTGGAATAATGGAGCATATTGAACCTTGTGGTATTCATTCGGGAGATAGTAATGCTTGTTTGCCTCCTTTTAATTTAGGTGATTTAGTTATTCAACAGATTAAAGACCATACTAAGAAAATAGCAAAAGCATTAAATACAGTGGGATTGATAAATGTTCAGTTTGCAATTGTCAATGATAAGGTTTATATCATTGAAGCTAATCCGCGTGCCTCAAGAACAGTTCCTTTTATCTCTAAAGCCTATAAAGAGCCTTATGTGAATTATGCTACTAAAGTAATGCTAGGTGAAAATAAAGTAAAGGATTTTGATTTTAAGCCAACTTACAAGGGATATGCAATCAAAGAACCAGTTTTCTCCTTCAGTAAATTCCCTAATGTAAACAAAAAACTAGGGCCTGAAATGAAAAGTACTGGTGAGAGTATTTTATTTATAGATAATCTTCAGGATGATAAATTCTATGAGTTATACTCAAGACGTAAAATGTATTTAAGTAAATAGAACAATCTTCTTTTTTATTATTATGTAAATTAATTGTAAATTGTTTTTACATGGATTCAATCATATTAATATTACTGATTTTTGTTTCAATAGTTCTTGTTTATTTGATTTATAAATCAAGTTCTCCCGCTGGTTCAATTGAATCCACTGATTTAATAAATTTTTCCAATACTTTAAATTCTCAAATTCAAGATATAAGAAAAGAAATTAGTAGTAATTCAAAGGAAAGTAGAAGTGAGATAGAAGCAAAATTGAATATTATTAACAAACAAATTAATGATTTTCAGAAATCATCTACTGATTCGATTACTCAGCAGTTTAGAGAGTCTAATAAGGTAATAAAAGATGTTACTACTGAGTTAGAAAAAATTAAGGGTACAAACGAGCAAGTTCTAAGTTTTGCAAACCAAATGAAAACCTTAGAAAAAATTCTTGGTAATCAGAAACAAAGGGGTGTTTTAGGTGAAATTCAATTGGAGAATCTACTTGCAAATGTATTACCTCCAGAACTTTTTAAAATGCAGCATACATTCTCTAACAAAGAAACAGTTGATGCAATAGTTAGGGTTGGTGAATATATTATTCCTATTGATGCTAAATTCTCTCTTGATAATTATAATAAAATGATTGAGTCAGAAAACAAAGATGAGTTAGTTGATTTAGAAAAAAAATTCAAATCAGATATCAAGAATAGAATAGATGAAACAGCTAAATATATAAGACCAAATGAAAAAACAACAGATTATGCATATATGTTTATTCCTGCTGATGGATTATATCAAGACTTACTAAATAGTAGAGTAGGATCTTTAAAAATTAATCAGAGAGATTTAGTCAATTATGCTTACGAAAAAAAAGTAATGATTGTGTCACCAATGAGTCTTTTCCCAATGTTACAAATAACGGTTAAAGCACTGCATAATATGAAAGTAGAAGATTCTATTAACGATATAATTAAAAATGTTGAAAAGCTATCTAATCATCTAAATGCTTATAAGACATATCATGATAAGTTAGGAAACACCTTAGGTACCGCTGTAAATCATTATAATGATAGCACGAAAGAGTTTAAAAAAATTGATAAAGATATTATTAGGATTTCAGGAACTTCTAAATTAGAAATTAATTCAGAATCCATTGAAAAACCACAATTAGATGATTAGTTTATTCTACTGGGTAAAATTGAAGTGATTTTGCCAAATGAGAATTTAAATAAATATCCAAAAAACAAATCTCCAGCAATTGAATAGCCAAAGAATGGTATCGCCATTGTATAACATAGAATTAACCCATCAATATTTTTTGGATAACCAATTATCCATACACCAAAATTTGATATTA
>Ga0163180_10001957_pt1 | contig 11581 bp, 9 predicted proteins | sample AtlANTMetagenome_2_FD_109647 | JGI IMG/M metagenome (GOLD analysis project Ga0163180, IMG submission 109647) | Marine eukaryotic phytoplankton communities from the Atlantic Ocean - Atlantic ANT 4 Metagenome | ecosystem: Environmental > Aquatic > Marine > Oceanic | place: North Atlantic Ocean...
AAAAAAAATTTTTTTTTTTAAATTTTTAAAAAAAAAAAAACGAAAAAAAAAAAACAATTTTTTTTGGAAAAAAAGACCCACTCCTCCCCATTCTTCTTCTTCTTCTTCTTCTTCTTCTTCTTCTCAAAACCTTTGCTCAAAAAAGGAGCGTCGCGAACACGCGGACGCGGAGAGAGAAAGAGAGAGAGAGAGAGAGAGAGAGAGAGGAAAGCAGCGGGGGTCCACCGATAAGCGGCGGCGCGTTCGTTCGTTCGTTCGTTCATTCATTCATATTTTTTTTGGAAGAGAAGAAGACTCTTTGATTTGACATCGCGCGATGACGATATTACACGCGACGTCGTTGCGCACGACGCACTGGAAAGAAACGGCGTGTCACAAAGACGACGGCTCGGAATCACCGAGACGACGAAGCAAACACGTGCACGCGGACCAACACAGATGTAAACAAGTGCACTCGTACTTACACACGTCTCCGAAGAGCACGGTGTTGGAGAGAGCGTTTCTGGAAAAATATTGGACGTTCATGGTGAACACGTTTTGTCCGAAATGGCTGGCGCCGAATTTGATAACGACGATTGGGTTGTGTTTCGTCATCGCGAACGTCTCTTTGGTGTTACACTACTCTCCAGAACTGGATGGGTCGGCTCCGAATTGGGTGTACGCGCTGTGCGCGGTGTTTTTTTGGATTTACCAAACCATGGACGGGATGGATGGGAAACAAGCGAGACGGACGGGAACTGGGTCGCCGTTAGGAGAGGTTGTCGACCACGGATGCGACGCGTTTAGCGCGTGCGCGTACGCGACCATCTTGTGCGATGCGTTCGCGTTCGACGCGAGGACAAATCGGTTGTTAGTGTGCGTGATTACAAGTTGTGCTAGATGGAATTTTGGGTTAGACACGGTGACGAGCACGTATCAAGGGTTGTTGCCGATAAACGATTTCGACGCGCAAGAGATTCAGATCATATGCCAGATTATGTTTTTGCTCACGGCGTATCTCGGGCCGAACGGTTGGAATGCGTTCAATGTTCCTGTGCCTAGCGGTGTGAGTCAAAGTGGGACGATTCCGTTTGGATTGTTTTTTATGGGAGGGGCGAGTATCGTGTCGTACTGGACGAGGTTTATGACCGTAGTGAGAACAGTTAGTAAGAGAAGACAGGTAAAGAATGAAAAGGTCGCGGAGGAAGTCATTCGGAGGAAATCGTCACGCGCACAAACGAAGAAAAACGGTGGTTTACCGCCACACTGGCCGCAAGATCGTTCATTAGCTGCGGTCTATGTCACAGTCGTTTTTATCGAGGTGTGCTTCTTCAACGCCGTCTATCATTCGAAGAACTTTATAGCGGCGCACATCTGCGCGTGCGTCATGTTTACGGAAGTTATGGTTCGTGTGATGCAAATAAGAGTGAGCGATCCCAAATTTCGCGTGTTTAATTGGACGCACGCGGTAGTTGCGTACGTCGCGTCGCAAGTTATCAAGGAAACAGACGACGTCGGGATGGGTGCAATAATCGCCGTAGCTTTGGCGAGCTTTTTTTACCGTTTCTTTCACTTGGTCGCGCAAGTCACCGCATGTTTGGGATTGCACCCGAACATTTTCGTGATTAAAAAAATCGCCGGCAATCACAAGAAAGGTAAAAAAGGACATTGATAAGGAATAATAGCGCGTGGCACGTGATACCTACATAGTATGTGCACGTTTTTAATAATAATACTACTAATGATAATAACATTAATATATGAATTACCTAAGTTGTACGAAGAAACTTCCCGCCGCCGTTGTTATACTCTCTCGCACTCCAAAATGCGCGAAAAGTAAAACGACGTTGCGGTCATTTGTCTTCTCGTCACGCGGAAACCAGCCTTCTCTAACGCCGCTTCCACTTCTCCTTCGTCGTGTAAATACGCTCTCGTCGCTTTACTCGGCCCCGGGAACAATTCCCCAATTCTCTTCAAAACCGAATATGCCAAAGTCTTTGGCGCGAAGGACACAATCAACTTCTTCTTACTCAACGACGCCAAATGCGCAACCATCGCGGATACGCGATCATCCGGATAGTGAATCATAACGTCGATACAGCTCACCACGTCGTACTCTCCAGAGCATTCCTCCAACCCCAGTGCCTCAAACTTCGGTGCGACAGCCGGCGCCTTCGCCCCCGCCTCGATGCTTTGTTTATATCTCGTCTCCGCTTCGCCAATCATACTCGCCGAGATATCCGAAGCGCTCACGCCGGCACCCCTGAGTGCCAGCGGAATCGCCAAAGACCCCGTCCCAGCTCCGGCATCGCACACCGTCATCCCTTCCATGTTCTCTGGTAACCAATCCAAAATCTTATCGACCGTTTGTTGATGCCCTTGGCGAATGTCTAATTGCACTTTGTTCACCTCGTCCGTTTCGCCGTAGATTTTTTGCCATCTCTCGAATCCAACTTTATCGAAGTAATCGCGAACAGACGCCGCTTCGTCGCCTCCCGTCGTTTCCATCATCGACGCGCGCCTTTTCTCCGGATCGCTCAGAACCAGCGCGGCACCCGCGGCACCAATAGCCGCAACGCCCGCGACGGCAGTGGCCACCGAAGATCCATCCGCGAGGTCAGCGATGATGCTGGGGACCGCAGACACAGAAGCGACCGATCTCGTACAGCCATTGTTTTTGGATGTCGGACTTGAAGATTTTGTTCGCCCCGGCGCGCCGCCTTGAACGACGACGATTTTTTGGGGAGATGATGCCGAGACGGGGAGACTAAACATGCTGCTGCTTTTTGCTTTGGGGGTGTTGTTGTTGTTGTGGTGGTGGTATCCCGTTCTCGAGCGAAGGGCGCACACCAAAGAGAGGTTTGGAGGCCTTTTGAGAGAGATATCTTTCTTTAGATATCTCATCCTTTTTTTTCGCGTGTTATGATACCCTAAATAAATTTCCAAAAACTAAAACCCTAAACGAGGGACTTGCAAAAAAACGAGGCTGACGCCGCGACCGAGACGACCGACCGGTCGTCGGGCTCTTCTTTTACTACTTCGAGTCGAGCAAGTGTGGGAACGCGTTTCGCCAACGCGCCCACGTCTCGGGTTTCGTGACGAGGTCTGCGATGAACGCTCCCACGTTCGCCCGCGTCGTGTTTCCTGCGTCGAACAAACCGTTCTGCAGCTCGGCGTGCGCTTCGTGCGGCGACTCTTCCCCGTCCCGCATATCGCTCGGTCGAACGGCACAAAACTCCACGACGCGATGAGATGGTGTCGAAGTCTCGTTCGTCTCCTTCAACTCGTGCAGGAACCGGACCACCTCGACGTTATCCTTCATGGGAGGCAGTAGGACGTACAGCGCTTTGAGAAGCGCTCTTTCGAGCGCGCCCCGCTTGGGATCCGCGCCGTCAAACCTCGAGACGCCCTCCGTAGAGACGACGATGAGGCGAAGCGGTTCGTTATTGGTGTTGGTAGTCGTGTTTTCATCCTCCTTCTTTTGCTCCTCCTCCTCCTCCGACGACGCGATGTCTTTCCTTCCCCCCTTTTGCCGCGCGACTGCGTCGCACACCTGGCGCACGGTCTCGACGCACAACTGTCGAGGACGGCCAAACATTCCCTTCAGGGTCAAATTATGTCCAAGGCACGACACCACGCACTCGCACTCCCGAACGTACCGGTCGAGTCGCCGCGTAAAAGAGTCGTTTAACGCGTTTCCGTCGTCTTTTCCGTCGTCCTTTCGCGTCGTCCCCGCGAAAAGATGCCCGTTCGGGAAGACGACGACGGTGAGATTGTCGTGCGATTGTACATCGTCCGACAGCCTCTCCGCGGAGCGCACCACGGCCGTGACGAGAACGCCGCGACGAAGAAGTCGCGTCAGAACCTGCGACCCGCACCCACCGGTCGCGCCGAAGAGCAGAACGCGGCTTTGTTGTTGTTGTCGTCGACTCTTCTTCTTCTTTCTCGAAGCCGACAAAGCCATCTCTTTCTGTATAGTATTATGGAAAGAAAGAGCGCGCTTTTCGAACGGCCTTTCTTGTTAAGATTTAAGGACTCACCTTCTTTCGATTGAGACCCTAAATTGTAAAACCCTAAACTTACACGCAAAACTTTGGGGAAAGAAATGTTTAGAGAGCTGTGTGTGTGTCACCTCCGTTTTCCCCGCGTCGAAATGTCGTCCACCTCCTCGACCGCTTTGGCGTTGAAGGCGACGCGACGCGACGAGGTAGGTCGAGAAGACGACGACGACCAATTATACGACGTCGCTCGAGTCGCCGAATGGATACGCGCGAACGCTTTCGAGCGCATCGCGATGCAGATTCCCGACGACACGCTCAAAAACGCCGCCAACATCTGTCGCGAATTGAAACGGGAGTTGGACGACTTTGCGAGCGAACCATCGACGAGCGAATGCGATGATGCCTCCGACGAGAAGAAGAAGAAGAAGGAGAAAAAGAAAAAGGACGTGTTCGTCCTCGCGGACACGACGTTCGGCTCGTGCTGCGTGGACGAAGTCGCGGCGTTGCATCACAACGCGGACTGTATCGTGCACGTTGGTTTTTCGTGCTGCTCGAAAACGAGTAGACTGAACGCGAGGATGGTGTATCAGAAGAAGAGTTTAGAGGTGAACGCATGCGCCGAGAAGATTAGAGAACACACGAAAACGACACTGGGGGACTCCGTGAGAGTCGTCGTCGTTTTAATGGAACAAAACCGAAGCTGGTGTTCCAAGCGGATGGAGAACGCGTTGACGGTAATGGAAAACGAAGATGCAGGGAACGTTCGGTACGTGGTGTCATCAATGCCGCCAGACGTGATAGAGCCGACTGGAGAGATGAGGATTGGGAAAGAAAATGAAGAGGATGTGCGCGTTGCTTCTACGAGTAATCTCCGGACGGATGATGATGATAGTAATAATGATAGCAAAATACACGTAGCACTAGGCGCCATTCGGTTGAAATATGAACGCGAGTTGGACGAAGATTTAAAAGACCCAAACAAAAAAGCGTTCGTTTGGGTTGGAGATGCAGACTCGCCGGCATTGACGCACGCGTTATTGACGATATATTCGGCGATGAGCGAGGTATCGCCGTTTCGAACGAATTACGATGTCGCGCGATATTGTGCGGAGACGAATGAGATTGAAGCGAGGGCGATTGGCACGGAGGCGTGTCGGAGAAACGTGAAGAAACGAAGCCACGCAATTGAGCGTGCGAAAGATTCGAACATCGTGGGTATTGTTGTCGGAACTCTCGGTGTTTCGGGATATTTATCAGTCGTATCCAAACTACGTGAAATGATTGAGTCGAGCGGACGAACGTGTTATACCGTTGCGTGCGGGAAACCGAATCCAAACAAGTTGGCGAATTTCCCAGAGATTGAAACGTTCGTGTTGGTCGCGTGCGAGTTGTGCGCTTTAGTAGATGGAAAAGACTACTTACAAGCGGTCATTACTCCTCACGAAGCCGCCTTAGCGTTTGGGAATAAACCATGGATTGGCGAAGTCAAATTGGATTTTATGTCATTCAAAGAGGAAACGAAAGATTTCGACGGCGCGAGCCACGTTCGAGTGGAACCAACCATGTCACTTTTAACGGGAAGTTTACGCAAGTATGAATCCCCGGGACTCATTGGAGATGACGCGGACGATTACGATGTACTCAGCGCAAACGTGTCCTCAACGCTTGCGGACGACGAGGAGGACGAGGAGGACGAGGACAACGCCAAAGCCAGCGCCGCGCTAAAACTCGCCGAAAGAGCCTCCCAAGCGCTCACGTTCCGCCACAAAAACCTCCACCTAAACAAGAACGCGTCTGCTCCACACTCCGGCGCGGAATACTTGCTCACCAAACGAACCTTCGTCGGATTAAACCCGAACAAGAAGGAGAACGACGATAATGGAGAAGGCGAACATCCTCTCGAAGCCACCGAAGGCCGAAGAGGCCGCGCGGCTGGTTACGACGACGTAGATAGCAAAAAAGAATAGTCACATAGAGCTCGAGCAGAGCTATTACATAGTTAACGATGGTATGACCTATATAGATGCTCTCTCACGCACACTCCCCCTCTGTAAGCACTCTGGCTCGCTCGAAAAAGACGTACATATGTAAAAAGAGGCAAAAACACGTGTGCCTCTCCCGTGCAAAAACGTCAAAAGCGACGACGCTAATACAAAACGATGCCACCGAGAAGAGCTGCCGCGAAGAAATCCGCCGCGACCAAGGAGGAAAAACCCGCTCCAGAAGTCGCCGAAGTCGGCGAGAAACGAGAGAGAGAGGAGGAAGAAGAAGAACCGAAGGAAGACGAGAAAAAAGCAAAAGTAGGATCCAATGGCGGCGACGGCGCAGAAGATGCATCGACCAAAGAAGAAGAAGAAGAAGAAGAGAAGAAAGAAGATGGAATTCCCGCGAAGACAACGTGGACGCCAGTAAAACTCGGCCCGAAAACATTCGAGTCTCCAGAGGATGCGATCAAATATCTCTCCTGGTTGTTAAACACTGTAACCATGAAGCAAGATTTGAACGATTACGAACGCATGGTGGTTGAAGCGATGCTGAAACAAGGGCACGAGAGCGCGGAGAAAAAAATCGGCGAAAGTGGGATTAAATCGATCCAAGTGAACTGGCATTTAGAGCACGATTCGAAATGTTATTACGTGGTAAGGAACGACGGGTCAATCTCGGATTTTTCGTACAGGAAGTGCGTGGAAGGGTGCTTTCCCGGATGGGATAAAAGCAACGCGAGCAAGTCGGAGCATCGATCGGATCGAGGAAGACACGGCGGCAGAGGTGATGGTAGGAAACACCATGGTGGTGGCGGTGGTTACAGACGCTACTAATTTGTGATGCTAAAGCTAGTTTAAATCTTATTTTGTTATACTATAAAATACTATATCCATACATGTGTTAATGTGGAACCATGTCCATTGACTTGATTTCGATAGGCAATCGATGCCCTCTAAAATGTTCGCGGTTGAGTTGGTTTTCCCCGTGAATTTTATATTTCGTGTCGTCCAACAAAGGTATCTTCTCGATTCGTTTCGACTCTTCGCGGAAGAATTCTTTGCACTCTTCTTTCATATCTTTGATGCTTTGGCGAGACATTCCGGACGTGTCGAATTCACACTTCGGCCCCATTTGTAAGAAATCGTCGCGGAGTTGGCGTTTGACTTCGCGAAGTCTCATCACTTCAGCGTTATCCACATGAACTAAGTTATTATTACGATGACTACCACTACTACCGTTCATTCGATGTTCTCGGACGTGTCTTCTAGCGTCGTTAAAATCGGCGGACTGGTGTTGTCCCGTTGCGATTCTTTTCGCGAGCGCTTCCATCAATCGTTCGGTTTCTCTGTCGTACTCTGCTGACCCGACGCGTTCGTGAGACGGAAAAATACCACCAGAAAATGTCGTCTGGTAAGTCGGCTGATCTTCTTTTTCTTGTCTTCCGAAATCACCTCTTTTCATCGCGGCGACTTCCATTCGAGCGTTTTTCATTGACTCGCTTTCGCCTCTTCTCTTCGTACCATTACCTAATTCATCGCTCGATATCATCATCCTCTTCCTATACCACAAATACAGAATCATCCAAAACAAGAAGGCACTTATAAGTACTCTCGGTACAATCAAACGTCTTCTCCGGTTCGGTTTTTGCATCTTCTTTCTCGACTCGACGTAATAGTTTCTCATATCCGCCTTTGTTTGTCCTCTTCTCTTCGCGTCTCCTCCGCGCTCGTACGCGCCGTTGTTCCAACGTTTACCACTCATCCGTTTATCGCTACCACTATTTCTCCCTATTCTCCCTATCTTTTTCACGCGTTCGAGTAAAGACAAACTCAACCCTTTGCACCTCTCGAAAGCTATACTCATCTGTTCCGCGCACTTCGTCACGTCTATTTCTATAGTTTTTTCCGTGCTGCCAATGGTACCAAACAGGAGCATCTCTTCTTCCTCTCCTTCTTCCTCGTCGCTCTGCGCGCCGTCCTCGAAAGACACGCTTTTCCTCGCCATTGTTTTCTTCTTCGTCTTCTCGGTCGTTTCCATCGTCGCGTGTCCTTTTGGTGGCGTCATCGCAACGTCCTTTGCATTCCCATTCCCATCATCATAATCATCAGATTCATAATCATCGCCTTCTTTGCCCCGCTCTTCGTCCTCGTCGGAATCCTCTTCCTCGTCTCCAAAGCGTCTTCGAAATTCAAACTCGACTCGAGGCACTCGCGCTGAAAGTGCAGCGAGCATCCCTTCCCTCCGAGTCTCTCTCTCTCTCCGAGTCTCTCTCTCTCTCCTTCTCTCCCAATGGTGTCAAAAGCGCCCCTTTATTTTTGTCTTCAGAGTTTTTGAGTCCTTAAACCCTAAGTACATCTTAGATATAATTGAGTCAGCATTCATTCTCCTTCACACAGCTCTCTCTCTCTCTTTCGTCTCCTTTCCTCTTTCGCCCGGGGCCGGGTACAGAGAAGGACGAGAAAGAAGAAGAAGACGAAGAAGAAGACGAAGCTTTGAGAAACCACCGAGCGTCTTCTTCTTCGTCGCTTCTTCTTCTTTTTGGTTTCGGGGTGATTGCATTTGGAGCGCTTTCCAAAACTTTACCTTAGAACAGAATTACAGTTAGAGCGACCACGCACCATGCGCGCGATGCACGTGCGACGCGGGTTCAGCGCGGCGGCGAGCGGGTCGGTAGATTACGCCGCACAAGCTCTGGAGAATCCTTTGATCAAACACGCGGGGGAGCAGCTCTTGTATTCTCGACCGAAAACGATCGCGTTGAGTGGTCCAGCGGGCTTTTTAGGGAGCAACGTGGTGGATTCTATTCTGGACGCGCACGAGTTTCGAAGAGCGAACGGGGTAGATCCGGGAGAACTTTTACTGCTGTCGTCGAGTCCAGGGACACTGATGGCACGGTTGACGAGTCAGTTAGGAAGCCAGAGGTTAAAAACGGTGAGAGCAACTCGAGTAGATTATTATCATCAACACGACGTGGATTCGTGGCACGACCAGCTCGGGTCGCTCGGCTTAGGCGGATGTAACGCGGTGTTCGCGAATTTAGCCGGTCTGGCCGGGCCAGTTCCAGGAAAACCGGATTCAATGATGGCAGTCAATTATCGTGCGCCGGTGGCTGCAGCGAGGGCGTGCGAGGCGTTGGGATTCGGGCATTTCGTGCAAAGTTCGACGCAAGCGACAAAGGCGGAGAGAGCCGGGCAGGTGCCGTATTCGAGGTGGAAATCTATGACGGATTATTCGCTTGCGAGATTGGAGAAGTTACCGGTGTCGATTACGAGTTTAGGACTGTTATACAGTTCGAAGAGTGGTGCAGTAGGTCAAAGAGGAGATATGTTGAACATGACGGATTTGACGTTGTTGCCGTTGACTCCGATTATGGGCAACGGAACGGCGCCGTTGCAGCCGCTGGAGGTGGCGGATGCAGCGAATAGGATTGCTTTTCTATGTTTAACGGAGTTTAGTTCAAGAGCAACGCAACGGTACGATTTGAGAAGAATGCCGGGTGGGGGTTGGGTTTCAAATAGTTCAAATAAAACGACGACGGTAAGAGTTGGGAATATAAATAACGCAGATGTAGCGGCGAATGGTACTAATAGTGGAAATTCGATGTACGTCGCGGACGACGGCATGAATAAAATGTGGAATAAAGATTCGTGGAAACAGCTCGTCACGAATAACCAAAGGCATTACACTTTGCGCATGTACGACGCGGTCGGTCCGGAAATCATGTCCATGCTCGAACTCAACGAAAAGTTTGCAAAAATCAACAATCGAAAATTGACGCCGGTGTTTGTCGATTACAGAAACTTTGAACGCGTATTGAACGTCGCGTCGTTAGGGAACTTGAATCGTCAGTTTGTGAGTCTTTTGCGTTCGGAACAAGCGACGGAGAAGCCAATCGTCGGGAACCCGACCGAGTTTGAGCAATTACTGGGGAACGACGCTCGGTTGCTTCGATTGGACGAAGTCGAGAGGAATTTTCGACGACGGTTTCCCTATTGGAGCACGTTGAAGTGGGCGTTTAGAAATTACGGTGTCATCGAACCTGGAATTTCATTAGGATTAGAGATTGCTGTGACGTACTTATTCGGTAAACAAGCCGGGAATATGGACAATTGGATCAAGACGAGAGGCGTGGTTGGCTTGTCTGCGTTGTGCGCCATCGCCGGAGGGTCGGCGTATTTAGGCGCCGAGTTTGCAAATGCCATCGTCACGTTTACACCGCCTTCGTTACCACCGCCCGTGCCTCCTCCCGCCGGGTGATATACTGATATAATAAAATTGATTTAGCCGCTTCTATGTATGTATTTTATACGTGTACATTACATCTAAAGAACTTTAAAGCTCGTCACGATGTCATCCAACGATTGCGCTTCCTCTCCGGTTCCTCTCTCTAAATCCGTCTCCACCGTCAGCGTAAACAAAACGTTATCGTGCACACACACCCTCGTTCGTACAATCCTATCCACAAATGACACCTTCTTCGTATAACTGACGTCGTAGTACGTTATCCCGTCTACCGTCTCCTTTTTCGCCTCCTTCAAAACCGCCTTCGCGCCTCCCTTCAAAACCGCCTTCGCGCCTTTGCTCCTCTCATTTTCCCCCGCAACTAACTTTTCCGCGACCTTTTCGACGTTGCCCAAGTCTTCAGTCGCGGAGAAGAGCGGTTCGTTCGTGTTCGGGTCCATTGGACTCCTTTGTTTGTTCAGCATGACTGTATTTCCGGCTAATCCCAATCGCGAGTCGCGTATGAGAAGCTCCAGACCGTTCGCGCCGCGTAACCCGCCTTTCTCGTAGTCGACGTCCACCTCTTTGAAATACGACGGCGTTCTCAAAGCGAACGTTTTGAAGGTAAATTCCTGCGTGTTTTTTTCTTCCTCCTCCTCCTCCTTCTCCTGTGCTCGAGCACTCGTTCCTCTTCCGCGAGAGGAGGCATTCAAAATCATCATCGCCCCGGCGCCGAGCACGCCGCCCATCGTTCTCCGTCTCGTCGTCTCGACGCCAGAAACGTCCTCATTCGTTCCACACTCATCGTCTTCGTCTTCTCCTCCTCCGTCTTCTCCGGTGGGTACTCTCGACCCCGCGCGTCGCGAAAATGACGACGACGACGACGACGACGACGACGCAGCACTCCCGATGCGGATGCATCGGGCGCGCTTTTGGTGATTCGTCTTCCTAAAACAACGCGACGCCTTTGAAGAGGACAAAAACGACGAGAAGGAGGCGAAAACAACGCCGCCGCCGCCTCTCGTCGTCGTCGTCGTCGTCGAAAAAAGCATTATTCTCGTTGTTTTTTTTCCTCTTCAAAGGCGGCCGGGGGGAGGTGGTAGTGGTGGTGGTATAGGTGGTTCGAGAGGACGAAAAGAAAGGGGAGGTCAAAGGGCCAAAAGAGGTATATAGGGTTTATGTTTAGGGTTTCAATTTTGGAGAGAGATTTTTTTGAAGACGTCAAGAGAGAGACGCATGGGACATGGAGACTCTCTTTGACCGACGCGAGAGAACAGCACGACAACAGAGACCGGCTTTGACGACGAACGAGGATGGACGACGTAAACGACGACGAAAATGGATGCAGACGAGAGGAGAAGGAACAACAACAAAAACAACAACAACAACCGTTC
>Ga0163180_10001960_pt1 | contig 11572 bp, 8 predicted proteins | sample AtlANTMetagenome_2_FD_109647 | JGI IMG/M metagenome (GOLD analysis project Ga0163180, IMG submission 109647) | Marine eukaryotic phytoplankton communities from the Atlantic Ocean - Atlantic ANT 4 Metagenome | ecosystem: Environmental > Aquatic > Marine > Oceanic | place: North Atlantic Ocean...
CTAATATATGCATCATCATTCCAAGCATACTCTTCTTCACCAATAGTAAAAAATGTTTTAGCATCTTGAAAATTGCCACTTTCATTACCAGAAAAAGGGTCTACCCATTCTACATCTAATGACCAAGGATCCGCGACATATTTAACTCCCTCAAGATTGTATTGATATGTATAATTACCATCATCTAATTCTTTTTGATACCACCATAACGTATCACCTGATAAATTCATGATTTCTCCATTAGGAAACTCTGAATTCCAAGAACCTGTGATAGATACATATTCTTTACCTGGAGCGTATAAAGCAATAATGACATTATTGCCATCTATATTAAGGCCATCATTAATCCCTATAGGTGCTGAAACATTATTAATCTGATACTGCAAATTAAAATCAACAAAAGAAAAAGAAACTTGTCCACTATCATAAATTGCTTTTGCAATAATTTCAAGATCTCCAAAAAAGCCTGGATCAGGCTCCCATAAATAATTAAAAGGTTCATTTGTAAGCACTGTTAATAAGTCTCCATTTAGCCACAGTTCAACATTATCCGCATCACCCTGACAAACAATAGACACATCTCCTGTTAATTGTTGATTATTTTCTGGAGATATAAAATCGACATAAGGATCATCATCTGTAAGATTGTAATCAAAATAAATATCATAATATATAATCTGGCCATTTTCACCTACATCATAACTTCCATCTTCCCATAATATTTTAAATTTAAGAGATGAAACTACTTGACTACCTGATTGAAAAGAATTAAAGTCTGCAGCAATACTGTTATCTGATGTAAAATTTAAGGGAGTATGCACTAAACCATTGTTTAAAAAAGAACCTATAGGCCAATAATCTTCAATTGGGTTTATATGCCCAGAACCTGAATCTACGGTCCAAACAATATAACCTCCTTGATTAATATTATTTAAAGTTATATTAAAGCTATCATTAGGTGTGGGATTAAATGGAGACCAATAATAATTCATACTTATATGCCAATCAATACCTAGCCCCCCATTATTATCCCAATTATCATTTAGATCTGTAAAAACAAAATCAATAGTTTCCGCATCTTCTGGAATCTGATAAGTATAATACCACCAACCTGTTCCTATAAATGGAGCATATGACATTGCATAATCATCTGTTTCTTGCCAACCATTATATCCTAAATGAATATATGCAGGGAATGTATTATTTGGTAAAGAACCTTCCATTGTATTATAGTAGATTGTAATTTCACTTCCAGGAATTGGAATTTCAGGCTCCCAATATACATAATTTGAAAAAATACAGCTAAAAAATAAACAAAATACAGCTATTTTGATTGTTATGAATTCCCGGGTAATCATAATAATATTATTCCTATCAAATTAAGTCTAAGAAAGTAACAACTTTTAAGGTAAATTTCTAATTGCTTTTTATTAAAATTTGTATCAACTAAATATTTAAAAAAACAGGACTAATTATGGATAAAAATAAAATTATAGTTGCAATAATTGTTGTTTTTATTATTGCTCTTACTTTTTCAGAAAATCTTAGTAATAATGAATTGTCAATATCATCTCCAAACAAAACATTAAAATTAAACATATATAATGAGAATGGACTATTATCATATTCACTTGATAAAAATAATAAAACTATTATAAGTCCTTCTTTACTTGGCATAGAAACTGATCAATTTAAACTGATTTCAAATTTAAAGATTAGTAATATACAAAAATCATCAACTAATCAAGAGTGGGATCAAATATGGGGAGAACAAAAAACTATTATTGATAACCATAATGAAATCGAAATAACTCTATCATCAAATGATAATAATATAAATATGATAGTACGATTCAGGCTATTTAATGATGGCTTAGGATTTAGATATGAAATACCAAATAGCGGCGAAATTAAAGACTATAATATAATGGATGAAATCACTGAATTTAATTTTGAACAAGATTCAAAATCATGGTGGATTCCAGCTTATGCATATCGCAGATATGAATTTTTATATGCAAATACATTAATAAGTGAAATATCAAGAGATAAATTTTCTGAATTAGTTGAATACTTGCATGGAGATCGCATTGGACCAGAAGCTGTTCAAACTCCCTTTACTGTACAAAGGGATGATGGTATTACTATTGCGATCCATGAAGCAAATCTCACTAACTACTCAAGTATGACTTTAATGGCAGATGGAACAAAAAATATGGAATGTGATTTAATTCCATGGTCAGACGGTATCAAAGTCCGTGTTAAAAATCCTCTAATTACACCTTGGAGAACAATAATTGTAGGCGAATCTCCTAGTGAACTAGCAATGTCAACCCTAACTTTAAATCTAAATGAGCCAAATAAACTTGAAGATACAGATTGGATAAAACCTGGGAAATATATAGGGCTATGGTGGGAAATGATTGGAACTAATCAATCAACATGGGGATCTGGCCCTAATCATGGAGCTAAAACAGATAGAGTTTTAGAATATATTGACTTTGGTTCTAAATATGATTTTGACGGTTTATTAGTAGAAGGATGGAATACTGGATGGGATGAAAACTGGTGTTGTACAGGAGAAGGTGAAAGTTTTGGATTTTATCATCCACATCCAGATTTTGACTATAAAAAAGTAAGTAAATATGCATCTGAAAAAGGAATTCGAATTGTGGGACACCATGAAACAGGAACTCAAATTCAAAACTATGAATCACAAATGGATAGTGCTTTTTCATACTGTCAAGAAAATGGAATTAGAGTTGTAAAAACAGGCTATGTTAATGATGGCAGCCAAAATATAAAGAGAATTGATAAAGATGGGAATGTCCATAAAGAATGGCACCATGGACAATACATGGTTGAACACTTTCGAAAAGTATTAGAAACCTCAGCAAAATATCAAGTTGGCATAGTTGTGCATGAACCCATAAAGGATACAGGCCTAAGAAGAACATTCCCAAATATGTTGTCTAGAGAAGGTGCTAGGGGGCAAGAATTTAATGGATTTATGCCAAAAGACTATAATAACAAACCGAATCATACAACTATCATTCCATTTACTCGTTTATTAAGCAGTCCTATGGATTATACACCTGGAATTTTCAATTTAAAAGACTACAGATATCATAGTCCAGATAATAGAACAATAAATACAGAACACCATATTCCAAGTACAATAGCAAAGGAGTTAGCTCTGTATGTAATAATATATGCTCCTGTTCAAATGGCAGCCGACCTACCACAAAACTATGAAGGACATCCTGCGTTCCAATTTATTTTAGATGTTCCAGTAGATTGGAAGAAAACTCATATTTTAAATGGAGAAATAGGAGAGTATATCACTACTGTACGAAAAGATATTAATAGTGATGATTGGTATCTTGGCAGCATTACAAATGAAGATGCTAGAGAATTAGAAATCAAGTTATCATTCTTGGATCCATATAAAACTTATAATGCTGTTATCTATAAAGATCCTTTGGATGGAGGATGGGAATCTAAACCTGAAGAAATTATTATAGAAAAATTAAATAGCATATCATACAACCAATACTACAAAATAAAACTTCCTAAAGGAGGAGGACAAGCAATCCGTTTTTCTCCTGTTAATTAATAAATACTTATAATAATATAATTAGCTATTAATACAAGATGTTACAACTCTAGTATATAAAAAAAAATAAATACTACTTAATTTTATATAGTAGTTCATGAGGAAACTAAGACTTTAAATATTAGACTCCTCCCAAACAAGTACTAATATTTATATACTGAGTAAGTCTTGTTTCCTCATACTACTAAACAAACCTAATAAAAATTTATGACTCGAATTAACATTATACCTGTTGAAGAATTATTTGATCAACATCTTATTGCTGAATATAGAGAAATCACAATGGTTCCAGCTGCACTTAAGCGAACCCTGAAAAGTAAAAAAGGGCTAGATGTATCTAGAATAAATTCTAAATATACATTAAATAAAGGTCATGTTTATTTTTTCTACAATAAGGGAAAATACTTAAACAAAAGATATAAAAAAATAATAAATGAAATGATAAAAAGAGGATTTAATCCTGATTTAAAAAGAAAATTTGAAACAGATATTTTTATTAAAAACGACCTTTATGAAGATTGGACTCCCAAGCTAGAAGATTTTAAAATTATAAGAGAACGAATTGAATTAAAAATTCAACAAAAACCATCTTGGTATAGAAAAACTAAAAAAAAAGAAAAAATAAATAAAAGACTATAATAATATCTAATTAGTTAAAATTATATTCACTAATTGTACTATATCAATAACATCTATATACCCATCAAAATTCATATCACCCAAATCAGAATAGCCAACATCTAGAATAATATTAACTATAAGAATAACATCCTGTATATTAATATTACCATCTTGATTTATATCTCCTAATAGAATATTATTTATAAAATCAGTTAATTCATACTGCAAGAAAAAATTAACTAATTCTTGACTAGTATTAAAACCCCAACTATTCCAAAACCATTCATGTTGTCCACCATTAACTTTATAATGCACAAATTGGGTAGAAGATGATTCTTTGAAATATGTATAAATTTCAACATTAGAATTAAGTGCTTCATAAGATTCTAAATCTAAACTATTAAACTCTGACCAATAGTCAATTGATTCACTTACCGTTAAAGCCTGATCAAAAGATGGAGGAGAATAATCAACTGTAGGATCATTTGTACCGTGGAAATGAATTATAGGAATTTCTCGATCATTATTGCAATCTTGATTAGAATTCAACATAAAATTACCAGCAACAGAACCAAATGCCGTTATTTTATCTGATAACTCACAGGCCAATTCATATGTCATATAGCCTCCATTTGAAAAACCACAAGCATAAACTCTATTAAGATTAATATCAAAATTAGATGCAATATCATCAATAACTGCACTTAGAAAACCTACATCATCTTGTGCACTAAAATCCCAGAATGTCCCTATGTTCCATGATGTTGTACCTATGCTTGAATTTGCTCCTTGTGGATAAACAACCGCTAAATTTTCAGGATGTGCATAATTATTCATTTGAGTACCAGATATTTGGCCTGCAGCAGTACCTCCAAAACCATGCATATTAATTATTAATCCAGCAGGTTCAGATGAATTATTTGGATATGCTACGTAATACGTTCTATTAGTACCTTGATAGTTCAAATCAAACCATTGCGCAAAACAAAATGAATAAAACAAGCATATATATAAGAAATATTTTACCATGAAAATAATTTATAAATAAAAATAAACATATAAAAGATACTTTAACAAGTAAATCATTAAACTGTAATTTTTAAATAATTTTTATAAAATCATTAGAATCTAATCTAAATCTTTTACCATAAACACCATTTTCAGCTCGCTTCCCTGCACTGATGACCATGCATACTTCTGCTCTTTTGGGTAATTTCAGCATTCTTCTAATCCTGCTAGAGTCTATCCCCTCCATAGGGCAACTATCATATCCATATGCACGCAATGCCAACATTAAATTTTGACAAGCTAAAGCTGTAGTTTTATGTGCCCAAACTCTCATATCTGATGTAGAATTAGGTTCTCTTGGTAATATCTTAAATATACCCAGAGAAAATATTAATATTTTTTTTAAAAAACCAAACACACCAAATGGTCCCTGAGAATAAACAAATGGAACAATTTTTTCATAATATTTTATTGCAGATTCTGGGCTAGATTTATTTTTTTTTAAATAATCGACAATACTATTTTTATTTTTTTTCCATGTATCGATTCTAGCTACACATACTATTAGCTCCTGAGATGTTGTTGCTGCTGACTGACTTAAACAATAAGTTTTAAGCTTTTCTTTATTTTTTTTACTTTTGACCCAATAAAATTCCCAACATTGTAAATTTGATGAAGTTGGAGCAAGGAGAGCTAGCTCAAGACATTTTTTCAAATCATCATGATCAACAGATTCATTATTAAAGACTCGAACACTTCTTCTGCTATTAACAAGCTTCACAAACTCATCCTTATTAATATCAACTGCAGGCTCAACATGATTATGTTTGGGAACGTTTTGTAATATATTATTTTTACTCATAAATAAAAAATTTTAACTTTTTAATAATTTACTATTTTGCATACTTACTATTTTTCGTTCTTCTTGATTAGCATAATTTAAATCCCAATCAATTAATTTTTTTGCCATTATTCTATGATATAAAAAAGGAGCTAATAATAATACATCTAGCATAAACAAATACCCATAAGGTAAAATAGGAGCATCTTTATTAGCAGGATTAAGTTCCCAAAATTTCAAATTAGGTGCCCTGTGATGATCTGAATGCCTTGTGAGATTACATAAATAAAGGCTACTAAAAGTATGATTTGAATTCCAAGAATGCCTAAGACAAACTGGTTTGCCCTTTTCTCTAACTAAACCATAATGCTGTATATAATTTATAGACTCTAAAAGAATTTTTCCTGAAAAAGCTAGAAATAAAAAACATAAAGCTCCACTAAATCCTCCAATAATAAAAGTTATTATAGTAATTAATAGACTTCTCATATACCCAGTAATCATTTTATTATGTAAACTAAGGAAATAAAAACCTCTTCTTTTTAAACGACTCATCTCAATTTTCCAGCCACTAATCTGCTCTGCAACAATAGCTCTTAATATAAACAAATAAACATTTTCTCCTCTTTTAGCACTTGCAGGATCTTGTTCAAGGCATACATCTTTATGATGACCATAAACATGTTCAATAGAAAAAGTACAGTCCCATGAAAATGCAAGCAACCAATTTCCAATAAACATATCAAAATGATTTTTTTTTCTATGAGTCAATTCATGAGCAGGCACTGTAGCGAACATACCAATGAATAAAGCTGTTTGATATAGCAATGAAACCTTATCTATCATATTAAAGGATTTTTTAATCTGGATAAAATCAATATTAAAGATTGCATTTACAAGACCAATATATGAAGTAGATAGATTATTACTAAAAATAGATACCACCAATAATACTAAAATAAATAATACTGGTAAATGGATATAAAGAGATAGATCTAATAACTTGGGATATGAAAATTTCTGAATCACTTTATCTTTACCAAAAAAGAAATCTCCAAAAATCATTAAAAAAGAAAATGAAAGAGCAAAAATTGTTGGAAAATATTCTCCTTGAAGCAGCACTACTATCATAAGCATGCTTGTAAAAACGGGAATATAATATTTGATATATTTTAACATTAATATCAAATCAATTATCCAGTATAATAGAAGATACTATTTTTTCAGATTCTTGATAATTATCTTTTCCTATATTTTCAATAAAGCCTATTTTTTTAAGTACTTTTTCAACACTAGTATTTGCATTTGTTACAAAGACTTTAATATTCTCAATCTCTATTTTTTTAATAAGATCTTCTAAGGTATAAATGCCCGTCAAATCTATCATTGTGATATAATTCATATCTATAATTAACATATTATGCTTAGGAGCAACCATATAAGTATTAATTAAAGATTCAGTTGAACAAAAAAACAAAGGTCCGCATGGTTGCAATACACTAATGCCTCTTTTATTTAACTTTTTCTTATCCTTACCATCTAATATGAAATCTGATTCTAAAAAAGGAATAATTTTATGCTTTAAGGAAGAATTTAAAACTAATCTTATTTCTTTAATAGATACAAATAAGGCAAAAACAACACCTACAAAAACAGCAATCATTAAATCTGCATATATAGTAATACAAAAGACAATAATAAAAATTAATAAATCATTTATAGGCAATTTTTTTAAAACTGGTAAAATACGATAATCTAGAATCTCTAATCCTACTTTAAATAAAATAGCAGCTAAACATGCATTAGGAATAGCCGCCACTAAATATCCAAGTCCACATAATACACCTAATAGACTTAACCCTTTAACCATAGTTGAAAGTGGCGTTTTTGCACCAAAAGCAACATTTCCGACTGTTTGAGTTGTAGCTGTTGCTGTTGATATCCCTCCTACAAGACCTGCCGCCATATTTGCCATTCCTTGCCCAAAAGCTTCTCTATCACTGCTATGGCGAGTTCCTGTTAAATTATCAGCAACTTTACAGCTCAACAAGCTATCTAAAACAGCTAATCCCGCTAAAGCCATCGCAGGTTTAATAAATTCAGATATTCTAGATAAATCTGGGAAATAAAATGTAAAAACATTTGAACTATTAGTCACGCTCATTTTATCTCCAATATAAGGAATATTTAAATTCAAAAAATAAGCAATACTAGAACCTGTAATTAGAGCTGCAAGTGGTGATGGAATGACCGATAAAAATTGTATTTTATTTTTAATCGTTTTCCATAAAAACATTATCATTAAAGATGGTATTGAAACATACAATGCTTCTACATGAATATTTAGCATTGTACCTTTAATATTTTTTAGAATATCTTGAATATTTTTTTCAGCTTCTAAACCTACAAAAGGATTAATCTGAGATAGAATGATAATTACACCAATTCCGCACATAAATCCAGCTACTACAGAATATGGTATATAATGAATAAATCTAGAAATTTTTAATATCGAAATACCAATCAAGATTAGACCACTTAAAAAAATAATTGAAAAAGCTGCAACTAAATCAGGTTGATTAGTTGTCCCAATCACAAAAGAGCTCATAATAACAGCTATCTGAGATGCCATTGGAGCGGTAGGACCGCTAACTCCAACCATTGATCCCCCAAATAAACCCCCAATAATTCCGCCAACCACTGCACTCCAAATCCCAGCTTCAGGTCCTAATTGAGAAATTTCTCCGAAGGCAAGACCTAAAGGAAGTGCAATAATAGCAACCATAATACCAGCAATAATATCATTTTTCAAATTAGTATGAAGCAGTTTAATATTATGCCAAGGACTTAACTCTTTAAAAGTATTTCTAATAAACTTAATTAAAAAAAAATTTCTTAATATATTTTTAGAATTAGATTCCATAATATATTTAACTATCTAAAACTATATTTACCAAAGCTATAATATCGACTATATCAACTATACCATTACTATTAAGGTCTGCTCTTACAATATAGATATCATCAAGTATTAGATTAATAATAGCAATAATATCAATTACATTTAATAAGCCATCATAATTAATATCTCCTAGTAAAAGAAATAAATTATCTGGAGGATAAAAAGTATCACCAAATTCTTGATGCACATCCCAAGTTATACCTGGAACCCAATAGTCTGCACCATATTCATAAGCTCCAATATCAGGATTTGCTCCATTAAATTCTATATCTAAACTTTCATCAATTCTTCCTGAATCAATTAGTATAGAGTTATCTAAAAGACTGAAATTATTATTATTTACATCTACTAATAAATCTTTAATATCTAAATTTGTTTCATATCCATTCCAATTGTTCTCATAAATTCCAGGAGTAGGGTACATATCATAAGAGCCCGTACGATGTCCTGCTATCTGGTTGGCAGCATTGTTAATTGTTATAGTTCCCTCATTACCGCCTTGATCTATCATTACAATAATATCATTTTTATCTCCATTATCAAAAGCTGTATTATTATATATGTTATGATTATATCCTTTTACCATTATTCCACCTTCTACATTCCAAATTACATTATGATGAATATGTCCACTATTACCATCACCCTCACCATCAAACCTTGCCCCGAACTTCTCAGTATCATGCAACCAATTATACCTGATTTGAGCATCTGGTTGTTGCCCTACCATACATTGAACAAGTGCTCCATCACTTTGCATATGGCCACTATCTGACATATCATTTAATTCAACAATTGAAGAATTTCCAGGATTTAATGTTGCAGATGCACCCATTTTGTGCATTGTATTTCGCCTGAAAATATTATCACTACCTCCCATTTGTATGGTTGTCATAAGACCATTTAGATCTGTTGATGAATAATCAATATGATAGAAATAACAATTATCAATCATATTATTATTTGAATACATTTCAAGTGCTGATCCATCTGTATATCTAAATGCACTATTACTTACAATACAATTACTACTAGAAGTAAAAACTGTCATTTCAGGCTGAGTAGCAACCACACCCAACATTCTTTTATAACAACTAGGATAAACAAAATTACAATGATCTATTTTTGAATTATCACTATTATGGAATCTAACTGTTGTACCAAAAAACTCTAAATTATTAATTTCAACATAATCAGAATTATTAACTTCAAAAGCATAGGATTGCACTTTACCTCTTATATTCAATATATTTGGATCAGAATTATTTAGAGCCCAAAAATATACTTTTGATGAATCAGGATTATAAAACCATTCTCCTTGACTATCTAAAAATTCTAATTTCCTTTCTAAAAAATAATCATGATGCTTAGTTTTCCATAAATCTACAGGCTCATAAGTAAAAGTATTTCCAGTATGTGTCAAAACCTCTCTTGTATAAGTTTTAAATGAACCGACATTTAAAATTGCAGTAGCACCTTGAATATCAAAACCTATATTTGCTAATGAAACATTACCATGAGGCTCATCAATCATCGTACCATTTTGATATGCATTTTCATCATTATCAATCAAACCATGAGCCCAATGATTTTCTTTATCCCATATAGAACCATCAATAAAATTTGCATTTGGCCATCTTGCCATAATCATTTCTTCATAATCAACAAAAAGTTGCCAAATATCAAAATCAATATCAGCGAACCAAATATTACCAATATATGGATTCCATATTGGATTAATTGGTACTGTCCCATCAAATACGACTCTTTCATCATTATAAGCAGTAAAAATCATAGGATTTCCTGAATTGCCATCTTGATTATCTAAAATAACACTCTCATGATACACTCCTTGTCTAATATAGCATATATCACCAGCCTGCATAATATCAGCAGCTTGTTGGACATTTAAAAAAGGACTATCAAATGTTCCTGTATTTAATAAATCACCTGCTGTAGAAACATAATACTCTGCAGAGTAAATAAAAGATATAATAAAAAATAATAATATTTTTTTCATGCTTTAATCCTTACAATCTTCATGCACATCTGATTTAATAGGCTTAAAATGAACATGTTCTTTAGGTAAATAAAAACTAGCTAGCAATTCAATTGAAATAAAAATTAAAGCTATAGTTGCTGTTATATAAGCACCTTCACTAACGGCTGAAATAACCTCTACTAAGTGACCTATTCCATGGAACCTTAAACCCCACCTTAATATTTCTAAAAAATTTTTTCTAAACATAAATCCCTTTCAATTAAATTATAAAATTAATCTTTTGCTATCCAAGTATTTTTCTTGTCCATTACATTAAGAAACAACTGTGATGATGTGATTTCTTCAAGCCAACATTTTAAACTAGAATAATTATTTTCAAACCATTGATAATCAACATTTGCAAATTGTCTTACAAATGGAAATATCGCAATATCTGCAATGCCTATAGTATTCCTTAAAAGATATTTTGTTTTATTTAGCTTCTTCTCATAATCAGATAATACGTTGCTACATTGCATTCTA
>Ga0163180_10001961_pt1 | contig 11572 bp, 20 predicted proteins | sample AtlANTMetagenome_2_FD_109647 | JGI IMG/M metagenome (GOLD analysis project Ga0163180, IMG submission 109647) | Marine eukaryotic phytoplankton communities from the Atlantic Ocean - Atlantic ANT 4 Metagenome | ecosystem: Environmental > Aquatic > Marine > Oceanic | place: North Atlantic Ocean...
AAGGACGTTGGACACTTGCTTCCCCACCTGCTTCTACTAAATCTGTTTTAGGTCGTGATGAAAGTAAAGTTGGATTACCAAAGAAAGTAACGTTCTTTCTCATGGTTTGCATAATCTCATCATGAGTACAGATGTGATTAGCTAAAGCGTCAAACTCTCCTGAACCTTCTGAAGAAAAGCCTTTTGGATTATTAAAGATTTCTACACAAGGAATAAAACCTAGAGTATTTTTTAACTCTTTTGTTTTTCCTGGCATTGAAGGATATGGAGCTTCAAATTTTATTTCATGCTCTGAATGTGTTTCAATTATTTCTTTTCTTTTAATTGAAATACGAATGTAATGCTTTTTACCATGCTTACTATGAGGATCTTGACCTGTTAAAGCAGAATCAGCTATTGCTTGATCTGCTCCTAAACCTCTTTTCTTTTTATAGCTATAGATAATTACAACTTCATCTAATTCTCCATCTACATTGTAATAACTACGATATTCATGTTTACGGAAGAAATATAAACGATAATTATTTTGTGTAGGTCTTATATAAAATAATCCTTGACCATCACATAAAAAATAATCCCAAATTGAATCTAATCTTGAATCAAGTTGATTGTATTTGATAATTCGATCAATATAATCTTTTCTTTGATTACCAAAATTGTCTTGAGCAGGAAAAAATTCAACTCCTTGACGAATACCAAATAACCTCATCTGAGCTAGATGAGAAGCAACAATTCCAGTATCAATTCCACCGCCCCCATCTTTTTCAAGATAAGAATCAATAATCTCTTTTAGACGGGCTTTAGCATCAGTAGCCATTATTTTTTACTACGTTTATCTTTATACATCTTAGCAGCTCTTGCAGCTTTGCCAGCTCTCTCAGCCTTCTCAGTGTTTTTAACAAATTGTTTTCCTTTTTTACTTCCTTCTTTTTTCTTTCTATCTGTATTTTCACGTTCTTTTTTACTCAAAGAAGCCCAAGCTTTCTCTGGTAAATATCTTTTTGTATATCCTTTTTGTATTGCTTTATCAGCCATTATTCTTTTTCATACTTTTCATATAGTCATCAAGAAAAGATTGAACAACATCAGCTTGTGCAGCATGCATCTTGGATGCTTTTCTTAATTGTCCTGGAACTTCTTTAAACTTTGCTGGAATTTCCATAATTACTTTTTAGAATCTTTGTGTTTTTTAGCAGCATTTTTTGCTTTGCTGCGTTTTTCATACTGGTCTTTTGTCATCCATTTTTCTTTACCCCATTTCTTAAGGTCTTTTTGTTTTTTACCTTTTCCTCCTTTGTATCCTCCACCAGCTTCTTTATATTTTAAAGCTACTAATTGTGCTTTACGTGCAGACCACTGACCAGGTTTTCCACCTTTAGATCCAGCCATTACACGTTTCTTTATGCTTTCACGTAATCCAGGCTTTGTATATTTTGAATCATCTTGTGCCATTTTTATTTTTATGTTTGTTTTTTTTAAGCCAATTTTTAAAAAATTTTAATTCTTGGTTATTAAATAATTTTGGTTTTTTAAGTGCTTGTTTAACAAGTTTTTTTGTTTTCATTAAGTAGCAACTCCACCTTGATTAAAAGTTGGTATAGATCCATTCAAACGACCATATTGCATTGCTTGTAATAGTCTTTGCTCATTACCATCACTAGCGTTTGAGCGTCCTCCTTTTAATAAATCTTCTACATTTATATTTTGAAATTCTTTTTTTCCACCTTCTCCACCTAATAAAAATTCAATTGGATTAGTTACAGCATTCGTAAAATTTTGTCTACCGCCTTCTCCACCTAACATTGGATTTAATGCAGCGTTTGCAACAAGTCCTTCGTTATTACCTACTCCAAAAGTAGTTCTACTTTGAGGCATTGCTGTTGGTAAATTACTTGATCCTTTTGCTTGAAATCGTCCAGGTAGTGGAGTTTGTTTTTCACCAGGTAAATGAGGTCTTCCACCAGGAGCTGTAGGAATTGGATTTTTCCCTGGTTCTCCTGGTAGAGCAGGACCACCAGCTACTTCCGTGTTATTAAAATATCCTGAATTACCCATTTGATTCATGGGATCTGCTGACATTACAGATCTTTGTAGTTGATTATAAGGATTAAAACCAACAGGAGCACCTGTAGTGTTTGCCATCATTCCTCCAAAATTTCCACCAGCACCATTAACACGTTCGCCATACTGTCTTAACATTTTTATTAACCAATATATAAATCTATTTTACTCTTCTTGTACTTTATATCCTTTGGGGTCATTTAATTTAGTCAAAACAATTCCAATACCTTTAATATCCCATTCCAAATGGTCTCCTCTTTGCCATTGTAATTCATCTGTTATTTCAGGAGGAAAACTAATACATAAGTCACCAAAAACATTATCATCTAATTCCAATATGTAAGTCATTTTTCTATTAGCTTTTCCATTAGCTTATCAAGCTTATTATGAATTGCTCTAAAGTGATCGTTCATATCTTGTAATTCCCGAACAAAATCTACTTTTAAAACATATTCCAAAGGCATTCTATTCACGTGTTCCTCCAGTGCATTAATACGTCTTCTTTGATTTTCTACTTGTTGAATAGAATCTTTTAAACGTTCTTTATGACGTTCTAAAACTTTACTAGCAATCCAACCACCTCCTGTTATAGAAGAGATAACAGCTGTTAATGCAAGTGTCAGAAAGTCTGGTCCCACGGTTTTATCTTTTTCTTTATTCTAAATCAGTAATCTAATTGTAAATGACCTTTTTTCATTAATCCTGTAACTAACCAAACTAAAGCATCAACACAATCGTCATGTCCACTAACACCAAAGTTAGTTAGTTCTTCAAACATATGTGTAAAATTTCTATAGCGGTTAAATATAATTTTTCTATCTTCAAACATACCCATAATTCCACGAAATCTAGCTAATTTATCTCCTCTAAAACCTTTAACAGGATGCCAAATTAAATTATACAAACTTTCATTTTGTAAGCAAATACGTTTAAAGTCTGCTTCTAAAGATGCTTGATATTGAACAGCTTCAGACCATACATCACATGTTGAGTGAGTTGGATAATAATTACCACTTTGATCAACTCCTATGATTGACCAATCATTTAATAACTCTTTTAACGCATCTAGTTTTTCTAAATTACCCATTACTCGTATTCTTCTGTAATCAATAATATGTATTCGATCTTCAATCCTTCCCCCTAGCACCATTACTGTATAGTCATTCTTTTCTCTTATTCCCGCTGACAGGTCTACTCCCACTCCTAACGTATCAAATTCGGTTGATATTTCTGCTTTAACGATCAGTTCAGGTGCAAGCGATAATTCGTTCTGTCGCACGACTTGATTCATGTACTGAAAGGAGAAGGCAATCGGAGATTGCCGTTTTTTTTCTTTTAAGTATTCCAGTGACCACATTTCAGGCCAATATGATTCTTCATCACCTGTTATAGGATTATTTTGTATAGCAGAGAGAACAATTTGTATCCAATTATTTTGTTCATTAAAGGTGGTGGAATGAATATCGTCATGCCTAAAGCGAGTGCCAAGACAAATAGCCCTACCCCCTTCAAACATAGTCGGAGCGATAACTGCATTCCAATTTTCCTGCATTGTTTTACGAATATCAGGATTAGCAATATCAGCAGCTGATTTTATAGCGTCATCAATCATGACAAGATGAGAACGCTTAGAAGTAACAGAACCTTTTAGTCCAGCTGCACAAAGAGTAAATTGTTCTTCACCAGTAGTATCTATACCTGCAAATTTATGATCAATAGACCAGTATTCATTACTAGTTACATTCTTAAGTAAACGAACTTTAGGAAAAACTTCTTGGTATCTCTTACTTTCAATAATACGTTTAATTGTTGCTGATTTAGATCTAGCAATATCAACGGTATAAGAGAGATAAAGAACTTGTAATGGAAGACCAGCTTGTGTATGAACACCAATAGCCCATGCAGTTAATAAACCAAGAACAGTTGATTTAGCAGAACCACGAGGAGCAAGAAGATCTATATTTGGTCCAGCAATTTTTATTAAACAACTACTATCTTCATTGGTAACAAACTTTCTGTTCCATTCTTGATGATGAAAAGCAGGAGGTTTATCAGCTACATAATCACAAAAGTATCCAAAGTCATCTCTAGCTCTAGCTAATGATTCTAAATTCTTAGGTTTTTTAATTTGTTGATTACGTGCTGCAGCCTTCGCATTACGTCTATAAGCAAGATGAGTATAAGAAGGCACAAGAAATAATCAAACTATTACTTTAATAATAACTAATGATTGCAACCGCAGTCTGAATTACTTTTCTTCTTCTTTTGGTTTATTTTTTTTTTGATCCTGATATTTACGTGCTTTATCTAGAGCAGCTTTACGTTTTTCTTTGTCATTCATTTCAGAACCATCTTGTTTTTTAGCTTCTTTTTTCTTCAGATATTCAAGAAGTTGTGGAGGAAGTTTACCTTTAGCCATTTTATTTTTTACCTGCGTTATGTATCTTTAAAAGTTCTTCATAAAGTTTTTTAAAGTCTCTATTATCTCCACCAGTTTGTACATTAATATTTCCTCTATCAGCAGAACCAGGACCTAAGTTGACTCCTCTACTTTGACCAAAAATATTAGTTTCTCCTTGAGGTGCAACTTGTGCTTGATTCTTATAATTATTCCATTGATTCACAGTATCTGTCTTAGGATTTGGTTGCCAATTTCTATTCTTATTATCCCAAACAGCATCATCTCCATATGGATTACGTGCCCCTAGTACACCTATACCACCTATTTCTTCTTTAGGTTTTCTCATTTCGTTTGCTCTTCTTTTCTCATCCATTTGTTGTCTGTAATAATCTTGTCTTTCTTCTTTTCTTGCTTGTCTTTCATCTTTTCTAGTAGCTCTTCTATTTCTAGCTGACTCTCTTTTTTCTCTTGCGAATGCATCCCGATCAAAACCTTTAAACTCAGCTCTAGCACCTAAACCTTTTCCAACAAGTTCACTAGCTTTATCACTTTCATTTCTACGATCCCAATATTTTGCTTTATCTTCTGTAGTTTTTTGTCTATCAACAATAGATTTCATTGCTCTTCCTGCACCCATGACTTATAACTCTGAATATTTATATAATCTATTTTAACTTTAGTTATTCTTCTAATTGCATCCTTGCCCATACACTCATTGTTGCTTCTTCTAATGGTATTTCAATAGGATCATCTTTAAAAATAAACATTAATTCTCTAATAGCTCGATCTGCTCCAGCCATTAATAAACCTTTTCTATCCTTACTATTAGTAAACTTTTCAACTAAATCTATATGTCCACGTACTTCTTTTTGCATAGAAGCTACACGTGCAACACCTGCATCACGTTTAACTAAACCTGTTTCAACATCAGCTCGTAATTTACGAATATCCTCTTGCATCGCATCAATTTCATACAAGAGTTTCTTACGATGATCTGGTTTAGGATAATTATTTTTTATCCAAAGATCACACGCAGTGATAGATCCCCGATAACCAAGGAATCGGGAATATAAATATATTTCAATGACTGAATAATTATCAGATGAAAAGGAACAGAAAGATTCTTGAGTTGATGAATCTAAGTCATCAACCCATGACTCAAATAGCTCAATATCTATAAGCTCGTTGGGCCTGATTGTAGTCTCTTTCTTCGTCTTTTGCTCTAAACTCTTGTTCTTGTTTAGCAGACGTTCTTTGTTCGGTTCCTTTTTTACCGATAGTTTTTCTATCTTGCTCACCAGCATCCTCCATTTTCTTTTTGGAAAAATCGTAGGCGACACCAGCGGCCTGTCTATATTTGTCTAAATCAAACCAGTCATCGACATCAGTCTGACCTTCGGGAACGCTGCGTGTCATAACGAATAAATCCTATAAGAAATTTAGAAGTTGTTCATCATGTTTGCTAGACCAGCCGCAAATGTATCACGACGACCTTCTACAGACTTCTGACGCTGTTGTCTACCTTTAGAACCTTCTAGACGATTAAGAAGCTCTTCGAACTTAGTAATATCGAAATAGTCGTCTTGTCCTGGGTTAGTACCTGAATTACTCATTTCAAAACTTTTTTGAACTTAAACTAATTTTAGCAGTAATGTATCTTTTAAGAGAAATTAAATGATCCAACTAAACCTGAATAAATGTCACCTTCTTTAGCAATTCTAGTCATTTCTTTTTGACCTTCAACTTTAAGTTCAGCAATATTTTTATTAATATCTCCTTGTAAAGATGTCAAACCTGAGTTAAAAATATAATCACGAGTTTGTCTAACATTATCTAATTGGAAATCAATTTCTCCAGGTGTTCCTGTGAATGAATCACCAAAATTAGGTAAAGTTACTCCAGTTCTTCTTTCTGTCTCTTCACCATAACTTGGTAATAAAGTACTATCAAAACTAAACTTACGTTTACCTGTTCTCTTACCTTCATCGTCTCTTAATTCTTTTCCAAATTGAGTATCATAGTAATTAGCTAAATAACTATCTTGGAATTTATCTGTATATTCTGAACCTTGAGTAAGAGTAGATTTTAAGCTATCAATATCTTTATAATAACCAGAACTAAATCTATCTCTAGCTGATGCTAATTCGTCGCTAGTAGCGTCTCTACCAAGTAAATCTTGATAAGCTGCTTCAACACCTATATCTTGTCTTCTACCTAATATTCCACGGTCTGTTTCACCTGTTACAGGATCTATATCACCCGTACCTGTATAGAACTGTTGTAAAGTGTTCTTTGCTTGATTAGGCGACCATGATTGCCATTGCTCTGGTGTTTCATATTCAGGTATTTCATCGAAAGAATCAGGACGATCTGCTTCTCTCCAACCTTTTCTAGGATCTTCTCCTGGTCTAGTAATTGTATTAGCAGCTAACTTATATTTATCTGCATAATCTGTTAACTGATTTTGAGCTTCATTATAAGTAAGTAGCCCTTTTTGTAATTGATTTTGAACTAAATTCTTATGATCTTGCCATCCAGCACGACCTGCTTGTTGCTGTCCTTTCTTTGCTTTATAATCTTGAACACTTGCAGCCCAATCACGATAATCTAATCTATCTTCTTTTTTACCTTGATACTCCAGGTAATCCTGCATTGTTGTATCTTTTGGAGGCGGTGCTGGAGCCTGTACAACTGTTTTAGATCCCATTATGTAGTACCTCCAAATCCAAAGGGATTTCTACTAGGGACATAGCCCCATTTTCGATTAGCTTCATCTGCTCGTAAAGTTAATTGATTTTGTAAGTTTTCCCAATTTTTTTGTTTTCTTAATGCTGTAGCCTCTGGACCTAATTCTAAAGCATTCATTCGTGCTGTAGCATCAACCATTGATTTTCCTCTTTCTCTAGCAAGAGGACCTGCTTCAAACATTCCAAAATCTTTTGCAAGTTTTAGTCTTTGTTCATTCCCAGTTCTATTAAAATTTCTATTAGCAATCTCTCCGCCTAAAATGCCATAATTTTTCTGACGCATTTCTAATATATTCCACTTATTCTGCTCACCTTGCTGAGCCAGCATGTTAGCGTTGGCTTGTGCTCCTATACCTGCACCTCTATTTTGAAGTAATCCACTACCTAAAGCTGCTCCTCCTAAAATTGCTGCGGCTTTCCAACCTATTAGCGGTACTATCATAATTTATTTTTCCCTCCCTTGTTCTTTAATCATCTTATTATTTTAAACTAACCAAACCGTTGGAAGTCATATCTAAAGCCAGCTAAAGGTAAACTCATGTTGCTCATCAAACCTATATTAGAAGTAACAGATCTATCTGCTTGGTTTTTATAAGCATCTGCTTTCATCATATTACCTAGAGACATGCGATCAGGTAGTTTGTTCATTTGTCCTAGTAGAAATTGAAATTGTGATAAATCTTTTAATTGTGTACCCGTTTCTTTTAAATATTTTTCATTGAGTTTTGCGTTTAGCTCAGCTTCTTTCTCTCTACGCTTCATCCAATTTTCTTCAGTTATATCAGTCTCTTTACTTGCTGATACTGGAGTTTTATTTTTCTTTATAAAACTGTTAAAAAAAGCATTAGGTTTTAAAGCATTTGTTGTTCCTCCAACAGCATTGAATGTGTTTCTAAACAAATTATCTGTTGGTATTACAGGACCACTCATATTTCCTATATCCATTCCAAACACGGCTGGACCCGAAGTAAAATTAGTTGGTGTGAAGTCACCTTTTAAATAATTTTGTAATTCTCTAATACCTAAATTCAACATAATAAATACTCTCCTTTATTAAGTATAAGGGTTATTAGCCATTAATTGACTCATTGCAGCAGCTCCTGATTGCATTTGGCTTTGTAACATTCCTAATTGCATTAATTTCATTTCTCTTTCCATTTGCTGTTCATTTGCTTTTTGTAGTAATGCACCTTCACCTCTTTCATATAAATCTAATCGTTTCTTTTGATCTCTAAGAGTTTTTGCATATGGACTTAAAGGTACTCCAAATAGAACTGCATTTTCAGAACCACTTAAAGGATCTCCTGGAGTACCAAGACCAACAAAGCGGCCTCCTATATTCCTTATTCCATGAGCAATTCCACCACCAATCGTTGAACCAACTACAGTACCAACTGGTCCTGCTAAGGAACCTATAGCACCACCAGCAAGAGTTCCTGCTGCTCCTAATGGATCACCTGCTGCAAGAGAAATTCCTGCTCCTAAGAATGGAACTCTATTTGCTAAATATTTTCCAGCTATTTTTCCTCCTGCTTTTAGTCCTGCAACTTGTCCAGCTCTTTGTGCAGCAAAAGCTCCACCACCTGCTTTAGCTATATCCATAGCTGCTTTAGTATTCGCTGCACTACTTGCTGCAGCTGCTCTTGCATAAGCATTTGGAGCTATTGTTTGAGCTGTTGATCTAAATAAACCTTGTGTTTTACCAACTGTACCTGGAAGATTTGCTCCAGCTTTTTGACTAGCTTCTTTTACAGTTTCTTTAAGAGCAGTACCAGCTGGTGAAAGCTTTCTGCCCAAATTATCCATTACTGTACCTAAACTAAACTGACCAAGTAAACCTCCACCTGCTAAAGCCGTATTGCCACCACCTGGCCTATATGTTCTATTTGTACCTTCTCCTACTATTGTAAATGGATCAACATTTAACCTATCAAGTAAGGGGTTTTGTGTATTACTACTCGTTATTGGAAACATTATTTTTAATAATACTTATCTAATATATTTATTTTATCAGAGTACATATATTAGCTATAACTTAATGTTGAAGGATACTGAGGTCTATTAGCAGCTGCAATCGCCATATTAGATAATTTTCCAGCTAATGCTCCAGCTAAGGCATACTTACCACTACGAGCTGCAATTCTTGGGGCACTTACTTTACTTTGTAATGCTTTATTTAATCCGATAGTTCCACCTGCACCTGCTCCAATTGCTTGTAAACCAGCAGGAAAACCTACAACACTAAGTTCAGGATAACCTTCTAAATTTTCACCTGTAAATTTCAGTAAACCTAAACCTGTTAGTCCTTTATTTTGATATGCATGTTTCATATATCTGCCATATCTTTCAGGTGTTAAATCAGGAATATCTTGTTGTGCTGTTTCATACTTAAGTGGTTGTCCTCTTCTACCTAATAAAACTCTATCTACAAATTCTGGAGCAGCTTGAGCAGTCTGTCTTCTATCTTCTTGTCCTTTTTCTGTATATTTCTGTTTAAAACCTTTAGCTCTAAATAGTTCTCCAGGGTTTGTTAAATCTAAATGACCTAATGATGCACCAACAGGTATTCCAACTGCAGCAAGACGTATAAGACTACGCTGAGTAGGGTTAAATCTACCAGTGCCTCCTACTTGTTTTGGTTTTAAATCTGCTGCTAATTTTTTACCTAAAAATTTATTTGAAACTGAATCTGAAATAGGATTGGGATGATTGTAATGCCAGTAAAATCTACGACTTGCATCTTCTCCTAAATCTGTAATTAAACGTGCTGCTGTTGCACCTGCAAATTGTAAAGGTGTTTTTAATAATGTAATAGGTTCAGATGTGCCTGTGAATCCAACACTTCTTTTCGTTCCTGTTCCAGTAATTTTATTTCTTTGTTGGGTTTCACCTTTAGCTAATTCTTTATAAAAACGAGGATCAAAAACACTATTACTATATCTACCTTGTCGCCCTGTTAAAGCAACTGCTTTATCCCATCCTTTTTGTATTTGAGCAAACATATTTATATCTCCTAACCAGTCATATATCTAAGTTCTGCTAACTGTTGTGTTTGTGCAGTTCTTTGTGGATAAAACATAGGCTCCAAAGCTAATGTCGAACCTACACTTCCAGCTAACATTCCCATGTTTTGAGCCATACTACTGTGATAAACAAGAGGTTGTTTTGCAACATCTTTCATTGTTCTTGCTTTACCTAAATCAACAGAACGATGAAATCTACCTGCAGTTTGTGGTAAACCTTTCTTTGCTAAAAAATTATTTAAACCAGTACTAGCTAAACCTCTTGCTAATACAGAACTAGAAATTAAATCAGCTCCTCCTACTAAGGCACCTGCAAAAGGATTACCTGTCACCATAGTTGAGATGCCTGTAGTGATAAGAGCACCAGGAATAGATTGTCCGATTAATTCTTTTCCACCACGTTCTAAAAACCTTTTTCCTAAAGGTAATTTACCCACTCCTCTATATACATTTCTAGCTAAGTTAAATGCCATTTCTTTACTCAGTTGTTTCTATTTTATCTGGACTATCCTTAGATTCTTTTACAGCTTTATCTCCTTGTACTTCTTCTGTTGCTTTTGTTTGTTCTGTCACTACTTTCTTCTGTCTAGCTAATAATTCAGCAACTGATGAATCACCTTCTTCTTCTGATTTTACTGCATTTGCAGCTTCTGCCATTAAGTAACCTTTAGGATCAGGGTTACGCATACGAGGCATTGGGTTACTAGCATTTTCTGCAGGATTTAATGTAGGACTAATGTTATAGGCTTCTAACCATTCTTGATTAAAATCAGGTTGTTGTTCAGGTCTTTGTTTAGTACGTGGTCTACCTTCTTCAAAGTCATAATCAAATGGTCTATTAAATCTTCCTATGCCATCAAATACTTCATAGTCTTGAGTAGAAGATCTATTTTCATCAAAGAAAGGAGAATTACCAACAAAGTTAAGCTCAGGGTTTAACGTTGTTTTTCTAGTCATTGAACGCTTTAAAAGATCTCTAGTAGTAAAGCGAGAAGGGTTCCAAGGATATTCTCCATCTGCGGCTTTTGATTTAAATAAATCATTAAAATCTAAACGTTTTGTTACTCCACCTCTTCTATTAAAAGGGTTAGAGATATAACGTCCTAAATCTAAACGAGCGTCTTTAGTCATTACTTTTTAGATTTTTTCTTTTTATCAAGACCAACTAATGTCTTGCGGAGATTAGCTTGCTTGACTGTTTTCTCATCATACTTATCTGGATTGGCTAAAACATTTTCTTGTAGTTGAGCAGATGTGATACCACGTTTCTTTGCTTTAGCTGTGAAAGCACCTGGACGATCTACTGCAGAACCGATCCAATCCTTTTTTTTCTTTTTATC
>Ga0163180_10001962_pt1 | contig 11571 bp, 6 predicted proteins | sample AtlANTMetagenome_2_FD_109647 | JGI IMG/M metagenome (GOLD analysis project Ga0163180, IMG submission 109647) | Marine eukaryotic phytoplankton communities from the Atlantic Ocean - Atlantic ANT 4 Metagenome | ecosystem: Environmental > Aquatic > Marine > Oceanic | place: North Atlantic Ocean...
CAATGCGTTCTTGCTTGCGGAAGTTTATCAACCAGATAAGTATCGCGAGTATATCCACCAAGGCAAAATGGACTACCTTTACGACAAGGTGGGTTTCTACGACACATTAAAAACGATTATGCAAGGGAGTGGAAAAGTAAGCAAACTGGTTACTATTCATGATGAAATCAATGATATCGCCCCGCATATGCTTCATTTTTTAGAAAATCACGACGAACAACGTATAGCCAGCCCCGACTTTGCCGGTAGTGCCCAGAAAGGTAAACCCGCGCTCGCAGTGAGTGCGCTTATTAGCAGTTCGCCTACGCTGTTGTACTTTGGTCAAGATGTGGGTGAAGACGGTAGCGAAGAGACTGGTTTTGGAAATCCAACACGTACGTCAATTTTCGATTATGTAGGTGTTCCTGCCCATCAGCGTTTTATGAACAACGGTAAGTTTGATGCAGGGAAATCTACCGAAGATGAAAAAGCACTTCACCAATTTTACCAAGACGTGATGGCTATTGCTGCCACAAACCCTGCAGTTACAGGTGAATATCAAAGCCTACACGCGCTCAATCTTGATGTGAAAGATTCAGCCTATACTGAGCAGCAATTTGCTTTTGTGCGCGCACAAGGTGAGCACGGATTTGTGGTTGTGGCTAATTTTAACGATAAGCCTACAGGTGCAATGAAGCTTGTTGTTCCTTCAAATGTTTTAGGTAAAGATAGCGATCGGATCACGCTAGCGCCTATGCTTTCTCATGAAGGCATAACACTAGAAAAAGAGGGCATTAACTACAACGCTTCGTTCTCATTGGAAGGGCTTGAGACTAAAGTATTCGCCTTCTAATTAGGTTTTATTACATGCTGCTGAGTTAACGCGAAACACCATGTTTTTTTACATGGTGTTTCGTGAATACGTATGCAGAGCATTGGTCAGATCGGACGGGCAAGGTAGTATCTCATCACCATCTTGTACTTAACGTATTTTTAACATGGGGTTGATGTGCCAAAACGTAATCGTGTAACTAATGACAGTGGTCATAAAAAAATCCAAAAGCGCGCAATTCCGCTTCTCCTCAGCTGTATCACTACATTTCCTTTGTTCTCAGTTCAATCATCTGCAAACAGTGGCATTGATGTTTACCCGCCGAATTGGTGGGTTGGTATGCAAAACAGTAATGTAGAATTGATGCTTTATGGTGATGGTGTTGCCGATGACACTGTTTCAATAGCGAAAGGCGATGTAAGAGTTAAGCATAGCCAAGCCCTTGATAGTGAAAACTATCTATTCGTAACGCTAGACACGTCGAATGTTAGTGCCCAAGAACTCGTTATCAGGCTTACAGACAGCGATGGTACGACCCGTGATTTAACTTACACCCTGGAAAAAAGAGCACAAGGCTCAGCGTCGCGCGTAGGCTTTGGGCCTCAAGATGCTATTTATCTTATTGCCCCCGACAGATATGCCAATGGTAATAAGGAAAATGATAATGTTAAGGGTTATGGCGATCCCGCAGACCGTTCATTCAAAGGTGGTCGCCACGGTGGTGACATTCAAGGTATTGTTGATAACCTCAATTACATTCAGGATATGGGCTTTACTCAAATATGGACAATGCCCATGCTCGAAAATGCCATGGATAAATACAGTTATCATGGCTATTCCACCACGGATTACTACAAAATAGACCCTCGATTTGGTTCTAATGACGATTTTATTGCGTTAAGTACTGAAGCTAAATCACAGGGTCTTGGCATTATAATGGATATGGTACTTAACCATATAGGCAGTAATCATTTATGGATGAAAGATACGCCGTCACACAACTGGATCAATAACAACGGTAAATTTGTAGGGACAACCCACAAGCGTGAAGCTCTTCACGACCCTCACGCCATAGCAAGCGATATAAAAGGGTTTAGCGATGGTTGGTTTGTGCCAACCATGCCGGACTTAAATCAGCGCAATCCGCATTTAGCGAACTACCTTATTCAAAACGCGATTTGGTGGGTTGAAAGCGCTGGGCTAAGTGGAATACGTGTGGATACGTACTCCTATCCTGATAAGGCGTTTTTGAGCCAATGGACAAACCGCATAATGGACGAGTACCCGAATTTCAATATAGTAGGGGAAGAGTGGTCAGTTAACCCCGCAATCACGGCATATTGGCAGGCGGGTAGCCACCGCCACGATGATTACGATAGCGCTCTACCATCGGTTATGGATTTCCCGCTTCAAGCCGCAGTCGTTGAAGCGTTGAGCAATGATGAAAGCTGGAATTCTGGCTTCATCTCTGTATACGAAACCTTAGCTACTGACTTTTTGTATGGCGACCCGAATAATTTGGTCATCTTTCCTGATAACCACGATATGAGCCGCATTTTTACTCAGCTCGGTCATGATAAAGACAAATGGAATATGGCGATGACGCTATTGCTCACTACGCGCGGTATTCCACAAGTTTTTTACGGTACAGAAATTTTGATGGGTAACGAAGGCAGTGAAGACCACGGTATTATTCGTTCTGACTTTCCAGGCGGGTGGCCTTCGGACAATGACAAAAACGCTTTTACCGGGCACGGTTTAACGGATGATGAGCGTTGGGCACAGCAGCGTGTGAAGGGGTTACTTCAACTGCGTAAATCACACCCTATGCAGTTTAAAGGCCTGTTGAAGCATTTTGCACCAGAGAATGGGGTTTATACCTATATTCGAGAGGCAAATGTCGATTCAGTCAGTGGTGCAGATAAATCAAATACCAATCATTCTGATAAAATATTGGTCATCTTAAATAAAAAGCCAGTGGACCTGCCTCTAAATAAGTATGCAGAGGTGCTAAGCACACACCAGACGTTAACACGAGTTAGCGATGGGATATCTTTTAAGACGACGGATACCTTAAGCTTACCAGCAATGTCTGCTAGTGTTTTCATTGTGCAGTAATCGTATTAACTATAGTAAAACAATAAATAGAGCAAAGTATGCAAGCAACTCAACCACGCCTTTCTTTCTGGCAAATATGGAACGTCAGCTTTGGCTTTCTAGGTGTTCAATTCGGTTTTGCACTGCAAAACGCAAACGTAAGTCGGATCCTTTCAGACTTAGGGGCAGACCTTCACTCGCTATCACTATTTTGGCTCGTCGCGCCAATCATGGGGTTAATCGTTCAACCAATTGTTGGCTCAGCATCTGATAGAACGTGGAATCGATTAGGTCGACGCCGCCCGTTCATCCTTGCTGGTGCAATCGCCGCAGTATTGGGTATGATTTTACTGCCTAATGCGCCGATATTTGTTGCCTTCTTGGCACCTATGGTAATGGGCGCGTTAATGGTTGCACTTATGGACGCGTCGTTTAACGTATGTTTTCAGCCGTTTCGCTCATTGGTGTCAGACATGGTACCGCCGTCACAACGCAATGTTGGCTATTCGATTCAGTCATTACTGATTAATATAGGCGCAGTTATCGGCTCAATACTGCCATTTGTACTTACCAATGTTATTGGCCTTGAAAATACGGCACAAATGGGTGAGGTTGCACCTTCTGTTGTTTGGGCTTTCTACATTGGCGCTACAGTACTGCTTGGTACGGTCATTTGGACGGTAGTTCGTACCAAAGAATACGCACCAGATGAATACAACCGCTATAAAGGGCTTACCGAAGAGCAGCCTGCAACTGAAAAAGCGCCTAAAGCACCGCTAGGACAACGCTTAAGTGAGTTTTTCACGTTAGTAAAAGATATGCCAAAGACGATGAAACAACTTGCTGTCGTGCAGTTTTTCTCGTGGTTTGCACTCTTTATTATGTGGGTATACACCACACCTGCTATTACGCAACATATATGGAATGTAGATAAGCAGTGGTTTGACCCAGCTTATATTGCTGCAGCCCCGATGGTGCCTGAAACCATCATCATGGCCAAGGGAGCCGCTGGTGATTGGGTAGGGATTCTATTTGCTGCGTATTCGGTATTTGCTGCTATTTTTTCTATTTTCTTGGCAAAACTTGCTGACAAGTTTGGACGCAAAACGGTTTACGCTTCGTCTTTAGCGCTAGGTGGCCTGAGCTACGTAAGCTTCTTGTTATTCCAAGACCTAACGATGATCAACGTAAACTTACTGATTACTGAAGTAACAGTACCTTTGGGCGCAGTGAAGCTGTTAATCCCTATGGTAGGCGTAGGTATTGCGTGGGCTGCTATTCTTGCTATGCCTTACGCTATGTTAGCTGGTGCGTTACCTGCAAATAAAACGGGTGTTTATATGGGTATCTTTAACTTTACCGTAGCCGCCCCTCAAATTGTATCGGGCCTAACTGCTGGCTGGATTCTAAGTTCTGTTTTCGACAACGACGCAAAGTACATTATCGTTGTTGCCGGAGTTTCTATGTTAATTGGTGCGGTTTCAGTTTTCTTCGTGAACGAGGCCGATAAGCAAGAAATTGAAGAAGCGCAGGGAGCTTAATATGTCATTTAATCGTACAACAATCGCATTAACGTTAGCTGGTTTATTTTGCTCAGCCTGCTCGAGTACGTCTGTTCCTTCATCTAACGATATACAAGAAAACAGCCACGCTATCGTGGGTACCACTACGCCATTTGCTAGCGAAGCGGTGTACTTTGTTGTAACAGATCGCTTTGTAGACGGCGACCCTTCGAACAATCATGAAGAGCAGGGAGGCGATCACCCTACGTGGCAACTGCCCTTAGAAGGTCCTGAAGGTAAGAAAGCCTATGTGGGTTACATGGGCGGTGATTTACAGGGTATCTTAAACAACGCCGATTACATTAAAGAAATGGGGTTCACGGCAGTATGGATGACGCCTGTCCACGATAACCCGGACTATGCGTTTAATGGTGATGAACCCATTACTTATGGCGGTGCCTTTAAAGACGGTGGTAAAACGGGTTATCACGGCTATTGGGCAACTAATTTCTATAAAGCTGACGAGCATTTGGTTAGCGCCAATTTAAGCGTTAGTGACTATACGGCGAAAATGCGTCAGCATGGCCTTAAGTCCGTGTTTGATATTGTGGCAAATCATGGCACACCAAGCTTCACCATGGAGAAGGACTTACCTGGCTACGGGGAAATATATGACAGCGATGGAAATCTGGTTGCTGATCATCAAAACTTAGCGCCTGAAGAGCTTGACCCTGAAAACAACCCGCTTCATAGCTTTTTTCACAACTATCCAGATTTAGTTAAGCTTTCTAATCTAGATGACGAAAACCCCGCCGTACGCGATTATCTCATCAACAGCTATTTGTATTGGATTTCTCAAGGTGCTGATGCATTTAGAATAGATACAATCAGGCATGTGCCTCATGCGTTTTGGCGTGAAGCGTCAGATCGTATACGCGAGCAAAACCCTGACTTTTTTATGTTTGGCGAAGCATTTGACTATGAGGCGAACAACATTGCCCAACATACGTTACCGAAAAATGGGGGCGTCAGTGTATTAGACTTTCCTATGCAAAAGGCCATGGTGAGTGTATTTGAAAAGCCGCTAGAGAGTGATTTTGCTGACTTAGAAACGGTGCTTCATCTTACGCACGGGCCATATAACAATCCATATGAATTAACTACGTTCTACGATAACCACGATATGGCGCGCATTAATGCCACTGATGAAGGCTTTATTAATGCGCATAATTGGTTGTTTACAGTAAGAGGCATTCCGGTTGTATACATGGGATCTGAAATTGGCTTCATGCGCGGTACGGCGGAACATGCCGGCAATCGTAACTATGTTGGCCAAGAGCGCCTAGACCAAGCCAAGACACATCCTATTCAACAGGCGCTAACAAAGATTGCCAATGTGCGTAAAAACACGGTAGCACTGCAGCGCGGTGTTCAAGTCAACGTTGAACTTGACGGGCATCAAGCGGCGTTTTATCGCGTTGTTGATACTGCAGAAACACAGCAGACTGCACTTGTATTACTTAATAAGGGTAATGCCGCACAATCTTTTGAGGTTAGTGACTTTATGCAATCGGGCGACTGGACGGAACAATTATCTGGAGAAACGCAAACGGTAAAACTAGGTGATGCGTTAACCGCAACGGTTAAGCCCAATGGCGTTCAGGTATGGGTGCGCGAGGGTCAAGTAAGTAACAGTGCATTACTTGCTCAAATTAAGCATCAGTTGGCCCGCCAATAAAACGTGTTTAGCGCACACTAAAAAAGCCCCGTGGGTGTTTAGCGCACACTAAAAAAGCCCCGTGGTTGTTTAACGCCCGGGGCTTTTTGTTAATCAGTGATTGCTTAATTTCTAGCGTGTAATTTGCGCACGCTTACTCACTGCCACATGACTGCCTAATAATAATATCCGCAGGCATTAAATAATCCTGAACGTCTTCGTTGTTAATGGCTTTTAATAAGGTGTTTACCAATAACTCGCCCGCCAGTTTGGTATTTTGCTGAACAGTGGTGAGCGAAGGCGTGGTGTAGGCTGAAACCGCAATATTGTCATAGCCAACCACGGCTACATCATCAGGCACATTCACTTTTGCCTGGCGCAGCGCTCTAAGCACGCCCATTGCAATAAGGTCCGATGCGCAGACAATTGCTTGGGGAAGTTCGCCACTTTGCAGCAATGATTTCACCGCTTCTGACCCCGCATCCTCAGTCGAAATAGCATTGCGTTGAACACTTGACTGATCAAGCCCATGAGATTGAAGTGTTTCAAAATAACCGTTAAAACGCGCTTTGAATTCAGGGGCGTGATCGCCGTTGTCGCCAATAAACGCAAAGGAAGTTTTACCCAAGCCAATTAAATGTGACGTTATGCTTTGGCCACCTTGATAGTTATCACAACCGATACTAACCCCTGGGTGGGCTTCATCTGGCGCACCCCAACGAACAAAGTGCGTGCCCTGTGATTCAAGTTGCGCGACTTTGTTTTGGTAATCAGTATAGTCGCCATATCCTAATAGAATAATGCCGTCAGCCTTATTTGAGTCTTCATATTCTGCGTGCCAGTCATCATCTAAATTTTGGAAGGACACAAGCAGATCATAGTTTGCTTGCGCACACGCGCGGGTAATACTGCCGAGCATCGCTAGGAAGAACGGATTAATCATCGAATCATCGGACGTAGGATCTTCAAACAAGAGTAGGGCAATTGTGCTGCTCTTTTGCTTTCTCAAGTTACTTGCGTTTTTATCCACTTTGTAATTGAGTTCCCGGGCAATACGCTGAACGCGATCTCTAGTTTCTTGATTAACTAGCGGGCTATTATTTAACGCTCGCGAAACCGTCGACTGCGAAACACCTGCCAAGTGGGCAATGTCAAAAGAGGTTGCTTTTTCTTTCATAAACACCATGATTTGCTGCTACGACCTTGTTGTCGCGAATTTAGATTACCATATTTTTATAATGACGCGCGCATTTTGAGACGCAGTCGCTCAAATGCCACGCAAAGTTACGATTTCGTTAGTGCTTATTTATATTTTGGAAGTCATAACGGCATTTAGTTTTAGAAGGTATTTGCAGATCGCTCTTAATTCAATCACTTGTCAGGCTTCTTTGAATAAAACATGGTTGAAGTAATTGCGAGAGTGTTATACTCAGCGAGATTTTGAAATATTACGTGCATAAGGGGAACAAGCGAATGGCCGAGACTGAACACCGTCCGACCAATTTTATCCGTCAGATTATTGATAAAGACCTGTCTAGTGGTCTACATGACGCAATTAAAACACGGTTTCCACCAGAGCCGAATGGCTTCTTACACATTGGCCACGCCAAGTCTATCTGCTTGAATTTTGGTATTGCTCAAGACTACACAGGTACGTGCAATTTACGCTTTGACGATACCAACCCTGCAAAAGAAGACATTACCTTCGTTAATTCAATTAAGGAAGATGTGCAATGGCTTGGATTTACGTGGGACGGAGAAGCGCGCTATTCATCGAATTACTTTGACCAACTACACGCATACGCCGTTGAACTTATTGAAAAAGGCTTAGCCTATGTAGATTTTTCAGCGCAAGACGTTATGCGCGAAATGCGTGGCACACTTAAAGAGCCTGGTCAAAATAGCCCTTATCGCGATACAGACGTTGAAACTAACCTCAGTGAGTTTGCCAAAATGACGGCAGGCGAATATAAAGAAGGTGAGTGTAGTCTGCGTGCGAAAATTGATATGGCATCGCCATTTATGTGCATGCGTGACCCGGTAATTTATCGCGTTAAGCATGCTCACCATCATCAAACTGGTGATAAGTGGTGCGTGTATCCAATGTACGATTTTACACATTGTATCTCAGACGCCATTGAGGGAATAACGCACTCCCTGTGTACACTAGAGTTCCAGGATAACCGTCGTCTTTATGATTGGGTTATCGAAAACATTTCTATCGACTGCACGCCAAGACAGTATGAATTCTCACGTCTTAATCTAGAATATACGGTATTAAGCAAGCGTCGTCTGATTCAGTTAGTCGACGAAAACCATGTACATGGCTGGGACGACCCACGCATGCCTACCATTGCAGGTTTACGCCGTCGCGGCTACACACCGGGTTCAATCGTTGAGTTTTGTAAACGCATCGGTGTGACTAAGATGGACAACATGGTTGAAATGTCCATGCTAGAAGCGTGCATACGCGACGACCTAAATGCAAATGCTCCTCGCGCAATGGCCGTACTAGATCCAATAAAGCTCGTTATCGAAAATTATGAGGAAGGCCAGACAGAAACGCTGGTTGCGCCAAATCATCCTAACGATGAAAGTATGGGTACGCGTAACATCGGCTTCAGTCGCGAAGTGTATATAGAAGCAGAAGACTTCCGAGAGTCGGCGAACAAGAAGTTTAAGCGCTTAGTGCTTGATAAAGAAGTTCGTCTTCGCAACGCCTACGTGGTTAAAGCTAATCGCGTTGAAAAAGATGAAAATGGTAATGTAACAACCGTTTTTTGTACTTATGACGCAGATACTCTAGGTAAAGATCCGGCTGATGGCCGCAAAGTTAAAGGTGTTATTCATTGGGTGGATGCAGCAACAGCACAGGCAGCAGAGTTTAGGCTTTACGACCGCTTGTTTAACGTGCCTAACCCAGCAGCGGAAGAAAACTTTACCGATGCGATTAACCCTCACTCGTTGGAAGTAAAACACGGTTGGGTAGAAGCCGGATTGGCAGACAATGTTCCTGAAGTAGGAGCATGGCAGTTTGAACGCACTGGCTACTTCTGTGTAGATAAAGACAGCACAGACGACAAGCCGGTCTTTAACCGCACAGTAGGTCTACGAGATACCTGGGCCAAAATGGGCGAGTAGGCACTGGCCTTTAGCCATTTATGCGCTGTAAACAAAAAACCGCTTAAGTGCTGCTTAAGCGGTTTTTTTGTTTAAAGGAACATTGCTTTCGTTAATTACTTTGGTTGGCAATCAAGTGACTGTCCGGTTGTTTCCTTACTGTCCTCGCCCATAAGATAAAGATATGTAGGCATAATATCTTCAGGTGTTTTTAGTGTTTCAGGGTTTTCTGCTGGAAACGCTTGAGCGCGCATTTGTGTGCGGGTACCACCTGGATTAATACAGTTAAAGCGCAGTGACTTATTTCGATATTCATCAGCAAGGGTTTGCATAACGCCTTCTGTTGCGAATTTTGATACGGCGTACGTACCCCAAAATGCGCGACCTTTTCTGCCTACGCTAGAGGTGGTGAAAATTACCGATGCACTTTCTGCCTTCTCTAAAGCGGGAATAAGCGCTTGTGTCATGAAGACCATGCCATTTAGGTTAATTTGCATCACGTCTTGCCATTCTTGCGCATCAATATCTTTAAATGCACTTAGGTGGCCTAAAATACTCGCATTGTGAAGAACACCATCTAATCGGCCAAACTGGTCAATAATGGTTTGCGTCATTTGCTGATAATGAGAGGGCGTTGCGCCTTTGATATCTAAAGGAACAATGGCGGGTTCTTGACCACCTGCTGCGACAATGTCGTCGTACACAGCTTCAAGTTTAGACACGGTGCGGCCTAATAAAATACAAATAGCGCCATGTGCAGCATACGTTTTTGCGGCTTGTGCACCAATTCCATCGCCAGCCCCGGTGATAAGAATAACTTTATCGCGCAATAAATCCGCTGGTGCGTTGTAATCGTTCATCATTTTCCTTCAAAAGGTTCATTTATATCGCAATGATTGGGGCCTGTAGACCCAATTAAGAATCAAACCCCAGATCATACTCAGCCTGACTCACAAGTAAAACAATGAATGAAAATTTCTTCAAACGTAAAAAAAGTTAACAAAAGTAGTTAACAAAACTTTGCAAAGTTGCAACAAAGTCAATAAGATTGAGGAAGATACAACTGGTCTAACATGTTTAAAACTATCATCTACGCCTGTAAAGACAGGGTAGACCAAGCTACTTTTAATAGAGTTAAGTTTTAGACACAGAATAACAACAATGCTTGTAGGGAGTAGAGATGAGAAAACTCGTATTAAGTTCCAGTGTGGCCCTTGCGCTGGGTCTAGCAGGCTGTGGTGGCTCCGATGAAACCCTTTCCGACATTCAGGCCGAAACAGAAGTCCAAACACCATTTTCACGAATCGTTTTTGACCCAGCTAATGGGAACTTGAACATTCCAAACGACCTTCTGATGCTTCCAGGCGATGATGGTTTCTTTGATTACACACTGAATATTCCGGTCGATGACCCTACAGATTTTGCTGACCCGCAAAATGCACTTAACGTGTTAGACGGTTGGTCAACTCAACACCCGTTTGTAATTAATGTAGAAACACCTGCTGGCGCATCGCTTGATGCAAGTACATTATCTTCTGGCGTGTTGCTTTTTGAAGCAACGTTAGGTCTTGACCAAAGTGATCCTGACTGTGCGCAGGTTACAACACCTTCTGCGGGTTGTAAGCTTGGCGATCAACTTACCTTTGGTGTTGATTACGTACTCAGCCTTGCTGATAGCAACACAATCACTTTTGTTCCTCTTAAGCCGCTAAAAGCAGCTCAGGGCTACATGTTAGTAATGACCACTGATTTGAAAGACTCTTCTGGCAAATCGGTTCAGGGGTCAACTACGTGGGACTCAGTAAGACAAGACATCGACACTAATCCTCTATCAAGTGCAGCACAGCTTCAATTACAAGGCTTAGTTAATTCGTTAGTTAATCCAGTGCTTGGTGCGGGTTTCGATCGTGAAGACATTACTTACGTGTCAGCTTTCACCACACAGTCTATTGCCAACTCGCTTGATACCATCAAGAAGGTCATGATTAGCCGTTTTGCACAACTGGCTGCTGGCGGTGACCCGTCCGCTCCAACTGCACTACCTGCAATCACGGTAAGCGATGTATCTGCAGCGCCTAATGCCATGGAAGCACTTGGTCTTGTAAACGCTACTGTTGTAGCTGGCGCAGTAGAGCAGGGTAAACAAGGTCTACCAGATAATATTCAAGCAGCGATTGACGCTACTGATTTCAGCTTGTTAGAAACTTGTGCAGGACTTGCGGGTACTGCGTCTGGTCAACTTTCTGCTCAATGGGGTGCGCTGAACGAATTTGCTGTTGGTGTTTCTACGGGCATTTTAGCGCAAGCCGGTCCATTTTGTGCAG
>Ga0163180_10001963_pt1 | contig 11568 bp, 10 predicted proteins | sample AtlANTMetagenome_2_FD_109647 | JGI IMG/M metagenome (GOLD analysis project Ga0163180, IMG submission 109647) | Marine eukaryotic phytoplankton communities from the Atlantic Ocean - Atlantic ANT 4 Metagenome | ecosystem: Environmental > Aquatic > Marine > Oceanic | place: North Atlantic Ocean...
ATTCCTTGCAACTTCTATTTCAAAATTTTGCTCGGAACTGAAAGTTACTATTCCATCAACATTGGAAGCGTCTACGCCGGCATCTTCTAATGCCGCTTCACAAGCCTCAACAGCAAGTTCCATTGGAGTTCGACCTGACTCCTTTGAAAACTCTGTAGCACCGATTCCTACAATTGCCGTTTTAGAAGAAAAATCAAAGGTCATTTAATCTTCCTTACTAATTTTCGGCAGAAGTATTTCTGCAGTTCCTGCAACATGCATCCCTCTGGAGTTCTTACCCGTAAAAGCAATATCTAAGGACACCTGGTTTCCGTTTTTATTCATGTCGGTAACTGAACCCGAAAGGGTCATAGTGTCACCTGGATGATTAGGTGCGCCTAGTTTTAAATCAATAGATTTCCAGTCAATCTCGGATCCGGCCCAATCGTTTATCCAACGACTCACGATTCCTGCTGAAGTAAGAATATTCATAAAAATATCAGGCATGCCTTTAGATTGGGCAGCTTTGGGGTCATGGTGTACGTCTTGGTAGTCGCGAGTAGCTAGAGCGGTCGAAACTATAAGAAGCGTAGTTATCGGAACTAAAGAGACCGGCAGTTCATCACCTATTTGGATATCATTTAGATCGAGCTCTTTAGCAATTTGTGTTTCTAAATCATTTTGATCGGAGTTGGAAACTTGATACTTATTGTTATCAGTCGCATCACTATCAGATTTTGATTTCTGTTTTTCACTTTGTGTTGGCTTGAACTGATGCAATATAAATTCATTATCAACATCGAGCCAATCAACCTCTAATGGCATTCCGATCTCCAGATCCTCTGTTTGGATGCCAGTGATATTAGAAACTAAGCGAACTCCTTCTTCTAATTCGACCAAGCCAACTATTAGCGGATAGTCAAACGCTGGGACTTGAGGATAGTGGGCAATCGCCCAACTGTGGAGTAAGCCCCTGCCAGATGCAATAACACTACTCAACGAATCAGAACCACATGAAAGGCAACGAACGGCAGGAGGATGTTGAAGATTTGCGCAGTCTTCACACGATTGAATTCGCAGCTCTTTATTGTTGCAGGCATCCCAAAACCAGTCAGTTGAAATGTTAGAAGCTGGCTTAGGTCTTGGTGGTTTTTTGGGTGACTGTTCATTTTTTTTGCCGGTGCCTGGTCGGAATTTTAGTACTCGAAATTCCATCGAACCGACCTGTTCGCCGGAGGCATCAGAATATATTGTTTCGGTGGTAACAAAATGACCTACCCCTATAGCTGTTGCTTTTTGTTCTGAAACGTCGAGTAGTTTCTGGCTACCAGAAATCAAATCACCAGGTTTAATTACTTTGTCATAGTGATAAATAGCGTTCGTTGCCACCACTCCCGTAAAACCAGCTTCATCTAGAAGTTGGTAAACCTCGGCGCTAGGAGAATCTTCCGTATTTCTTTGAAATTGACTGCCAAGATGCAGGCCAGACATCGTCCAAACCTGCAGCATTGCAGGCGGCGCAATAATTCCGTTATGTTTTGATTCGTTCGCAACATCTCGGTTTATATAAAGAGGGTTGCTTTCTGACATGGCGTCACACCATGATCGAATTACAGGTTCGCTGACTTTGTCACGAGCGACTTCGATTTTTCCACTCGAACCAATTTGAGATATCAGCAAATTTAAAAAATCATCCGGTTCGCTAACTGCTTCATCAGTTTGAGAAAGATCTCGGTTCAATTTTCACCTCTCAAGCGATCATACTCACATTATCGGTTGGTTAGCTCATAGAGTAATTAGCTAATTTGGCACTGCGGGCACCAAGTCGTCGACCGTTGACCAATAACTCGATTCTTTAATATAGAAGAGCAGCTTTTACAAGCTTCCCCAGCTCGGCCGTAGCAATCGAGATTATGTTGATTTTTTCCTGTTAATCCATCGGGCGTTCTATAATCACGAAAAGTAGTGCCACCATTTTCGATTGCTTCATGCAAAACTTCCCTTATTGAGATGAGTAGCTTTTGAGAACGCTCTTTCCCAATTCTCCTAGCAACAGGATTTATCTTTGATCGCCAAAGCGATTCATCGACATATATGTTCCCCAACCCAGCAATAATCCGCTGAGAAAGGAGTTTAGTTTTTATTTGACTTCTTGAGGAAGATAAAGCTTCATAGAAACTGACCGCAGTTAGTTTTGGGTCAAAAGGTTCAGGACCGATACTATTTAAAGTTGGCAGCGACTTGTAATCACCGGGATCCACAACTGCGACTCTGCCGAAACGTCGGATATCCCTAAAAAGTAAAATTTTACCGTCATTGAGCTGCCATTGAGCTCTTATGTAAAGGTCGTCTGGTTTTTCTTCTACTACTGAGACGCTTCCTGTCATTCCAAGATGAATGATGAGTTCCTTGAATTTTATTTTTTGATTTAATTCTTTTTCAAGGTTCAATATGAGGTATTTACCTCTCCGTTCGACTTTTTTTACATAAAAACCAGAAGCCAGCTTTGCTTGTAGAAATTTTTTTGAGCGAAAAGAATCGCCGGTTAATATTGTTTTTCCAGCAATCAGAGGTTCTAATTGACAGCGGATTGATTCGACCTCGGGTAGTTCTGGCATCGATATACGATACCTGTTTAAGCCATTTACAACTTTTGTGTCGCAAACTGGTCTAGGTTTTCTATGTGGTCTCAATAGCGATAGTGAATCAAAAGGGTGGCGTAGGGAAAACCAGTGTGACTTTAGGACTCGCTTCTTCCGCTGCTAAAAAAAATTTAGAAACCCTGATTGTCGATTTAGACCCACAGGGTAATGCAACTACAGGACTGGGTGTGTTCGAACCTGCTAAGGGAGTGGTGGATGTATTAGAAGACGATTTTTTTGGGGGTATCAATGAAATCGCAGAAAGATCTAATTGGCCATCTGACTGCGGTCGGGTTCCTTATATTGCTGCTTCCACTCCGACACTTTCGATTTGTGAACCACGACTTGCTACTGATCCTCTGGGGGCGCAGAATCGATTGTCACTTTCTTTTGAAAATTCGAAATGCCCTCTAATCATTGTTGACTGTCCTCCATCACTTGGATTACTTACGGTAAACGCTCTTTTTGCAGTTGACATGACTCTTGTGGTTACAGAGCCAGGAGCATGGTCAGTTGATGGTGTAGCAAGAATGATTCAGACAATAGAAAAGATCCGTACGCGTCGAATCGATTCCAAGCCAAACATAGCTGGAATTGCTGTCAACCGACTTGGAAGAACTCGAGATGACAGTTATTGGAACTCAAAGCTTGAAGAAGTTTATTCTGATTTCCCATTACCAAAGATTCATTTACGCACGGCTATAGCAGAAGCTTCAGCGCAATCTTTACCTATACATGGTTTGGGCAACAGGTCAGGTGCAGCAGAAGCAGCAGCAGAATTTGATGAACTTTTGACTCTTCTGTTAGAAGGTGGCTATTCTGAAAATAATTCTGATGAGGAGGATTCTTATGGCCACTTATGATCCTGAAGCAGTGCGCTCGCGTCCCGCAGCACCGGAAGAAAGCCCCGTGGATGCTTTATTAGATGGCGAGAGTGAAACTAATAGTAATGCTTTTGAAGCTGTCGAAGAACTTTCTGAAAATACTGATACGAATAGAGATTCTGTTGGAGATCAGGGCAAAGGATCTGATCAAAACAGTGAAGATTTTCAACCTTTTGAAGTGCCACCAGTTGAAAGCATTGATGAGAATGCAGATAGAGCAAATCGGCTAGGTGCACTAATTGCTACCTTGCTTTTATTCGCTTTTGCAATTTTTTGGAAGAAACGTAAAAGATCCGACCCTTAGAGTCCGAGCGCTAATCTAGCCGGTGCGTCAGATCTAAGTTTTCCTAGTGAGGCTCTTTTTTTTATAAACTTAGTTCCAGCAGGACATTGAGCAACAAAAGAGCACCAGCCACAAAGAGGAGTTGTTACGGGTTCAAATTCGTTATTTTCTAAGTTGGTTCTAAGTCGATCCCAGGTATCGGACAAATCTTCAACTACCTTGTTCACCAGATCCACCGAGACTTCAGTTTCCATCGTTTCTTTGCCGAGGTATAGAAGTCGCACTCTGGAAGGTTGCTCACCGGTTTTACTCTCAACAGCTGCGGCATACAACAGCACTTGATTGAAAGTGTCGTTGCCGTATTTGGGTAGTTTTCCTGTTTTATAGTCGACAACTACCAATCCATTTTCTTCTCTATCGAGTCGATCAATTATTCCTAAAAAGGGAACTCCTGAAAGTGAGGCTGACACCCTTTGCTCAGTTGCCTCGACTGAGATTGCTGACGGGTCTTCTAAGTCCCATAACCCTTTGATGGCATTCCATGCTTTCCATCGGAACGCTAGTTGCTCTTCTGAATTTAGATTAAGATTTTTGAAGTCTTTTCTTTCCGCGACTTTTGGCCAAATATTCGCTGCTATTTCTTTGGCTTTTAATTCAGTCCGTAGTGTGGACTTCTCTTTACAAAGCTGTTCGAGAACGTCATGAGCGAATTGACCCACAAGAGCCGCTTCTCCCGTAGGGTCGGGCAATTTGTCTATGTATTTGTGTTTCCAACGTCGCGGGCACTGCTTAAAGGTGGAAGCAGATGAGTGTGAAAATGATCGTGGGAGCTCAGACATTAGATGTCTAGAGCTGACTGGTCTAGAAGGTTGCTGTTGGCGATCAAATAGTCGCGACGCTTTCCCACATCCGAACCCATCAGAGTGTCAAAAGCTTTTGCTGCTTTTTTAGCAGCAGCTACGTCACTCATTTTCATTTGACGGAGTATTCGTGTTTTTGGGTTTAGAGCGCATTCAGCTAGTTCATCCACGTTCATTTCTCCTAGCCCTTTAAACCTGTTCCAAGTTATGTTCTCAGCTTTTCGGCCGCCTTTTGTTAATTTGGCTGTAATGGCATCTCTCTCATTTTCTGAGAAAGCTCTGTGGATAGTGTCTCCAATTCTGGTTGAAAAAAGTGGAGGTTGAGCAGCGAAGACACGTCCATCTTCAAGCATTGGCCGCATGTATTTATGCATAAGTGTTAAGAGTAGGCAGCGTATGTGACTCCCATCGACATCAGCGTCGCAAAGAATAATTATCCTTCCGTATCTTGCAGCTTCTATTTCAAATTCTTCACCAGACCCTGCACCCACCGCTGTAAAAAGGGCTTGGGCTTCCGTATTGTCTAAAACCTGTTTAAGTGAGGACTTCTCAGCATTAACAACCTTTCCCCTGAGAGGTAAAATAGCCATATTCTCAGAGTTCCTCCCAGCTTTAGCAGGTCCAGCAGCAGAGTCTCCCTCGACTATGATTAGTTCGGAATCAGGCCCATGAACTCGGCAGTCGGCTAGTTTTTCTGGCATTCCTGTTGAACCCATACTTGCAGCCCGACGCTTCGTTTCAAGAAGCTGTTTCGAGCTGACTCTGTTAATGATTGCGTTAGACATTTTGTCTCTGAGTAGATTCACGTGGCGTTTAGGGCCGGCGCCGTTGAACCAATCTGTTAATCCCTGTTTAACTATGTCATAGACTATTTTTTCAATTGCTGGCGTACCGAGTTCTTGTTTAGTCTGTCCGCGAAACTGTGGCTCGGGAAAAATTACTTTTATGGCTGCAACTAGCCCCTCTTGAACATCTTCTTTGGTAGCGCGGTTTTTGTTTTCTTTCGCAAGTTTTGCAAGTTTGCGAGTGTCTTTTAGGAGTATGTCGTTTGTAGCTCTTGTCAGAGCTCTGTCAAATCCTGTTATATGCGTTCCCCCTTGCGAAGTGGGAATCGTATTTACGAAAGATTGTATTGTGGTATCAAATCCACTTACCCATCTGATAGCTATTTCCACTTTGCAGTCTCTATCAACTTCTTTCATTTTCCCGTCAACAGGAACTTTTTCAATAAAGGATTCAAACCCTGAAAGTGTTATTACTTCAGTTACATTTTCACCCACCGAGAGATGATTAACTAGATCTGCAAGACCTCCTCTTGATACAAAATTAAAAGGTTTTGAGCTGTTTCCACTTCTTTTATCAGTAGCAGTAACTTTCAGACCAGGTACAAGAAAACAGGAACGAGTTAAGCGGGCGCATATTTCTTCGAAGTCGATTCGAGCCTCTTTGTCAAAAATGTCTTGATCTGGCCAAAAACGTATGCGTGTTCCTGATTTTGTTGGACTTATTTTCTTTATTTTCTTCACCTGGTGGCTTTGCTTAAAGGACGAACCACTAAAGGTTCCCGGGACTCTTGCCTTGAACCCGAGTTCATGAGTGCTGCCTTCTCGATCGACTTGAGCTATTAGCTTTGAAGATAAAGCATTTACTACTGAAGCACCTACACCATGTAATCCTCCAGATGCTCCGTATGCACCTCCTCCAAACTTTCCCCCTGCATGCAGTTCAGTTAAAACTACTTCTAGAGCCGAAACTTTTTTACCTGAATGAATGTCTACGGGTATTCCTCGACCGTTATCAGATATTTCAACAGAACCATCACGGTTAAGAATGACCTCTAAACGGGTTGCGAAACCGGCAGCAGCTTCATCGACAGCGTTATCTACTAATTCCCAGACAAGGTGCATAAGTCCTTGACTTCCGGTTCCTCCTATATACATGCCGGGTCTTTTTCTGACGGCTTCAAGGCCTTCTAAAGTTTGTATATCGTCAGCGCCGTAACCGTTGAGGGTATTTTTTTTAGTTCTTGGTGCCTTTGCTTTCGATGCAGTCGGTTTCTTTGACTCAGCTTTTGTCTTAGACGCAGTCATATTATTTTCACCACCTGCTTACTCCAAGAGTAAGAATCTGTCTTTCGGTTGTTGTACCCACTAGGTCCCTTTTGCTTGACTCGAGTAAAAGTTGGACAGGGTTTGGATCAGGTTTTTTTGGGTCATCGTCCGTAGCCATTACAGCAAGAAGATTTGTCAGAGGCCCGATTTTAGCAATCGTTACTTTTGAGTCTTCAGCAATCTTTGTTATGCGGACACCGACTCCGTTACGTCCTCTTGATTCAAATTCTGCAACCGGAGTTACTTTCGCAGTTTGATTACTGAAGACAGTAGTCACGAAGTCATCTCCAAGGATGGCCTCTGCAGCTACTATTATCGAACCATTTTTTAATTTCATTCCAGCAACCCCCGCTGCACCTCTGCCTTGGATACTTACACTAGAAATCGGCATTCTTAAGAATTGTCCATCAGAAGCGGTTATTCCGATATCAATTTTGTCAGGAGCGCAGAAAGCACTAGCAACACGGTCACCTGATTTTAGCTTTATTATTTGCTTTGCGTTTTGAGTTTTCTGTATCTCTTCAGTCGTTAGTCGTTTAATTACACCACTCTCAGTTACTAGTACAAGATGTTCTTTTGAATTTGTCAAAATCGTCTGGATTATTTCACCTTTATTCGTGCCAAAAAGCTGGGTAGCACTTCCGCCACGCGTTCTTCCAGAAGCATCTACTAGTTCAGCAGCAAGGACGTGAAGGGCTCGTCCCTCAGAAGTAACAGCAGTAACAGTTGATGTGGTGCTTGTGAGGAGAGATGCAAGAAGTATGTCATGTCTTCCTGGGCTGGCTTTCTTGGCCCCATCCACGCCTAATCTTCCTATTTGACCGGAAGATGAGAGAGTGACAACACAAGGTTCGTCTTCTATGTCTTCGTCTACTTCCGTAGTTTCGAATACCGGCAAGTCATCTGAACTGATTATTTCGGTGCGACGTTCTCTTCCAAATTGCTGAACGACTTCATCTAACTCTTTGATCACAAGTGTTTTTTGACGAGTGTCTGATTTAAGTAGGGTGTTGAAACCAGTTATAGCTTTTTTCAATTCAGCTTGCTCTTCTTCTAACTTTCTTTTTTCTAATGCCGTGAGTCTTTTCAAAGGCATGTCGAGAATATGGTCCGTTTGTAGTTGTGTTAATTTAAATTTTTTCATCAAAGCATTTCGTGCCTCAGCCGTATCTTCAGATTTTCTTATTATTGAGACAACTTCATCAATTGAGTCAAGTGCGATCAGGAGTCCCTTAACGATGTTAAGTCGGGCTTTTGCCTGAGAGAGTCGGTATTTTGTTCTTCTGACTACGACTTGTAAACGGTGCTTTATGTAATAATCGCATAGGTCGTATATGCCTAAAGTGCGAGGTTCGCCATCCACTAAAACGACATTGTTAATGCTAAATGTTTCCTCAAGCGGGGTCATTTTGTAGAGGTCAGCAAGAACAGCCTGTGGATTGTGGCCTGGTTTTACAGTTATTTGTATTTTTAAACCTGATTCACGATCAGACAAATTTTTAAAATCCATTACTCCATTGAGCTTGCTGGCTTCGTTGAGTTCTTTAAGTTTGCTTATTACTCTTTCAGGACCCACCAAATAGGGGAGCTCAGTTATGACAACTGCCTGTCGGTTTTTTCCAGAAGGTTCAACGTGCGCCTTTGCGCGAATTCTTATCGTTCCTTTTCCGGTTTTGTATATTTCCTCAAGGTTGTCATTTATGACTATTCCTCCACTGGGGAAATCGGGTCCGGGTATGACATTCATAATTTCGCTTATCGTCGGTTTTGGTCGTCTTTTTTTCATTATTAAAGAAATCGCAGCACCAACTTCTACAAGATTATGAGTAGGCATATTGGTCGCCATACCGACAGCTATACCTGAAGTGCCGTTAACTAGAAGGTTTGGTAAGAGTGCAGGCAAACAAGTAGGTTCTTCGCTTTCCCCATCATAAGTGGGTCGAAAATCGACTGTATCTTCATCAATCTCCCTGAGCATCTCCATTGCAGTTTCTGCAAGCCGGCATTCTGTGTAGCGAGGCGCAGCAGGCGGATCATCAAGAGAACCAAAATTGCCTTGTTTATCTACGAGCGTCATTCCACGAGAGAAATCCTGCCCCATCCGCACGAGAGCGTCGTAAATAGCTGCGTCACCGTGCGGGTGATAACGACCCATAGTGTCGCCTACGACTCTGGCACTTTTACGATGTGGATTTTCCGGTCTAAGTCCCATTCTCAGCATCGTGTAGAGAATCCTTCGCTGAACTGGCTTCAAACCATCTTTGACATCAGGTATAGCTCTAGATGTAATAACGGAAAGTGAATAAGCAAGGAAGGATTCTTGCATCTCCTCTTCGACAGGTACTCCGACTATCTCTTTTGCAAAGTTAATTTCATCCGGCAAAAGTTTTTGTTGTTTATTCATGTCTGCTCCAAAGTTTTAAATTAATGGATCTTGCAGCGGGTGATTCCATTTACAAGTTCATCCAAAATGTCTAGGAGTTCGTTGCCTCCCACTGATATAAGATTTTTTATTTGCGCTTCTGTCCAAGGCTTTTCAATAGATTCAGGTGGAAGACCAGCTTCTTGCCAAGTATCACCTAGATTCCTTATTGCTTTATCAACACTAGGGTCCCCGCAGGCGGCCAGGAGTTCACCTGCTTTTCCTGTGTCCAAAAGCAACCCATTTGCAATATTTGAGGACAGGGTTGCTATGCGCATATTTAAGGCTTCTTTAGCAATTTGAGCGTGATTCATCGGCAACTCAAAATTACCTTGCCAACTGAACGTGACAGTGGACCCTAGAACGGTAAAAAGCATATTTTTGCCGACTTTATAACAACAAATTAGTATTTTTTGATTATTTGTTGGGGCAACAGTCTTTTTCACACTTTTTTGGTGCGATTTTTAAGCTGCCCAAAGCAGATACGGCGAGTGTGGGTTTGTCGATCCTCTCGCATAGTAGATCAGCAATCATACTTATAAATCTTGAATCATTGTTGACGGAGTTAGCCCGACTGAAAGCCATCCCTAGTGATGCCGCTTTGTTTGAGGCCTCGAAATCAAGATCCCAGAGAATCTCAAAGTTCTCTACTGGAAATCCAATAGGAGAAACTACAACTGCTTTCGCACCTTCAGAAGCCAGTTGATCCAATTTGTCATTTATATCAGGTTCTAACCAAGGAATAGAAGGAGGTCCGCTTCGTGATTGCCAAACTACCTCTCTACGTAAGCGTTTATCGGGATCCACCTTATTAGCGACAAGCGATGCAGCTTCATTAATTTCAGATTCATATCGACATGTTTCAGCCATGCTCACTGGAAGGCTATGAGCCGAAAAAAGCAATACAGTTTCATCTCTTAGAGCGCTGGGGATCTCGTCAATTGCTGATCGAAGACAGTCGGCAGCGGGTTCTATCAATCCAGGGTGGTCATGATGACGTCTTATTTGTTCTGTTTGTGGAGCATTTTTAATGTGGGAGCAAGCATTTTCTATGTTTTCGGTGTACTGCCGGCAAGAACTGTAGGAACTGTAGGGAGATGAAAGCCACACCAAACACTTAGAGACACCCGAATCCTTCATTTCATTTACTGTGTTGCTAATCAGAGGGTCAACATTTCTGTATCCGAGAAAAATTGGAATATCTATATCTCGATTTTTTATTTCTATTTCAAGTTTTTCCTTTATGTCGCGCATGTTGGCATTTAAAGGAGAAACACCACCTACTGTTTCATAACGCTGAGCTATTTCTTCGAGACGATTAGAGGGAATATTTTTACCCTCTGTAATCCTTTCAAGAAAAGGTTTGATTTCCTCAGGACTCTCGGGACCCCCAAAAGATACTAAAAAAAGAGCGTCATACACCTTGTTCATAAAAGTTTTATTGGCTAACCACAAAAAGACTTAGATCTGTTTCAAGGCTGTCTTCTATTCTTTTTATGGTTTCCCCTCTCGATGTGGAACGCGTAAGAGAAAGCTGAGTTTTTCCAATTGATTTAAAAGATTCTGCTCTGGCTAGTGCAGTAGAAAGCACTTCATCGGGAGCGACGATCTCGTCAAGAAATCCGGCATCGCATGCACTTTCCGGATCAAATGTTTGTCCAAGCGCAGTTGCTTTAGTGAAATGTCGTTTTGAAATACGATCTCTCGCAAGTTCGGTTGCGAAAAAAGGTAGTGACATACCAATAGCAAGTTCTGGTAGACCTATCTTAAATTCTCCTTTTGCTCCAATCCTTAAATCACAAGACATCAACAAAATGGCTCCTGCAGCTAAAGCATGTCCGGTGCAAGCAGCAACGATTGGCCTTGGAAATGAGTAGCACTTGAGAAATAGTTCCACTCCACTCCTTAACATTTCTCGTGCGGCATCCTCGCCTGATTTCATAACCGCAAGGTCAAAACCCGCTGAAAATTTTCCAGGTCTACCTGATATTACGACTGCCCCAGCATCTTGAACTTCGTCTAGTTTTTCAACCAGAGAACCTATTGCATCGTGACCTAGAGCATTTGCTTTCCCATCGTCCAATTCCAAAATTGCGATTTCATTTTCGTATCTGACTTGCACAGTTGTAGATTCCATACTCGAAATCTATCGTCTTCTTCACGTAGAATTGAAACTAAGTTTCTTCAAGTTAGGATTTAATAGTGAAACTTCGCGTAAGGGGGAAAAGTGTCAATTCTTGAAATAAGTGAAGAAGCTTCGGTGAAAGTTCTAGCCGTTCGATCAGAAGAGTCAGATGCAGAAAAACTGGGTCTGAGAGTTGCTGTTAGCGGAGTATCAGGCGTTGAGTACTCGTACGATTTGGCATTCGTTCCCGTAGAAGAAGTGG
>Ga0163180_10001965_pt1 | contig 11563 bp, 9 predicted proteins | sample AtlANTMetagenome_2_FD_109647 | JGI IMG/M metagenome (GOLD analysis project Ga0163180, IMG submission 109647) | Marine eukaryotic phytoplankton communities from the Atlantic Ocean - Atlantic ANT 4 Metagenome | ecosystem: Environmental > Aquatic > Marine > Oceanic | place: North Atlantic Ocean...
ATCGCTCCAACTCAAACTCGAAACGTTTTCGAACTGAAATAGACATACATGCTTTATTCAAGCGATGCCGCATTCGAATATGCCGATTCATCAGTCGAGACCTTAGCTTTTTGAAATAGGGTGGGAAGGGTCCATCCCGCATCCCAAAAAAGACGCTGCTTGGACCACCTACAACCTAAGAACGCCGAGAAAATGGCAAGCCAAAATTTCGGTTTAAGACAGCAAAGGGTTTGTGAGGACATCTCTCCCAAACGGACAGTTCATTGACACTGGCTAAACCTGGTCTCTAATATGGCCTCTGTTACGCAACTGTCTCTCGCGCACGCGAGAACAGCGCACTCGAACGAGGAGACAACCATGGCCGGATTGGCCCGCATCCTGTTCTCGCTTTTGGCCTTGGCCACAGCAACTGTTCTTCCACTGTCCACATCAGGCCCCGGGGTCGGATTTGGTGTAGCGGTCGCCGCCCCTGCCATGGTCGAATTGATCAGCGGTGGCGACGTGGTGGGCGATGGGGTCACCCCTGTTCGTCTCCACCTCGTGGCATACAATCCCAATGGCACGCCAATGTCCGGTGCGACCTTCAAGTTGACCGCCCAAGCCGGCAAAGTTGGAAAGGTGACGATGATCCGCCCCGGTCTCTATGCGTGCGACTGGACGCCACCGAAAGTCACCAATGTGAGTGATATTACACTCAGCATCAAGGGAAAAGCACCCGACAGAACCCCGGTCAACAACTCCTGGTTGGTGGCGACTCTGCCGCCCTTAGACCAACAGGTTCAAGTCACAGCGAATCCTGCAGAATTGACCTTGGGTCGCGACACTGGGGCCACATTGAGCATCGTTCTAAACGGCGGCTCCAACCAAGGAATGACCGACGCTGACCTCGTCGTGCTCACCAATTCCGGAACGGTTGAAAACGTCACCCACATGGGCGGCGGCAAGTTTGCGGCATCCTTCAAGCCGCCCGCTAAGTTTTTTCCCCATATGGCACTGCTGACCATTGCAGACAAACGCAACCCGAACCAGACCTACGGGAATATCGCCATCCCTCTCGTCGGAAAGGCGAATTTTCCGGTCGTAGGGCAGCCCAACAGCAGTGTAATGGTCCGAATCGATGATCGTGAATTCGGCCCCGTGCCATCCGACGGCAACGGACGCGCACAGGTTCCTCTCGAGGTCCGACCCGGATTTGTTGAGGCCCGGGTCATCTCCGTGGTCAACGGCCAAAAAACGGAAGAGCCGCTGGATATGCAGGTTCCACCTGCCAATCGAGTGGCCCTGTTTCCGGTTTCTTCTGCTATTGCATCCGATCCCAATCTAAAAATGCCCGTGCGTGCGTACGTCACCACCGCCAACGGCGCGCCCGACTCTCAGGCGAGAGTGAAATTCTCCACCACGGCCGGCTCCATGACGGATGCCGTCCATGAAGGAAACGGAGTTTACCGATCCGATTTTTCACCCCCCTACGGAAATCAACGCACCGCAGCCACCATCACCGTGGAAGTCGATGATCTCAAGAGCGAACAAGCAGCCAGCCAAAACATCACCTTGATTCCCGCACGACCTGGATCGGTCAATTTGACTCCAGAGCCCGCCAAGCTCATGAAGTCTGCAAAAAGCTTTCAGATCTTGACCAAAGTCCTTTCTTCCGATGGCGTCGGAATGGCAGGACGCAACCTGCGCTTCCAAACCAACGGAGCCAAACTCGACGGCGACACTCAAGATCTTGGCAGTGGAGACTATAGAACCCGGTTTGAGACCACCGGAAATGGATCGGTTGAAGTCATTGCTACGGCGAGCACGGAGGGATCAGACAACCCCTTCCGAACCGTCCTGCTATTTCCATCCCGAGACCGCATGCCTGCCGATGGGCTATCGAGCACCATCCTGACTGTGCTCAGCCTCGATGAATATGGTTACCCAGTCGGCAACGTTCCAGTCAGCCTAAAACTCATCAACGGCGAAGGTAGCGTGCCTGCTCAAGCCACGACCGACGCGTCTGGGATGACACAGGTTCACTTCACAGCGGGAAGAAAGGCTGGGTTGGTACGTGTTGCCGCGACAGCCAAGGGCAATACGGCGGTGATACCTCTGCTCCTTGCTCCCGACAAAATCGCCCAGGGCTACGTCCTACCGCCTAGCGGAACCACCCAGGACATCGTACTTTTCGATGCGTGGAGAAAAATCATCCAAGCGGCCTGGCTACAGCGCGAGGGTATGGCCGGCGTTCCCATCGCCGGGTACGGCGCCCAGGACAATAAGATCGGTCCACCGAAGACGGTCACCGCAGTGGCTGAGCCCAATCAGATTGCAGCCGGTGGGACCGTATCCTTACGCATGGAAATCAAGGATGCATCAGGACGCGGTGTGGGTGGCCAAGCGATTCAACTCATGGCTTCTCCGGGACAAGTAAGCGCAGTCACGGACCAAGGGGGTGGTCGTTACGTCGCTAACGTCACAGCACCTGCTGGCGTGACCGGTAGCATCAAGGTGTCGGCAGTCGTAGCCAATGCCGGTGTGGCCACCACACTGGAACTGCCCATTACAGGTGGAGGCTGGAAACCCGTCGGTGTGGCCGATCAGGGCACAAAAGACGAGCCCAAAAAGAAAAAGCCCAAAAAGGACTCTGGCGATCATCCATGGATAAGGGCACAGGCCGGCCTGTCGGTGGGTGGCTACCACTACCATCAGGAACCCACGGTCCTTCAAGGCCCCATTTTCGACTACCCGATCACATTCGGGGGTTCGGAAACTGCCGCCGCTGTCTCACCGGGCTTCTCACTCAGCGGTGCGATGGAAATACCGGGACTGCGTGACAACTTGGGTGTAAGAGCAGGCTATCGGAGCGTCCTTTATCGGATGGAATTGCCCGACCTTGGCTTCCAAGAGCCCATTTCTGATTGGCTCAGCAGCTTCCATGTCGTCGGAGTGGGCCGACACACCGTCGACGCGGGGGACTTCAGAATACAGCCCGGCTTGAGGCTGGGTATGGCCATCGATGACTTTTTGACCTTCCAACAACGCGGAACGACACTCAAGAGAACCGTGGACTATGGACCTCTGGTTGTAGCAGGCCTTACCACCGGACCCGAAGTCGCTATTGCTTGGACAGACAAGGTCTTTGGTCACCTGGGACTCGACTTCGGCTTCGCCAACGTCTCCTCGTACTACTCGCTCGGATTCGACATGGAGGTCGCGTACGCGTTCCAGGACAATATGTACGCATTTTTCGGCACCGAGATGATTCGCCGTTCGTTAGCGGTCTACATGCCCTTTGAGGGTGAAAAGCAACAAGTGGGGACCTTAGAGGACCACATCAATCTCTTCACTCTGGGACTCGGTTGGCAGATGTAGGACCCGGTTCAGCGGGTAATTTCCACCCGCTTTAGAACCACATCCACCTTGGGCTTATCTCGAGCAGCTCGGTCGACAGAAGCGATCGTCTCGACCACGTCGAGATTGTCGCAGCGGCCAAAAATAGTGTGTTTCCCATTGAGATGAGACGGTGTGGACCGGTCCGTAATGAAAAACTGACTGCCATTCGTGTTGGGGCCCGAATTGGCCATCGCAAGCAAGCCAGGTTTATCGAAGACCACGTCTGGAGAGGTCTCATCCTCAAACCGATATCCAGGCCCTCCTCGACCGCTTCCCAGGGGATCTCCACCTTGAATCATGAACTTCGGAATGACCCGATGAAAAATGGTGCCGCTATACAGGGGCGCCTTCGTTTTTTCACGGGTGTTGGGATCTTTCCATTCGCGAGTTCCCTCGGCGAGTTCTACGAAATTGAGCACCGTTTTCGGTGCGACCTCTGGCAATAGGTCGCAGGATACGACTCCCTTGCTGGTATGGAAGCGTGCACCAATCTTGTCCCCCTTAGTGATGCCAAGGGCGCGAAAGTCCTCGGCTTGCCGAAGGTCCTTCAACTGGGTTTGTGCTTTTCGAAGTTTGGCCTTGAGTTTGTCGGTTTCCTTTGTAAGCGCCGCCTCCTTTTTCTGACTCTTCTCCAAATCTGCTGTGAGTTGAGCATTCTGTTCTTCCAATTCGGGGGAACCGCAAGCGACGAGCGAACAAACGAGTAAAATAGACCGCATAAATCCTCCAAGGGTCTGCTCCGTATCCGGCCCTTGGGCGACAGCAAAGCCTATGATATCGGTCTATATGCGTTTTTTCTTCCTGATTCTCCTTACCGCTTGCAGTCCCGCTCGTATCGGCGGAACCGTAGTCGACGGTGCCGGACAACCCATTAGCGGCGTCTCCGTCTCCGTCGATGGTACGTCGGTTTCGACTTCAACATCGGAGAATGGGCAATACGCATTGGACTTCACTCCCGGTGACCAAGTCATCAAAATCTCTCATCCACGCTATTTCGAACGCATTCATACGATCCATCTTTCCGAGCAGAAGCCACACACACTAAAGCCAACGGTTTTGGTAAAAAAACCCACTGAAGATGGACTCTTCGTCCTAAAAATGGATTCCCCCATCCCGTTGGGAGCGGGGAGCCTCACTCGAGACACCCAACGCCAGGGACCCGCAAAAAAACGTCGTTTCTGCTTGGATAAAAATAAGAGCAAACCCAACGCTCTCGCCGCCGGACCCGCACGTTTCGCGGACAAAAATGCTCGTCCATGGCGCTTGTTCAAGTTGGATGACGAAGGGTGCGCTTACCGGGATGCCAGAGACTCCAACGGCCGGTGGGTCGTCGAATACAGAGAAAGGCCAGACCTCGTGCAACAGGACAGCGAAGATGGCATTGCACTACACGATGTCGAACTCGACAAGGGCGAGTACTTCATCGCGGATTGGGCAGGTTTCTTTGTCGCTCAACCCGACGATACAGCCCGCTACACAGGCCGTTGGATCCGAGTGGACGACTGAACCCAAAGCCCCAGACCCACCAAGCCCCATGACCACAGGCCTACCGTTCCCGCCAGAATCGGCCGTAGTTGCCCTTGTGCTCCCATGGCCCACCCAACTGCTTCCATCACCAGCAAAACCGACCCTGCCGCGAGCAGAGTCAAAATAGGCCGCTTCAATTCTAGGGCTTTCCAACTCAATACGGATAGCCCCACGCAGGAGACCAGCCGCGATGCCCGTGCCCAAAGTTCGGTGACTTCGGCCGCACTGCCCTCCCCGCGCAGCAAACTCCAAGGTGCCATGCGGGGCTCGCTCCGTACGATCCAGTCGGAGCCATCCGCCTGCCATTGAAAAGACGTGCCATCACTGAGGCGAACCCCGAGCCCAGAAGCCGGTTGCCAAGGGCCTTGATCGGTCCAAATCCAAGTGGGCGGATGAGAGCCATATACGACTGGAAGACACCATTCGCCCAAACACCAGCCACATACCGCAACCAGAACACCCACCGCGGCCAGGATAGGGGCCAACTGCCCAAATCCGATGCCCATGGTCGCCAGCGCGCGAAGTTCTCCTCTGCTCTGCATTCGAAGCAGCGCTAGGGTCATGCCCATACTGACAATGATCGGGCCCAGCCAAATGAGCGCCACAAGCACATGCACCGCAGTCGCCCGGATGGCCGCATCCCATCCGCGAGGACCCACTTCTGCACCGACCGCTAGAACGACCAAAGCGACCACCAAGACCGACACCCACAGCACACCTTGGAGCATCGCGCCACCCACGACGCGGACGATCATCTCGCCCTCCAAATCTGGAGCCATGCTGCCCAGGTCGCCACCGCCAACAGCACAAGAGGAGCGCACGCCACCAGTTCTGCCCCCACAAAAGAGGCCAAGTGATCGCCCATTCGCTGAACGACCCAAACCGCGACGACCACCCCTGTCGTCACCCACGCAGGATGTCGAAAGATCAACCCCAGAGGGATGCCCAACAGGGCAAATAATGGCGCAGACAATGGAAGCGTGGTCCGTTTATGCAGCGTGAGCCGGTCTTTTACTACGGACTCCCCACGCACCTGTTTCTCAAGAATCCGGGTCCAGAGGGCTGGACTCGTCCGCTCAAAATTATGAACCCCGATAGAGGGTATCGGAATGGGTAGTTGAGCGGCGTCATACCGTAAGGTCCAGTCCCCGCCCAGAGGGATCGCGTGGCCATTTTCAAGCCGGATCCCCGACTCGCCCAATTGACCCCTCTCGGCCCATGCCAACCAATCCCCTGTAGCGACCACCACGTCGCGACCCACGCGACCGTCCACATGGTCCACCCGAAGCCAGATGTCGCCAATCTGAGTGGGCGCACGGGCGCGCAGAGGGGCGTCCGCTAGGCTTCGCATCAGCGTCTGTCGGGCATCGCTCCGGCCCAATGGGGCCAATACATGAGTGCATAGAGCGACCCCCGCACCCACCATCGCGCCGGTAAAAAGACCCACGTATATGAGCTTCACGGGTGAACGCCCCGTGCAGCCCATGGCGCGAATCTCTCCCCCTTCATGCCAGAGTCGAGCGACCGTGACAGAGGCAAACAAAATCGCCACCGGCGCCAGCACTCCAACCATTTCGGGCGCCAGCCCCAGCCATATGCGGGCGATACCACTTGGGCTCGGCACGACCGGCGACCGAAGAACCCATTGGCCCGTGACCACTATTCCGCCCACCACGACCATCGACAAAAGCGACACCCAGAATGGAGTCTGCACCCGACGAAACCACGCAAAATTTAAGAGAGAAAGTGCGAACATCCAGTGGACTCGTGCGCTGTGGCTCGGGAAGTCTTTGATATCGACGAACGAAATAGTTGCCGATTCTGCCCACACACATATAATGCGCGCGGAAAAATATATCGCTGGATCGACCCTATCCAAGACTCCTGAGATGGAGCATTTTTGGCAAGCGGCTCGGTCCATGGGGGAGAACAGATGGATTTTAAGGTTGGCGACAAGGCGGTCTACCCTGCACATGGTGTCGGCGTCATCAAGGGCATAGAAACCCAAGACTTTGATGAATTGAGACAAACATTCTACGTCTTGAAGATTCTCGACAATGGAATGACCATCATGGTCCCCGTAGAGAATGCGAGTGCTATCGGCATGCGCCCCGTCATCAACGAAATCCAAGTCGAGAAGGTCTATGAAATCCTACGAGACCGAGATGTCCCTACCGATAATCAGACTTGGAACCGGCGATACCGAGAGTACATGAACAAAATTCAAACCGGCGATCCTATCGAAGTCGGTAAGGTTCTTCGCGACTTGGCCTTACTCCGAGGCGATAAAAGCCTCAGTTTCGGCGAACGCAAAATGTACGACCAAGCGCATAGTCTTTTGGTCCAGGAATTGTCCGTCGCAAAAGACTGCGATGAGAAAACCATTGAAGCGGAAATCGACGCCATTTTCGAAGACTAAAAACGACTGGCACATTCAAAGGAGGATCCCATTTCCAAAACCCGCGTACGATTGCACTTTCCCACCGATCGATCCGTCCATATCGGTGATTTGCGCCTCGCACTTGTGACCAGTCTGTGGACATGGAGCAAGGGGGGCGTCGTTGTCGCAACGAACGAGAATGACTCCGCACTGGAAGACTTGGCTTGGTTAGAAGTTGAACCCGACGAGATCGTATCCCGGGAAGGAACGGCATCGGGAAAAGACATCATCGAGGAACTTGTCGAAAGCGACAAAGCATATCTATGCTTCTGTACCCCCGCGGAACTTCGAGAAATGCCTGCTGCCCCTCGGGGTTACCGAGAAGGCACCCTGTATGACGGTCGATGCCGGACCCTTTCTGTCGACGACCAAAAGGCCCTCGCCAAGGCCGGCCGAAAGCCCAGTGTGCGCCTCCGGATGTCCGAAACGCTTGAGAAAGGCTTAAATAAAACGCTCGCCAGCTACCTCCCTAAGCAGGCTCATGACTTTGTGATTCAAGAAGCCGATGGCGCCCTGACGACGGAGTTCACCGCAGCGCTCAATGACAACGCCGTGGATGCTTCGCACATTCTTCTGCACAAAAATGACCTCACGCACGTTCATCAAAGGATTCTGATCGCCAAAGCCCTTGACCTCAAATCTCCTCAGGTGACCACCATTGCGGATGTTGAACAAAAGGGTGGCGAAACGAGTCGCTGGCAAACCATTAGCCACTTGAGGGACATCGGATTCCATCCGACAGCCGTTCGTTCAGCCCTCCTGTCCGCAGGATGGTCAGCGGCTACAGCGGATCCCGTCAAGGAACAAGCGAAAGGGTTTAAACTCACCCAAATCTCCAAAACAGCCAACGTTATCGACCTCGATGTCATGCGAGAGGAAAACTCGGCCGTTCTGCAAGAAATGGGAGACAGCGACCAAGTCGACGCTATTTTTGAGCATCTGGCTCGCCGAGGGTTTGCTTTCGAAACCCGCGACAAGCGCTGGCGTAAGAAGTTCGTGGACTTAGTGGTGGACGACCTCAACACTCTGGCAGACGCTGAAGCCATGGCGGGCTTCGTGCTCACCAGCAGTGTGAGCTACGAAAAAGGTGCTGCAGAACTGCTCCGTGAACCGGCCACTCAAAATCTGATTGATTCCTTTGAGGGATGCATCAAGAAAGGCAAGTCCAAAGCACTGAAGGATTGGAAGGCTGTGTTTGCCAAGTTCCGCGGCCAAGTAGAAGTTCCAGGGCGTGCGCTCTCCTTGATTCGAGTCGTCCTCACCGGCGAAAAGAGAGGGCCCAACCTCGCTGTGCTGACCACGCTCTTGGGCGAAGAAGGAACACGTCTCCGCCTGGACAAAGCACGTAAGTATCGCAGCTAGGTCTCAAGATGGCAGTTCCTTTCCGTATTTACAATACTCGGACCCGGTCTATTGAAGCGTTCGAGCCCATCGAGCCCGGCAAAATCGGTATCTACGTTTGCGGCATGACCGTCTACGACCGATGCCATATGGGTCACGCTCGAGCCATGGTGGTGTTCGATGCATTCGTACGCTATCTCCGAATGCGAGGATGGGACGTCAATTTCATCCGCAACTTCACCGACGTGGATGACAAAATCATCGCTCGAGCCAACGAGCTTGGCGAAGACCCCATTGCACTCGCCGCCCGTTTTATTGATGCGTTTCATGAAGATGCCGATGCATTGGGTCTGATTCGTCCCGATGCGGAACCCAAGGTGTCGGAAACCATTGACGGAATTCAAGAGTTGATCTCGAGCCTCATCGAAAAAGGCCACGCATACGTCAATGAGGGCACTGTCTGGTTCGACGTGAAATCCTTGCCTTCGTATGGCCAACTCTCCGGACAAAAGGTCGACGAACTGCAGAGCCCAGACACGGTTCCGGGTAAAAAGCATCCTGCCGATTTCGCGCTCTGGAAAGCCGTCAAACCCGGGGAGCCCAGTTGGGAGAGCCCATGGGGCCCCGGTCGTCCTGGATGGCACATCGAATGCTCTGCCATGTCCATGTGCTGTATCGGTCCCAAGCTCGACATTCATGGGGGCGGACTCGACCTGGTATTTCCTCACCACGAAAACGAAGTGGCTCAGTCCGAAGCGCATACCAACGATACCTATGCGAACTATTGGATGCACAACGGTATGCTCACCATGGCCAACGGCCAAAAGATGGGCAAGAGTCTGGGCAACGTTTGGAATGTTCAAAACGCGCTGAACGAGTTCCCAGCGGAGGCGCTTCGTCTCTATTATTTGCAGGCCCTATACCGCTCTCCCCTGCCCTGGGGCGACGACGCCTTGACCGGCGCCTTGGGCAGTTTGTGCCGTTTGTACGAAGCCCGAGAAGTGGCTGAAGCCATGGGTGGCCAGGAAGACGCCGCTCGAGTGGCTCAGGATTTGGGCGATGACGCTAAACGGGTCCTGGAGTTATCCGAGAACTTTGAAACCCAATTTTTGGCCGCATTGGATGAAGACTTCAATACGGCCAAGGCGATGGCGTCTGTGTTCGAATTGGTTCGAGCGGTCAACCGTTTTGCGAATCACAAAAAGGCCAAAAAGCGGGGAGGTCCTGTGGTGGCCGGAGCGCTGCGGGCACTCCAATTGGTCTCGTCCAGCCTCGGCTTTCTGTCCATGGATGTCGACGACTTCCAAGAGGAAGTCAAAGCAAAGCGATGTGCAGCCATGGGCATCTCGCAGGACGATATCGAAGCCAAGATAGTGGCTCGAACCGATGCCCGAGCCAACAAAGATTGGGCGGCGTCCGACGCACTGCGAGATGAGCTCGACAATGCGGGTGTGGTCCTAATGGACGGTGCCGAGGGCACCACTTGGCGCATTCGAATCAGCGAGTCCGACCAAGACTAAGGGCCGAACGGCCCGAACTGACCGTTCGAGCTCGCCGGCCCATTAGCAGCGACTGTGTGCGCTGACGCTACTGCACGACCACAGCGGCACAACTGACTTGGTCCACCTCGGTGTTAGCGCCACAGGTCTTGTTGCGGACCATGGTGACCACTTCTGGTTTCGGCGATGCCTTCTCCCACTTGTGCGCGAAGTGCCACGTGAGCACATCCTTGCCTTTCAAGTTGTGGGTACCCGGGGTGTTGCCCTTCTTCAGAGGCTTGCCATTCAGCCAGGTATCGAAGGTAAAGGAGCATCCTTCTGGCGCTTCCATGGCGTCGATGCCCAGATACCAGAAGTTGATGTCTTTTCCGGCAGCCCAGCGGAGGGTGTGGGCTGCATTCTTGGGATCTTTGGGGAACTCCGCGGTATCGAGGGCGATGAGGTTGTCGGTCTCCGCGCAGTGTTCCCAGAGCAGGTCGCCCAACTCGTTCTTCACAAAAGCGTTGGTTCCGTTGGGGTTGGAGTCCTCAAGGCGTTTCCCGTTGTAGACGGTCACGTAGTTGTCGGTGACGCGCAGCTCACACTTGCGCTCGTTGATCTTGACGTAAAGCTTCCCGAACAGCTTGTTGCCCATATTGTTGTTGTTCAGAACGAAGTGCTTCCACTTCGGTGTGCCCTTGAACTTCTTCACATTCGCCATGCCTTCTTCGATTCCCTTGGCGACTTCCTCGTCGGTGAGCGAGGGGTCGATAGCGCGGAGAGAAGACGCCGTGCATTCCTTATCGACGACGGCCAGCGCCTGGCAGTAGTCCTTGGCGTGAGACTCTTCGCGGCAGGTCAGCTTGGTTCCTGTGGGGGTCTCGCAGTCATAGGTGTACACATCCTGGACCGAGCCGACGTTGTACTTCGCCGTGGTCTTTCCGTCCTTGGTGCTGAACTGGATGCGGCCTTGCACTGGATCGGGGGTGTCTGTGCGGTCCGGGTTGGCGCGAAGGTAGACCCATTCGGTCCCGTCCAAGGTGTCCAAGGTCAGACTGCATTCAGCAGACTTCGAACCCAGTGTCATCTTCTTCTTGTCCTTTCCATCATCACAAGCGGAGAGGGCAAAAATCGAAGCAGCAACTGCTAAAAACGTCATTTTGGGCATCGAGGCCTCCATTATTGAAACCCAACATAACGGGGGGGCTGGAGCGGGCAACGCTGGTTATTGAGACCGTATGCGCATCATCCTTGCCACATCAAACAAACATAAGCTCGACGAGGTCCAAGCCATGATGGCGGAGACCGAATTTGAGGTTGTGGGACTCGACGCCTACCCCGAACTCGGTGAGATCCCTGAGGATCACGACACCATGGAGGCCAACGCGATCCAGAAGGC
>Ga0163180_10001966_pt1 | contig 11563 bp, 6 predicted proteins | sample AtlANTMetagenome_2_FD_109647 | JGI IMG/M metagenome (GOLD analysis project Ga0163180, IMG submission 109647) | Marine eukaryotic phytoplankton communities from the Atlantic Ocean - Atlantic ANT 4 Metagenome | ecosystem: Environmental > Aquatic > Marine > Oceanic | place: North Atlantic Ocean...
TCGAGCGCTTGTATCGCCTCCGAGGGGACCGCAGCGCTGGACACCTACAACGCTGCACGGACTTCAACTCAGTCGTCTGGCGAAGAGTTCTGTGAAGATCTGGGCACGAGTATCTGTAACCATGTGGTCGACTGCCTCGTGGGAGATTTTGCAGTTGACGAGGCTAGCGATGTCCTGCAAGAGCAGTGTGAGAACAAAGCGGTTCCAGCGTTGGTCAGCTCCTGCAAAGGCGTCGATTTGGACCCCAGCTACGGCACCAGTCCAAATGCAAACCGAATGGCCGCCAACTCCTGCGCGCAGGACATTGAGGGCATTTCCAACAGCTGCGACATCTTCTCAGAGAGCGCGTGGTCTGAAGACTGTGCAGCGGTGGTTGTGGATGCATCCGCACTTCCAGATTTACTTACAGGCCTGTTGGACTTTGCCGCAGAATACGGCGTGACACCGTAGTGCCGAAAGCCGCCTGCTGACCCCAAAGTTTGTGCGGGTTTTTGTGTGGGTTTTTACACGTTGGATGCCCCCGCATGACGTAGACTCTCCCCCTCGGAGGGCACATGCGGCTCGCACTCATTTCGTTGTTGATGATTCCTTTGGTTGTTGGTTGTGGTGGCGAAGGCGATGAAAAGCCTGCTGCCGACGCAGACGCAGATGCCGACGCAGACGCAGACGCGGACGCTGACGCAGACTCTGATGCAGACGCTGACGCAGACGCTGATGCCGACGCGGACGCTGATGCCGACTCAGACGCTGATGCCGACTCAGACGCCGATGCCGACTCAGACGCTGATGCCGATGCAGACTCAGATGCCGACGCAGACGCAGACGCCGATGCCGATGCAGACTGCACCGACTTCACCATGTCCCTCATCGAAAGTTCCACCCTGCCACCCGCCGTGGTTCGGATGGGTATTCGACTCCAATGCGACGGTGAGCCCGTCCTGGCCAAAACAGAAGAAGACTTCACCATCTCTGAAGACGGCACCGATGTCTCCGGCTTCGAGAGCGAGTTCACCATCGTGCCCACCGTGGCCGCACTCCGCATCACCACGGCCATCCTCATCGACATGTCAGGCTCCATTGTCGCATCCGGTGCCCTCGACACTCTGCAAGCCTCAGCCATCAGCTTCATCGACCGCCTCACAGACGGCCAAGAGGTCGCCATCTACCTCTTTGACGGCCGGGAAGACCTCGTCACACTCGAGGCCCTCACCGACGACCGAACCGCACTCATCGACGCCATCACGTCGCTCGATGACTACGAGGTGGTCGACGCCAGCACCAACCTCAATGGCGCCATCATTTCAGGCATCACCTACCTCGATGGTCTCGCCGCCAGCGACAGCGAGTACATGGTCGACACCTCCATGGTGGTCTTCACCGACGGTGCAGACATGTCTGACTACTACACCAATGAAGAAGCCGTCAGCGCCGTCGACGCATCCGAACACACCGTCTACACCGTGGGACTCGGCACCGAACTCGACGAAGCTCATATGGAGGCCGTTGGGCGTGATGGCTACTTTTCAGCCGCCGATATCACAAGCCTTGAAGCGGCTTTTGATGAGGTCTCCGAGAAGATGACCAATGACGCCGAGAGCGTCTACATCATGGCCTATTGCTCACCCAAGCGTTCCGGTGATCACACGGTTGAACTTCAGCTCAATGACACCGATGCCGCCATCAGCCTGGGATTCAACGCCTCGGAATTCAGCGGGGGCTGCTCCAGCTCCGACTTTGTACCGCCCGAGTTCCTTGACGCCGATGAAGACGGCTTCCGTCCCTACGACGGAGACTGCGACGATGAAGACCCCGGCGCCTACCCCGGAGCCACCGAAGTGGCCGACGGTGTGGACCAAGACTGCAATGGGCTCATTGACGATGGCACCGAAGTCTACGACGACGATGGCGATGGATACAGCGAAGTCGATGGCGACTGCGACGACGCCGATGCCGAATCCACCACCACCATGATCGACGCCGATTGCGACACCGTGCTGACCGCAGACGACTGCGATGATTCCGACGAGACATCCACCATCGTGGCGGAAGACGCCGATTGCGACACGGTGCTCACCGCAGACGACTGCAACGATGCCGATGCCACCATGCCGTTGGACGATGCCGACTGCGATGCCGTCCTGACCGGCGAAGACTGCGACGATGCCGATACAGCACTCGGTGCCATCGCTGAAGATGCCGACTGCGACACCGTTCTGACCGACGACGACTGCAATGACGACGATGCCACCATGCCGCTCAGCGATGCCGATTGCGATGCCGTCCTGACCGATGAGGACTGCAATGACGACGACGCGGGACTCGGCACGGTGGCTGCCGACGCCGACTGCGATGCCGTCCTGACCGCAGACGATTGTGATGACGACGACACCAGCTTGGGAGCGATAGCGGCAGACGCCGACTGCGATGGAACACTCACGGCTGCAGACTGTGATGATGACGACCCAGACTCAACCATTGTGGCCACAGACGCCGATTGCGATACCGTGCTGACCGCAGACGACTGCAACGATGCCGATGCCACCATGCCGTTGGACGATGCCGACTGCGACGCCGTCTCAACCGCAGCCGATTGTGATGATGACGACACCAGCTTGGGAGCGATAGCGGCAGACGCCGACTGCGATGGAACACTCACGGCTGCAGACTGCGATGATGACGACCCCGGCTCAACCATCGTCGCGGAGGACGCCGATTGCGATACCGTGCTGACCGCAGACGACTGCAACGATGCCGATGCTACCATGCCGCTCAATGATGCCGACTGCGATGCCATTCTGACAGCAGACGATTGTGATGACGACGACGCCAGTTTGGGCGCCACCGTTGCAGACACAGACTGCGATGGAACACTCACGGCTGCAGACTGCGATGATTCAGATCCAGACTCAACCATCATCGCTGAGGATGCCGATTGCGACGGTACGCTCACCGCCGAACATTGCGATGATTCAGACCCAACGTCCACAGTCATCACCGCTGATGCAGACTGCGACAGTGTCATTACTGCCGACGATTGCGATGATGATGACGCCAGTCTCGGTGCAGTCGATACCGACGCAGACTGCGATGGAACACTCACGACTGCGGACTGCGATGATGACGACCCAGACTCAACCATCGTCGCTGAGGATGCGGATTGCGATACCGTGCTCACGGCCGATGATTGCGATGACGACGACGCCAGCTGGGGAGCCCCAGCTGCCGACGAAGTCTGCGGCCACTATGCGGCCGCCCACGGTGGAACGATGATTCGGATACATGCCCAAACCTTCGAGATGGGCTGCACAACCGGGATGTCGGGCTGTGCTTATCATGAGTTTCCGGTCCACGATGTGACCCTGACAAATGCCTTCTACATTGGCGAGACCGAGGTGACCCAAGGCGAATACGAAGCGATGATGGGCACGAACCCATCAGGCTTCATCTGGTGTGGTTCAGATTGTCCTGTGAACAACGTGACTTGGCATGAATCTGCGGCATTCGCTAATGCAGTGAGCGATTCGGAGGATTTGGAACAATGCTACAGTTGCACAGGCTCCGGATCAGAGACACGGTGCTCGGTCGCAGTGGACCCGTACATCTGTGACGGCTACCGCCTATCCACCGAGGCCGAGTGGGAAGCTGCAGCCCGCTGTGGGACAGATACGATGTATGCGGGCTCTGATGTGATTGACGATGTGGCTTGGTACAACGGCAATTCAGGAGGAACCCCACATCCTGTAGCCACAAAGGCAGCAAACGCCTGTGGCTTGTACGACATGTCCGGCAACATGCGGGAATGGAACCATGACTGGTACAGCAGCAGCTACTATAGCAGCAGTCCACTGGTTGATCCGATTGGTGCGGCAACGGGTACCCGCAAGGTCAGACGGGGCGGGGCTTACCTGAATGGCGCCGGTGACATGAAGGTCTCGGCTCGGAATCATGACGGTGATACCATACGCTTCCAAACGAATAGCATTCGCCTCGCAAGGACAAGCCCCTAAGCGCCCTGGAGCTGATTCTGGCCGGGCATTCGGTCACCGGCCGCAGCCCACGGCGGTGGCGATTCTGCCGCAAGATGAGGTCGAAGCGGTATTGAGCGATCTACCCCGCATGACGTAGACTCTCCCCCTCGGAGGGCACATGCGGCTCGCACTCATTTCGTTGTTGATGATGCCTTTGGTTGTGGGGTGTGGTGGCGAGGAAGATAAAGTCACACCACCCATCGCAGCTTGGGGACCCAACACTGACACCGCTACCGAATCGGACGCAGACGCCGATGAACCATGTGTCGCAGACCTGACCATTGCCATGCCGGATGGGACATCAACCGAGATCAACTTCTGTGCCGACTATAGGCTCTCAACTGAGTTCGAGTTCGACCCCGATGACCCGCCTGAGCTTAGAAATCCCCGGGTTTACCTGAGCGCATACGAGCCAGGCGCCTTCGAGTGCTCGATAGAGATTCATGAGCCTGCCGCATGTGGGCCAGGCTACTACCGCTTCGACGGTTCCTTTGGCTCCACCACTCTCGTCACTCTGGATTGCATGGGTGTGGGTGACGCGTATGAGGGCACTTTTGTGTCGTCTGCAGGCTATGTCCAGTTGACCGATCTCAGCGCTGGCGAGATCCCGGGCGACCTCACAGGCACTCCGCTCAGCACAACAATCGCAGGCTACATGTCCGTGCTTTCATCGGAAGGAGTCTCAATCCGAGGCAGCTTCCGAGTGACCGATAAAATTGTGGGTACAGACGCAGAGGAAGCACCCTGTGCAGTCTCAGACGGCGATGAAGACAATGATGGTGCAGTCGACGCGTACTTTGACGGCGACGACTGCGATGATGACGATCCCACACTGGGCTCAATCGCGACAGATGCTGACTGTGACGGCACCTTGACTACGGAAGACTGTGACGACGAGGACCCGGCTTCGACAACTCGAGGTACGGATGCTGACTGCGATACCGTCCTCACAGCGGACGATTGCAACGACGAGGACCGCGAATCGACCACGGTCGCCACGGATGCGGACTGCGATGGAGTGATCACGGATGATGATTGCGATGACGATGCGCCAGATTCGACGATTGTAGCTACGGACGCAGATTGCGACGGCCTGATCACGGAAGAAGACGCAGACGATAACGACCCTTCCGTAGGTGCTGCGCCCTGCTTTAACGGTGTAGACGACGACGATGATGGATGGATAGACAGCGAAGACCCGGACTGTCTATCCAGCAGTGAAGAAACCGGATTTGGATCGACGAGCTGCAACAACGGTATGGATGATGACGAGGATGGGTGGACGGACAAGAGTGACCCCATCTGTGGCGATGCCACAGTGACTGAAGACGACGGTTTTTCATCTTTGAGCGAATGCAACGACGGTATGGACAATGACGGGCATGGTGACATCGATGCAGACGATCTGGCCTGCATCAACAACAGTGCCCTATTTGAGTGGGAAGCACCCGAACGGAGCGGTGACTGTCTCGATGGTATCGATAACGATGGCGATGGGTATACAGATGGACGCGACCCAGATTGTGAATACACGCCGTATCGTTTTGAACACAGACTGTTCCGTGATCCCGTTGATTATGACGGGATCAAACAATGCTACGACGGGTTGGACAACGACGGGGATGGCCACATAGACGCTGCGGACGCAGGGTGCGCTGAAGAGGATGGAACACCCAATGGTTTCTACGACGAGACCAGCGTAGTCACCTTGCCAGACGACGACACGTGATCCCACACTGACACTGACACTGACACTGACACTGACACTGACACTGACACTGACACCGACATCGCAGCCCAAGTGGGCGTGCGTCGGGAGACCGTGTGGCGGTGGCGGAACGACCCGCCCTTTGCCAGTGAGGTCTCCGTTCGCCAGGCCCAGCGCCGTCAGTCCATCCACGACGAGTTGGATGCTGGGGTTATCGAGAGTGTGCGGATGCTGCGGGGATTGGTGGCCGATACCGATGCCCCACCCGTAGCCCGTGTTCGCGCTGCAACGGCACTGATGGACCGAGCCGGGCTGACCCCTGCGTATGCGGTGGAAGTGCGACACAAGGCCGAGTACGCCCAACAACAAGCCACCGAGCAGGCCTTCAAAGACCCCCAAGATCTGGCCCGAGACATCCTGGCCGTCCTACCCGAGGCGGTGGCAATACTGCCGCGAGATGAGGTCGAAGCGGTATTGAGCGATCAACACCGCATAACGTAGACTCTCCCCCTCGGAGGGCACATGCGGCTCGCACTCATTTCGTTGGTGATGATTCCTTTGGTTGTTGGGTGTGGTGGCGGGGATGAAGAAAAGCACACCTCAGATTGGGGGTCGGGCTACGAAGGCTTAGATACCGCAACTGACGCTGTTGGCGATACTGGCGACGCCGATGACGTTGAAGAAGCAGGGGTTCTCCGAGTCACACCAGAAACCCTCGACTTTGGAACAATCGCCACGACCTCTACGGGTAAAGTGGCCTATTTCGCGGTAATAAACGACGGTACAGCGAATCTCTTAGTTAAGTCCGTCACGATTACAGACTCAGGAGAAAACACCGGTTTTGAAGTATTCAGCAACCTCAGGAGGGCTGACAGTGGCGAAGGGACTGAGTTCACTTTGGGGCCCAATGAAAAGAAAGAGTTTTCGGTAGTAGCGATGCGTTCGGAACCCATGGAGGCAGAGGGTAATATTGAGATTTCCACCGACGACACCACCATCGATGACGAAGGAATCGGCAAATATCAGCTAAAGCTATTCGTGAAAGTGGTATCGCCCCTATGACAACGATTCAGCTTTGATGGTCGGAATGGCGAGGCAGATTTTGAGTTCGCCCGCCAGGTCATGAAGGTGTTGCCCCGAGATGAGGTCGCAGCGGTATTGAGCGATCGACCCCGCATGACGTAGACTCTCCTCCTCGGAGGCCACATGCGGCTCGCACTCATTTCGTTGTTGATGATTCCTTTGGTTGTGGGTTGTGGTGGCGAGGATGAAGAGAAACTCGATGCGGGCGGCGGAGACGACTGGGAGGAAGATGGGAGCGGCAGTGACGAGACATGCGAAGACAGTCTTCAAATCACAGGCCAGTTCCGGATGGCTGACACTGCCCTAGTCATCAATGAGGCCCTCGGGGAAGGACTTGAGTTCTCCACCATACACAAGATCGATATCGACCGACATGAGGCAGGTTGTATCAGTGACATTGCCCTCCAGATCGCGCACGGCGGCCTCGGGTGTAGATTGAACCTGAACTTTACGGCGACGGGCGGTGGCGCCTTCGATCTTTTGTCCTTCAGCTTCAATGCCGACAGCTATTGCCCAGCCTTTGATGATGACCTTGAGGGCGAGTACTCAACGGTCGGTGAGGTACCCCTTTCCGTCTCCGGACTGCCCTCCCAAGTCGAGATGGAGACGGGCATAGAAGAGACGGTTTGTGTCGACAATATCGATTTCCGATTCGCGGCCAGCGGCACACTCCAACTTGCAGCTTCAAGCATCGAACAGCCGTTTGAGTTGGATTTGAACCTCACCGGCGACTACTGGAGCGACGGTTCGACTGCTGCCGACTGTGAAAATTCAGAGGCCGACGCGGACGCGGACGCGGACGCTGATGCGGACGCAGACGCGGACGCTGATGCGGACGCTGATGCCGATTGCGAAGACAACGATGTCGACGGATACCCCTCCTGGGTGGATTGCGATGAGTCAAACCCGTCTGTAAATCCGAGTGCAGACGAAATCTGCAATGGCTTGGACGACAACTGCAACGGCGTCGTGGATGAAGGAACCTCATGCTACGACGATGACGGCGATGGTCAGACTGAGGATGAAGGTGACTGCAACGACAATATCTCCGATATCTACAGCGGCGCTGTTGAGAACATGGCTAATGGCATCGACGACGACTGTGACGGGGTGGTGGATTCTGGCGCGACAGATAGCGATGGGGATGGCTACAGTGAGGAAAGCGGCGATTGCGAGCCCTACGACTCAACGATTCATCCCAGTGCTATCGAGTATCCAGACGGAGTGGATAACGACTGCGATGGGATCATTGATGAAGGGACCAACGTTTACGATGACGATGGGGACGGATTTTCAGAGGTCGACGGTGACTGCGACGACACCGATTACTGGATCTCACCCACACACCTAGAAATCGCGGATTGGGTCGATAACGATTGCGATGGACTGGTCAACGAAGGAACCGTTTACGCCGACGATGATGGCGATGGCTTTTCAGAACTGGGGGGTGATTGTGACGACGCTAACCCAGATAGAAACCCTGGATATCCCGATATTCCTGACGGCATAGACAACGACTGTACTGGAGTCATCGACGATTCCCCTTATGCATGGACCGGCCCCGAGATGGATTGCGATCACCCCGATGCGGTCGAAATACCGTACGACGGTCTCGACAACGATTGCTTTGGTGGAGACCTCACCGACGTGGATGGCGATGGATACGATTGGGTGGGCGTCGGAGGTACCGACTGTGCCGACAACGATCCGGCCGTGAATCCTGGGGTCGCGGCCGAAGCACCGAATGGTGTCGATGAGGATTGCGATGGCATCGTCGACGATGGCACGGACCTCTATGATGACGATGGCGATGGGTATACAGAGGCTGGCGGAGATTGTGATGACGATGATGATTCGGTGCACCCGGGGGCGACAGAACACATTGATGGCGTAGACGAAGACTGCGATGGCATCACAGATGAGGGGACGGAAGCCTATGATGACGACGGCGACGGGCTCTCAGAGTTGGAAGGAGACTGTGCCGACGCGGATCCATCGGTTTACCCGGGCGCTGAAGAGGTGATGGCCGATGGTATCGATAATGACTGCGACGGTTCGCTTGACTCTGGAGCCACCGATTGGGACAGAGACGGGTACTCGCCAGGCGCCGGTGATTGCGATGATAACGAGAGCAGTGTGCATCCGGGTGCTGAGGAATTGGCCGATTGGATGGATAATGACTGCGATGGCGCAATCGACGAAGGCACCTATTTGTACGACGACGATGTCGATGGCTACAGCGAAGCCGATGGCGACTGTGACGATAATGACAACGACATACGTCCCCATGCCGAGGAGGTTTGCGACTGCATCGACAACGACTGTGACGGCGAAATCGACGAAGGCTGCCCCTAAACGAACAATCATTCGGATAGTGAGGGTGCCGCCACCATCTACGGCAACGCCGACTGCTGACCCATTGTCCCCCCTACCCCGCATGACGTAGACTCTCCCCCTCGGAGGGCACATGCGGCTCGCACTCATTTCGTTGTTGATGATTCCTTTGGTTGTTGGGTGTGGAGCCAAGTGTGGTGAAGGCACCAGTCTCGTCGATGGGGAGTGTGTGGCTGACGACGGGAGCGATGCCGACGCAGACGCCGATGCAGACGCAGACGCTGCCGCCGATGCGGACGCTGACGCCGATGCCGATACTGATGCGGACGCCGATGCTGACGCCGACGCAGACGCCGACGCCGACGCTGATACGGACGCCGTTGCAGATGCCGACGCTGACGACACGGGCGAGCCCACCGGTACCGATGAAGACGGCGACGGTGTCACGCTCGAAGACGGTGACTGCGACGACACGGATGCCACCATCTACCCCGGAGCCGACGAGGTCTGGGACGATGGCATCGACCAAGACTGCGATGGAGAAGACTACGGCGCCCATCTGGCACGTTGCAGGGAAGCTGTTCCATGCCCGGCGGCAACTGGCGTCTACGAAACTGACGAAGAATGGGCAGCAATCGCGATGTGCAGCAGTATCGCTGGTAGCGTGTATGTGTTCGAACGCGTGTTACCTGGCGACATCCCAGACAACTGCTTGGAGACAGTCAGTGGAGATGTACAGATAAGCAACAGCAGTGGAATAACCGACTTAATTGGCCTATCACTACTCACGCAAGTTGCCGGAGACTTACACACCAAAGCCAACGATGCGCTTATTTCGCTCTCACTCGACAGACTTACGCATGTCGGTGGAGACATTGTAGTTGAGGACAACCATGCCCTCACTTCGCTTTCACTCGACAGGCTTACGCACGTCGGTGGAGACATTGTAGTTTATGACAACCATACGCTCTATTCGTTCTCCCTCGACAGCCTCACACTCAGCGGTGGGTACATTAGTGTTGCTGCCAACAATGCGCTCACGTCGTTCTCCCTCGACAGCCTCACGAACATCGATGGATTCCACGTCTCCGCCAACGAATGGCTCACGTCGTTCTCACTCGACAGCCTCACGAACATCGGTGAAGGCCTCCAAATCACGAGCAACTATGCACTCACGTCGTTTTCACTCGACAGCCTCACGACCGTCGGTGGAAACCTCTACATCTGGTACAACGACGCGCTCACATCGCTCTCACTCGACAGCCTCACGAACATCGGTGGAAACATTAGCGTTGAGGACAACCATACGCTCACTTGGTTCTCCCTCAACAGCCTCACGAACATCGATGGATTCCTCCACGTCTACGACAACGAATGGCTCACGTCGTTCTCACTCGACAGCCTCACGAACATCGGTGAAGGCCTCGGGCTCGGGATTAACAACAACCATGCGCTCACGTCGTTCTCACTCAACAACCTCACGGAAATCGGTGGAGACCTCGCGATTAGCAGCAACCATGCGCTCACGTCGTTCTCACTCAACAACCTCACGGAAATCGGCGGAGCCCTCGGAATTAGCAGCAACCATGCGCTTACGTCGTTCTCACTCGACAGCCTCGCAGAGGTCGATGGAGTCTTCTACATCTACGATAACATCGCACTCTGCCAGTCTATAGTCGATGCCTTTGTGGGTGCCATGGAGTACCTCGAAGGGTCCTTCATCTATGACAACGCCGACTGCTGACCCCAACTTTGTGCATACATCTGGGCATACATAGCCGCAGATAGCTGCAATTTGTATGCACAACGCCGCTCCCCACACCCGCTAAAACGCTGACGGGACGCCTGCCCCAATCTTGGCGATACTCCCGTTGGGAGTACCATCTGCCCCCCGGATCTTAAGGTTCGAGGGGCTTTTTCTTTGCCGCCAATGAAGTTGTGCGGGTTTTTTGTGCGGGTTTTTGCACGGTGGATGACCCCGCATGACGTAGACTCTCCCCCTCGGAGTGCACATGCGACTCGCACTGATTTCGTTGGTGGTTGAACCATGAAGTACCAGGTGATGTGCAAGTGCGGATCCACATGGCCAGGCGAATCGGACAAAGACACGGTGGGGCCAGTCGGGCCCGTACATCCTTCACATGGCGAAGCCGAGCGCTGGATGCAGGACAACACACGGACGACGTCAAATCGCGAGTACTTCGAGGAGTTCTGGGTGGAGAAAGTGCAGACGGAGGCCGGCCCCATGAAGCGCCCCAATCCCCAACGTTTCAGTTTTCAGGAGGATTCAGAAGTTGAGGATTGGGTTCATATCGAGGTGACGGAAGCCGGCGTTCGCTGGCATGGGGCCATTCAAACCGGCCCTACCGCCGGCGGCTATGGTATCGGCAACCAGACCCACGAAGAGACA
>Ga0163180_10001969_pt1 | contig 11555 bp, 7 predicted proteins | sample AtlANTMetagenome_2_FD_109647 | JGI IMG/M metagenome (GOLD analysis project Ga0163180, IMG submission 109647) | Marine eukaryotic phytoplankton communities from the Atlantic Ocean - Atlantic ANT 4 Metagenome | ecosystem: Environmental > Aquatic > Marine > Oceanic | place: North Atlantic Ocean...
AAGGAGCAAAAAGCACAAGGTGGCTAAGATACAAGTCTACAAGTTTATTAATCCTGGAGTGGCATCTGTCAAAACTCCATCGATTGTTGCTGCAAGACAAACTATCCTTGCTCAAAATAGATTGGGAAAGACTTTAGAGGGCGTTGGAAGTACGGTTGTTGATTTAGATAAAATTACCAACTTACGTTTAGGAATAGAACAGAAAACACTAGATGCGGAAAGAAAACAAAAACGGAGAGATTTAGATGAAGATGCTGAAGAGTTAACGGAAAAGGGATTAACGAATTATTTTAAGCAAAAAGATAAAGAAGCAAAAAAATTTAAACCAAACAATAAACTTAAAAACTCATTTGGAAAACTTTTTGGGTGGGTAGGTCCTGCACTCAGTCCTTTTGTAAACCTAGCAACTAAGATATTTGCTCTAGGAATCATGAAGAGTTTCTTAGAGTGGACTGCAGATGAGGAAAATTTAAAAAAATTAGAAACTTTCTTAGAGAAGACGGATTTTGTTTTTAGAAAGTTATATGCTTTTGGAAAGTTTATTATAAAAGACAATCTTATAGATGGAGTAAGTCAATTATTTGGAGATGATTCGACACTTCTAGGTAGAATTAGTGGTCTTGGTAAACTAATGGTTGGAATTATTGGGTTAAGATACCTGATGAATCCATTCGCTATTATTACTGATATCATGAACCTAGCAAATATTTTACTAGGAACAAGTTTCTTTAATAAATGTGGACCTAAGGGAAGAGGAGGTCCAGGAAAATACCAAAATAAAGCAAATAGGGGTTTATTTAATAGATCTAGAAAAACTCCAACGACATCTAAAGGGGTATCAACAGGTAGATTTAGTCCGATTCGTGAGTTTATCAGAAATACAAAAAAGAACTTGGGAATTATAAAAGATCGAGTAACTGTGTCGGGATCATCAACACCTAAAGGAAATATTCTTACAAGACTTGGTAATTCTATAAAGAAAAACTTAGGATTTGGCAAACCAGTAACTGTCACTGGTTCTGGTACAACATCAGCACCAACTAATTGGCTTGGTAAAATAAAAAATTTATTTAAACCAAAAACAACAGTTCCAATTACTTCATCTGGATCGACCCAATCAGGATTTTTTACACCTCCCCCTACTGTCACAAATACCAATATCACTCAAGGTAACTTCTTCACTAGAAACCTTGCAAGATTAAAGAATATTAAACCAAAACAAGTTGCAGGTGGTATATCAAACATCGGTAAAGGTTTGGTCATAGGTTGGCTCATCCAACAAGTTTATGCGGGGATGAATACTATGGATCAAAACCGATTGATGAATAAAATTAAAAATTCAGACAATCCTGAAGAAGCTTTGAAAGATTTTATCAGGCAGTTAGAGGCAGATGAGAGGAATGTAGAAGAAAATTGGAGATTTTATAATTTTACGAGAAGATTAAAGTTTGTAACGGGTTTCATAGATACCAAATTTACAACTAATGAAGAGGATTCTATCAATAATCGTCGTGCTGTACTTGAAATGATTCAACAGCAGGGCATATTTGATGAAGAAGCTATCGCAAATTTGAAAATACAGTTAGCAAATGAGGAATTTCTCCCAAAAGAAGGAGAGATAAGTGATAAGAAAAAATTAAAGAACGCAATAAAAACGTTCGAGAAGCTTTGGAAAATGTATGGTTATAAGTTTAAATATGACTCTAATACAATGTATTTTGTTGAGACTGTTGGTGGGAATTATAAACTTTATCTACGAAATGGTGATGTTGAAATTACATCTCCAGAACAAATAAATTCTGAAAAAGTAAATGCTAATAATAAGAAATGGTATAATCCATTCTCATGGTTTAAGGCAGACGGTGGTAAATTACCAGAATATTTTATTGGTGGTTTGTTTAGAGGAATTAAAAATGTAGTTAGTGGTGTAGTTAATACTGTTACTAACGTTGCAAAGACTGTATGGAATGGAGTTAGTAAGGTTGCTTCAAATCCACTAGTATCTACTATTGCATCGTTCATTCCTGGTGCAAATATTATCGTACCTGCTATCAATGCAGTAAATGCACTTGGTTCTGGTAATTTTATGGGTGCTGCAATGAATGCACTTGGTGGTATCAGTAATTTTGCTAATATTAATACTGTAAATGCTATCAATTCACCTACATGGTTGCAGAACTTACGTTTCAGTAAGTTTGGACAAGGTGTTGCAAACATGTATCATGGTGCAGTTAATACAGTAGCTAATATTGGTAATAAAGTCAATGGTTTCTTTGATATGGCAAGAAATAGCACGATTGGTAAGATTGGTATGCAAGTTTTTAATGGTAATATTGGTGGTGCTATTGGAACTATAGTTGGTAGAATGCCAGGTTTATCAGGAGGTATTGAGAATTTTGGTAATTGGTTAAAAGAGAATAAATTAGAAGGTATTTTAGGAGCAGTTCCTGGCATTGGAGGTTTAGCAAGTAAAGTTCCAAATATCTTATCAATTCCTGGTATGGAATCTATCTTAGGTAGACCAGGTGAAGGTTTTAGTGCGTTGGGTGCTTTAAGTGGTGTTGCTGATAGAGTTGGTATGAAAGGTGTATATCAAGCAATTCTGAGTGGTGCTCAAACTGGTAATTATATTGAGGGATTACCAGAACTCGCTGCAGAAATGGGTGTTGATCCTAGAGTCTTAGGTGTTCTTGATAAAGGAAAGGCATTGTTACAGAATAACAAATTTAATGCAGAGTATGCAATGCAGACTGCTATTGAGTTTTTACCTGTTCCTTTGATAGTCGAAAAGATTGTTGCAGCACCTACTCCTGTGCCGATAAATAGCGGTGATACCTACTTAGTAGCACCATCCTCTACAAATAACAGATAATGGCAACAGTAAAAAAAGGTGCGAAAATTGATTTTTATAAGTTCGTTAACCCTGATCAGGGATCGAGCACTTCTGCTACTACTAGGACAAATGCAAGAGGTGCCAATAAAGAATTAACGAGTGTTATAAAGCAAAATACAAGAGCAATTAACAGTATGGGTAGAGTTGTTAATTCTATTGGCAGCACTGTAGTGTCTATGAAAGAGGCACAGATGAAATTATTGAAGATAGATGAGGAGAGATTAAAAAGAGCATCATTTGTTCCAAAATACACAAAAAAGAAAAAATTGCCAAAAATGAAGGCATTTGATAGTTTGTTTAAAGGTAAAATACCAGGTTTCTTTGAATCACTTATAAAATTAGCAAGTTCATTAATAAAATTCTTTTTGGTTCTTCCTGCTCTTAAATGGTTATCTAATCCCGAAAATCAAGATAAAGTTGTTTCTGGATTAAAAGTTCTTGCTAAAGTATTCAAATTTATTGCTGATGTTGCTAAATTTTCATTTGTTAATACTATAGAAGGACTATACGATCTTTTAAAAGATGATGCCACATGGATGGAAAGGATTGGAGGATTTGTTAAAGCACTTGGTGGATTGGGAACTGCGTTTTTAGGGATAAGTCTTTTAACAAATCCTTTAGGTACGATAAATGCTTTTAAAGGTGTGCTGTTATTCATGAACAAGGGACTAATGGCAGCTGCAGTAGCACTTGCACGTCATCCGTTAGTTCTTATGGCGGGAGGAGCAATAATTGCTGCAAAATATCTACCTCAATTGTTTCCTGACAATCCTATTGTAGGAGCAAATCGAGATGAAAATGCTGAACTAGATCTATTAGAAGAAACTGGTCAAACCAAAGAAGAACGAATTCTTGAACTTAGAGAAGAAAAAGAACAATTAAATTTCTTCCAAAGATTAATTGGAAGAGATAAAAAGATAGAAGAATTAATTTATTTTTTAGAAACAGGAAAGAAAAAAGAATATGCTCAAGGTGGTTGGATATCTGGTCCTCAATCAGGGTATCCAGTATCACTAGATGGATATAAAACTGATTTTATTGGACATGGAACTGAGTATGTTGCTCGAAAGGGTAGTGATGCATTTATTGTTCCCTTTGATACCTCTGCAACAAAAAAAGATCCTAATTTAACTAGTAAAAGGATATCTGAAGCACAATCTCTAGGATTTTTCTCTGAAGGTGGCACTTATGATGATTTTGCTAGATCAATGATCAAAATTCATGAAGGGTTTAGTCCAACTGCAATGCCTGATATGGGTGGAATGTCTATTGGATATGGTCATAGAATTAAACCTACAGATGACTTTCCTCCTAGTATCAGTAGAGCATATGCTGATAAATTGTTTAATGAAGATTACAAGGATCATAAAAACGCTGCTACAAAAATACCTGGTTATGGTAAATCTAGTCCTCAGCAAAAAGCAGGATTGATTGACTTAACTTACAATCAAGGTCCACGTTGGTATAAAGGATTTCCTAAATTCTTGGCATCATATACAAAAAGTGATTATGAAACTGCAGGTAATGAATTAAAAAATAGTATGTGGTATAATCAAGTAGGACGTAGAGGACCAACTATTACTAGTTTGATAAAAAATAAAGGTTTAGAGGATGGGCATTATCTTTTAGATGCAGGTTTAACAGTTCCTATGGCAAACTTAGATTCAAGAAAAGGATTTGACTGGTCGTTTGGATTATCAAGATTCTTTGGAGGAGCACCTGCTGCAGCTGCAACATTAGATAATGCGACTCTGTTTTCTGAGGATAAACGTGATGGTGTGGAAAGTGAAAATAAAACAAGTTCATTAAAAGTTATTCCAGTTTCATCTGATGATACAGGTTCTGGATGGGGTATCGAAGGAGTTACTGATGCTAATGGTCGTCCTTTAGTATTCTCTGAACCTGCTGCTAATGCATTTGCTGAAATGATGAGAGTATCAAATGGAATGGTCAAAGGATCTGATGTTTTAAGTAGTGGTAGGTCACTATCCGCAAATAAACGTGTTAATGGTCATAAAAATTCAGTTCATTTATATGGAGAAGGTCTTGATATTTCTGGTTCTTCAGCAACATGGATGAAAAACAATGCTTCTAGATTTGGTTGGAACTACGGATATAGTCACGCAACTGGTGGTGGTCATTACGATTTCCAAGGTGAAGGTTCAGGTAAGACTCCTCTCTTAGGAAAACCAGGAGCAGGTTCATTTGCATATATGGATTTGAAGAAAGAAAACTCAGGAAGAAATTTAGTTGCTTCAAGTAATCTATCTGGACTAAAATTGTTTGGTAATGATCAACCAGGTTCTGGAAGACCTTTTACTGGCATGTTCTCGGAGGGAACATTTGGTGATATGATGGGAGATATGTTTACAACCAATGCTTATCAACAAAATCCATTTAGACAACAGAATAAATCAATGTATGCACAGAATACTTCTGAACAACAAAAAGTTCGCAAAGTAACTGAACAAAGAAACCAAGCAAGAAGAGAGATTAATGCAAAGACTTCGGAGATTGTGCAGATGGCATTAGCAGCTGTTGAAGCTCAAAATGGTTCTAACCGTCAATTTATAAACACTGCTGAGTCTGCGATTAGAAATTTATTAGGTGCTCAACAGGGTGGAGGTACGTTCGCGAGTGTTGGTGGAACAACAGGGACAGTGTTACGAACTGCTGTTGCTGTATTAAATTCCTTTAATAATCCTTTGAGAGGTATTTTCAGATGAGTAAGAACACTTCTAGAGAAGGATCATTAATTAGAGAACAGGCAGGTCAAATTGAGGTAACTCTTTCTATTTTTAAAAATGGATCGAGAATGGAAACTGTTGATGGACAGTATAACTTAGATTCTTTCTTAAGAGGATTTGAAATATATGAAAGTATTGCAAATCCCTGCATGGAGTGTCGTATTATTTTAGAAGATGCAGGAGGACTACTAGGATCTTTGACAGGATCAGAATTATTCTTTATTGAACTTAGAACATCTATTAAAGATAGAAATTATTATTTTAGATCATATCAAATTGAATCAAGAGTTAGAACTAGACAAACCAATGAAACATTTTTAGTTAATTGTGTTTCTGATGAATATATGATCAATGAGACAACAAATGTATTTGGTAATTCTGAAGTTATTTTTAAGAATGAAACAGAAGCTGGTTCTATCGTAAAAAAATTATTAGGAAAGGAATTTTTAAAAACTGAGAAGAAAACTTATATTGAAAGCACTATTAATAAACAGTCTTTTGTATCTCCAAATTGGAGAATATTTGATTTAATTTACTGGATATCTCAGAGAAGTATTCGTAAGTCTAGTAAAAAAGGTGTCATGCAAAATGGATTTGCTTTTTATGAAAATGCACTTGGATTTAATTTTAAATCACTTGACTCTATGATTGAGGATATTGTTGATCAAACTGATAGCGACACAGACGTATCAGGTGGTAAACCAAAACTATACACTTATGAATATGTGCCAAAAAGAATGGGAGATCAAACAGGAGATCAGTTTAATATAGATCGTATTGCATTTCCTGAGGAGAAAAACTTCTTGATGGGTTTAAGACATGGTTCTTGGTCAGGATTTAGTGTTGGTTTCGATCCTGTATTCATTACTAGATCTAAAATGGGAACTAGCACAGACTTATCTGCAGATGCTTATCGTTATTCATATTCAGATATATGGAAGAGAATGGCACACTTAAATGGTGGTAACTCTGTCAATCCACAAACAAGAATGGATAATATATCTAAAAACTGGGCTAACTATCCTAAGAGAGTTAGATACTCAATGATTCCTAATCAAATTTTTGATCCAAAATTTCAAAATAATCCTCAAAGAAATTATGAACAGTTAGTTGAATTACAAGCATATCAATGGATGCGTATTGAATCATTGAAACAATGTCAGATGACTATAGTTGTGCCTGGCAATTTTGACTTATATGCAGGAGCAGGAGTCAATATAAATATCCCATCGACTTATAAATCTGGTGATACTCCTAAAAGAGATGCAAAGTATAGTGGTAGATGGTTGATTGCTGCGGTGGCACACAAGGCAGTAGGTGCTAATTTTCAAACAGAACTTGCTTTGATGAAGGACTCAGATATACCGAATCTCTCACAAAACGATGTTGTTTCAATTGCATAGTTGACAATACTACTAGGATTTTGTAAAATAGTATTATAAATACTTCTGTATCAACGAGGTACAATAATGAAAACAATAGAAGACCACATCCAAGCAGACAAAGATTTAATCGAAAATCCAATGTCATCACCTGCTGCTCGCAGACATGCTAAAGTAGAATTGCATGAATTGGAAGAGTATGCAGAACATCATAAAAAAGAGATCGAAGCAGGGGATCATCATGACCCTAATGCACTTGAACTATTCTGTGATATGCACCCTGACGAACCAGAGTGTCTAGTTTATGACGATTAATTATGACAGCTAATATAAAGGACTTTGTGTCTTTTCCTTATAGTGATATGAAATTAAAAGATTTCATTGGTATATGGGAAAAGAAAGTTCCAGATGAATTATGTGATAAAACTATAGATTATATTGAGTCTCAACCACTTGATAAAAATATTGGTAATGATAACGCATTGAGACAAGATCAAAGTACGTTTCTTATCGAAACTAATCCAGAGCATAAAGAACGGTTTAGAGAACTTGACGATTACCTAACCCCTGCAGCATCAGAATATGCAAATACATGGGGTGCTTTAAAGGGTGCGTTTTTAACGAACAGTGAGATCAAATTACAAAAAACATTACCTTGTCAGGGTTATCATGTTTGGCATTGTGAAAGAAATGCAATGCAATTTGTAATGAGAGAATTGGTATGGACTATCTACTTAAATGATATGCCTGATGGAGAAGGAGAAACAGAATTCTTATTTCAAAAATATAGATATAAACCACAGAAAGGGGACATTGTAATCTTCCCTGCATCTTTTACTCATACTCATAGAGGTAATCCTCCATACACAAAAAACAAATACATTGCAACTGGTTGGTATCTTTATACACCACCTGGCGGTATTCATATTCAAGAAACTGCAGAGAAAGCGGGTATACCAGTTACTACACTCACTGATCGAGATTGCTATACTACACCTGGTGGTATTGTACAAGAGTGAGACGTATAAATACTTTCAAAGTCTAGAATATTCTCATGTCAACGATTAATGTAGGATCCGTTCAAGGCAGTCCGACGGTAACAGGTGATTTGACTGTTAGTGGAACAGTTAAGGCAGCTGCTATCAAACATCCATCTGCTAACACAGATGCAATTGCTGCTGCTGCAGACGGAACGGTGACTGTGGCAGGTGTTGTTAAGACAACTGCAATTCAAGATTTATCAGGTAATACTCTTGGTGGTGGTCAAGTTTTACAAGTTGTTCAAAGAGTTAGTAATTCATATGGTGAGTTTAGTAACTCAAGTTATCAGAATAACGTTAATAACTTAACTGCTATTGGTGATTGGTATATTGACATTACAACTACTAAAACAAACTCTAAGATTTTGTGTCAGTGGAAAACTAAAATGTATGGTCCTAACACTCAGCACCAATACGTTGACTTGAGAAGAAGGATTGGTAGTGGTAGTTTTACCTCACTAGTTGATGCTTATAGATCAAATAGCACTATTGATACATTTGCAGGTATTCACTGGCAAAATGGTAACGGTGCTTTTGAAGGAGACTACTTCTCAGCATTTATTGATACACCAAACCAAGCAGCAGGTACGGCACTTCGCTATCAACAATACCTTGGAGGTTGGGCGAGTGGAACTATCGACTTCGGTGGTTGGGATGCTAACAACAACCAAAACGCTCGTGGTATGATTGTTATGATCTGCTATGAACTTGCACCTTAATTTTTAATTACAATGACACTTCCAGTTCAAAACGTTAAAACTCCATCTTACGGTTCTGCATTAAAAAAGTTAAGAGCTGATTGCGTATGGATTATCTATGAAAACGATCTATCAACTCTTGAGTGGTCTTCTGAAAATTCATTGCCTAGACCTACTGATGCTGAAATCACTGCTGAACTTGACACTCAAATGGCAGCTTTCAATGCTAAACAATATCAACGTGATAGACAACCTGAGTATCCAGATGTGAAATCACAGTTAGACATGCTGTATCATGACATCAAGGACGGTAAGTTAGATAGTGGTACATGGATTGCAGCAGTTGAAGCAGTAAAAACGAAACATCCTAAACCTTGATGATTGATGATTATATTATAGGACACTGGACTAATAGATATCAAGCACAATCAGCACCTCACTATTTCTCTACTGTTGAAACTGTATGGGAAAAGGTAGAGGGTGGTTATCATTCAAAGAATTTTTATAGAAGAGATGGTGCCAATAAACCATATAGAGAAAGATATCATAAGATTGACGTAATATCAAAAGATAAAATAATTTTTCAAAACTATAACTTAGACTGGACAAGATCAGAGAATTGTGATATGATATTCACATTCGATGGTGAAGCATGGCATGGACACCTAGTAGGGGATAAATGCACTGGTGCCAAAGGATATAAGATTGTATCTGAGATTAGTCTTTATGGAGATAAACTTCATAGTATGGATCAAGGATATGATGATAAAGGTAACATGGTATGGGGTAGTGAGGGCATTTATAAATTCACCCGTTGGATCGACCCTAAATAAACTTGTAGCAGTCTCAAAAATATGCAAACTATTGATGGTATTGTAAATGAACCTACGGTCAATTTTGTTGGAAAAGATGGTTTTTTCTGGTGGGTTGGTGAGGTAGAAGATAATGAAGATCCTATGGAACTTGGTAGGGTCAAAGTTCGTGTGCTTGGATACTATACTAACGTACGAGGTGGAACAACTTCATCGCTCCCTACAGATAAACTACCGTGGGCAACATGTTTACAACACACCTCTCAGGCAGGTAATGACGGACAAGGTGAGAGTTCTGGACAACTTCAACCTGGCGCAATCGTCTTGGGATTCTTTATGGATGGCGATCAGGCACAGATGCCTATTGTCATGGGAGTTCTTCGTGTTCAAAAATCAAATGATACAAAAATAAAACAACAGTTTGCTTTTACAGGTGAAGCAATGGAACCTGGTCTTAGTGTCAACGCTTCTGCATTACATCCTGCAAAACCAAACTCTACAATGGCAGGAACCAAAGAAGAAGGTTTCCTAAGACAGAGTGAAAATAATACTGTTATAACACCTAATATGAAAACAGGAAAAGTTGGAGGTACTGGTTCTCCTGCTAATCTTGGAACTGCTGTAGGTATTGGAGGTAGTTCTTTTAACGCAGTAAAACCTAGAGATCCCGCTAAACCAATTCCTGCTGCTAATGGTGTTGGTGGTCCTTGGAGAAGTTTAGAATATAAACTTGCATATTTAATTGAAGATCTTGCTGACAGTGCAGCAACACTTGTCAAAAATGAAGACGGGGACTTCCTTGATATATTGACGGGAAAGATTGTAACTGCACAAGAATTAACTGGTAAGGTGCAAAACTTTTTGAGTGCTATATTTACTCAAGTTGTTGGTGCAATAAGGCAATCATTAGCAAACCTTGCAGAACAATTAAATGTTATAACTCTTTTAGCTGGTGCAACTGGAATTCCATTTGTGAGTTTTACTGCTATTACTAAAGCAGTGCAAATGATTTTGAGTTCTCTTTGTATTGTTGATAAAGATTTATTAAGTTTAATTCAATCTCCTATTGATAGTCTTCTCAACACTCTTAATTCATTTCTTGATGGTGTAATTGATCAAGCAGCGATGGTTTTACAAAGTGTTCAGAAAGTGATTGATGATATTGTTTGCTCAGTTCAATCTGTTCTTAGTAAAGCACTTGGAATCGTAAATGATGTAAAATCTATTGTTTCTGGAATCTCACAAGCACAAGAACTTATTAAAACATGGGAAAATGGAACACAAATTTTTAACGATCTTCAAAGTTTCTTTAAAAATGGAATAAAGAATCTATCTGGATTGATGGCATTATTTCTTAAGTTTGCAGGAAGTAACTGTAATCGTGAACTTAGTGGTGCTAAAGATACTGTTGGTTGGTATCCTTTATTTGGTGTAACAAGTTGTACACCTGAGGAACTCGCAACTATTAATGCCATTAAAGGAAACAGTCATGGTGATTGTGGTGAAAATGATAAAGGTGGTGGATTACTTGATAATATTCTCAATCAGGCAGATCCATATCTGACTGCTGCTAAAAATTGGGTAAATGGTGCATCGGAATTATACATTGGTACACCAGGTCGTACAGCAACTGTTATTCGTAAAGAAAACGGAACAACTCACACATCAGTTAAGGTAAGTCAAAGAGCGTACGCTGAGTATATTTTTAAAAAAGCATTGCGTGAACAAAAACCAGAAATAGATGATGATGAGTTGGAAGAGAAGTTAGCACAATATAGAAAACAGCAGTCTGGAAAGAAAGACGATGTTTTACTTGCAGATCATATAACATACGTTGGTAATCATACAGAAGAATGTCACGGTGATGAATGTAAAGCAATTGATGGTAATCAAGTTACAAATATTGAAGGTGACTATCATTTAGATGTTACTGGTGATTTTCATATATCTGTTGGTGGATCATTAATGTTGAATGCTCAAGGT
>Ga0163180_10001970_pt1 | contig 11553 bp, 19 predicted proteins | sample AtlANTMetagenome_2_FD_109647 | JGI IMG/M metagenome (GOLD analysis project Ga0163180, IMG submission 109647) | Marine eukaryotic phytoplankton communities from the Atlantic Ocean - Atlantic ANT 4 Metagenome | ecosystem: Environmental > Aquatic > Marine > Oceanic | place: North Atlantic Ocean...
AGAATAACCCGCTGTATATACAACTTTTACTGCTTTTCTTCCCTGAGGAAAATATTTATCAACTTGATCATTAGTACGAATTATACTATCAGTCATAGAATCAATTATATATTCATATTTACCACTACTGTCAGAATTTTCTGTGATTAGTGTAACATATGAATCTGCTTGTGATTCTCTTTCCTGTACTGAAGTAACTGAAACAATCGGCCCTTCATCTAACATAATTCTTGTTGTTCTTGAATCAGTTATGTCAAAATATTGAGTTTTTGCACTACTATAATTATCTATAAAATTAGTACCGCAATAATTTTTAACGAGTTGGGAAACGGAGTCAATAATAACGTTTATACGAGCGTCATGCTGCACGCCCTGTAATCCTGCAAAGTCTTTATACTGTTGTAGTGTTATTAAATCCGCCATTTCTCTCCTCTAAAATATGGTGGGGATATACCCCACCATAAATAATTAGGTATTAACTACCTTTGTACTGGTATGCCCACTTGGAAGTAGCGCCATCGATCATATCGGTGAAGCCAATTCTTTGTGATGCCACTAGAACTCGTCTTTGGTTAGCAACTTCATAATCAGACTCGATTGTTACACCTCTTAATCTAGGTACAACATAGTTCTGAGGATATACTGCTAAAGCTGCAGGCATATTGACTGCTGCTGCTGGGAATTCATCACATACTAGGACTTTAGATCCGAATACGCTTCCGATTTCTCCATTTAGCTTAGTTGCCATATCGCCAACTAGGTTCACATCTTGGAACTCGGCATCTTCTAACAAGTTGTAATAAACTGTTGAAGAAACGATATAAACCACATCAGATGGATTTATACCATATTTACCCATGTTCTTTCTTAGTGCTAGCAATTCTGCTGCTGTAACTGTATCTGATGCGAATGCAGTTGCTGATTGTGTTAAATCACTGTCAGCTTCAGCTAAATGCCAAAGACCATCAAATGATGCTCCGGAAGTACCGAATTGACCATCTGCGTTGTTACCCAAAAGCATAGCATTTTCTACTGCTCTTGCGTGTGATCTAACAATACCTTCTCTAATTAGAGGAAGTATTGGCATAATTGCATCTTCTTCAGTTTCATTACCTAAGTAAGATTGTGAAATAAGTTTTTTGGTTGAAAGAGTTCTTTCAGTCATATCTATACCACCGAAAGGTGAACCATAAGTGTCTCCTCTCTGTGCTAAGTTACCATGTGGTGAAGAACCACTAGCAGTTTGAGCTGAAGCAAATTCAGCATAACCACTATCTGGCATGATAGGTATGATCTGTGTAGCACTTTGCATTTGAATTTCTCTAAATAGCGGTGCTAAAACTAATTCTAGTTGAATATCTCTTTCGACATTGGATGATACTGTTTGCTCAAAGTCAGCAGATGATACGCCAACGCCAGAATGTGCGTTAACCTTCTCTACTAAGTCGTTAGCCAGTTTAGTATTCCAACCTCTACCTGTTGCAAGCCCTAAAGTCCATGCATCGTCGATGTCAGCACTAAAAGCTTTTTTCCAGTCAGAGTTTTGTCTATCGCCGAAAATTCTTTTTGACTCACGAATTGCTTCGATTTCGCCTTTTTTCTCAGAAAGTTCAGTTTTAAGTTCGTTAACAACTTGTTCAAGATTTTCATGCTTTTCTGAAACACGTTTTTCAACGTCATTCATGAGCCTTTCAGCTCCAGACATGCCAACCTCTACTATTTTCTTAACTTTTGTTGCTTCCGCTTCGTCGGCAGCTTTTTCTTGAGCTTCTAGCTCAGCTGCTTCTTCTGCTTCTGCTTTTTCCTTTGCTTTTGTTTCAGCTTGTTTCATAGCTAGTTTAGCAGCTGCTTTTTCAGCAAGCTCTTCTGCATATGATTCAAGATCAACTTGAGCATTAGGAGTTTCGTTCTCTGTAGACATTGATTTCTCCTGTTTAACGGAATTATCCGCGGCTTGTGGCGCATCGATTTCATCAGTTTTAGCTGAGTCCTTCGAATGAGCCTCTTCTACATTTTTGGAATAAAATTGCTGTTTGAATTTATCATATTCTTCCATAGAATCAAATGATTTACTTAATGAAAACATAGCAGTTTGATTAGCTGGAACGCTAACAACTGATACTTCAAAAAGTTCAGCGTCTTTTATTTTCAATCCATCGGTTTCTTCGTTATAATCTGCGTCCTTGACTCTGAAACCGACAGAAAAGGCTCCAAGAACACCATCTTTAATAAGATCCTTAATTTCACCTGCAGACTTGGAAATTTTCGCTCCAAGCTCCAGACCTTCATTTGTGACTTCCATAGAAGTCGCTCTCCCTATAGGTTTATTATAGTCATGATTAAATAATATAATAGGATTTTGTTGATAGTTGTTTAGACCACCCTTTTTAATCCATGCATCATGATTTATAGTATCACCTTGTCGGTCCAATGCATTAGTAGACGCTAAACCTCTGATTTTAACGCCACCATCATCATCTTCTCCGAGAGATTTGAAAGTGTTAGTCCAATGAAAAATTTTCTCCATTATTTACCTCACTTCTTCTCAGCTTTTTTGGGAGCTGCCTTTGCTGTTTTAGTAGCTACTTTTTCTTCAGCTTTAGGTGCTGGAGTTGCTGCAACTACAGGGTTAGCTTTGGCCCATTGCTCTGGAAAGTTCTTCTGTACCATACTCTGCATACGAGCCCAAGACCCAAAAGGTCTTTTTGCTACCATATATCTTATAGGAGCATCTCCTGCTGCTTTGTACTCAGAAGGCGTCATCATAGAACCTTTTCCAGCAAAATAATCTGCTAGTTGGTTAAGTATTGCTTTCTTGTTCGCCATTATCCTGTTCCTCTTCTTGTGGTGGTCTCCCACCTTCTTCGGGGTTTGCTGCACTACCCGCAATATTTGCTGGAACTCTTAAGTCATCGTGCCCTTCTACGGGCTCTTTTCCTAAAGCTATTCTAGCCTCATTTGGTGACATTATGCCTCCGTTTACCAAACTTGTATAATACGCTGCTTGGTCTCTTAACTCTGGTTGTAAAGCAGGAATATCAGTAACATTCTCACTTATAGCAAAACCAAAGTATCTTTCAAAAGCATATGCCATTTTTCTTACTATTGGAAGTATTGTTTCCAAGTAGTAAAGTCGATGATTAGGTCTAATGTTAGCATTATTCCCACCATCAAGAAGTATAGGTGGAACACCCATAGCTTCTAAAATTATTTTCTCATTAGCACTTATTGAGGGTTGAAAGTCTAATTCTTTGAAATTTATTTTTGTTAAATTATCAACTTCAATCCCACCGTCTAAAATGAGAGGCCTTTTACCGCCGTTTTTAGGATTGTATCTAGTAGCCCATGCTTGCAGCATTCTTTCTTTGATTCTCTCAGAAAGAGTGTTTGGACTCTTTAATACTAACCCTGGAACTGCTCCATTCTTAAAAAAGTTATCTTGAAACTTTCTCATGTTATCTAGTAAGTACATAGTTCTGTATGCTGGTTTTAACCTAGGTACGCCCCTATATATTGAGTTAAATGAGTTTTCTTTTATATGAATTATCTCATTAGGAGCGTAATCTATTTTACCGTCATACTCAAACTTCTCTATATAACTACTAGTATCAGAATGAATAGTTACGTTATTTGCTGGAAGATGATAAATATGTCTTCCATCAAAATATACAAATATGTTTCCATCTATTAATAAATCAATTATAAGATTTCTTTTAAAAGTATTAATATCTTGAAACGGGTTCGGCTCTTTGTTAAGTAATAAATCAACACGAGCTTTTCGAACATTTTCTCTTACTGGTGTGATTCCATTTATCTTCATTCCTATATCAAAAGGAATATCCGAACTATCATCTACAATCATATTTACCGCACGGTTAACTACTTCTAGTTCTTCGTATGCGGATCTATAGTTATCTTTTTTCTCTCTGGTATCAATTGTTAGTCCTTCGTCTAAAGCGATAAAAGACTGAGCAGGATTTATTTTCTCCTCCTCTCTTTCAATACCTAATATTCTGTCATACCATGCCATGTTTTTCTCTCTGTATATTTACCCATCTTTTCTGTTTAAGGGCTGTTACCAATTTTGGTCTTTTACCATAAATGCTGTGTAGCCTTTGATGATGAGCTCTACATAGCGTAGCAGCTTCATGATAAATTTCATCTGTATATTCTTCAATAAATTTATCTCGAAGATTCATTATCTCTTCGGCTGAGGATATAGTAATTTTATTACTATTCAACCAAGTTTCTAAAAGTTCAGTCATTCCGTAATAGTGGTGAAAATCTAGATTATCTGTTCCTCCGCAAATATAGCATTGGGGTGCTTTTTTATATCTAGATTTGGCCTTGTCTCTAACATACTTGACTAAATCTCTTTTTAATTCCATATTTTTCTCTATTTATAAAATTATACCAAAAATTTACCTTTTTGTCAACAATTATTTTTTCGTAGGTCTTTGCTAAAATGTACTCGCTGTCGTCTCAAAGGTATACAGCGCATATCTAAGCGCATCTGCCATATGAGATGACATATCATGTTTGGGGCGTTCTCTCATTAAATTTGGATTGCTATCCCACTGATACTGGTCTACTGCCGATAATACATGCCTACAGGTTTGATCGACAATTAAAATGTCATTATCAATTATTCCTGCTACATGGCCAATGCCGTCAAGAACAGATTTTTTCGCATTTATTGTAGAAATATCGTAATTTTGGGCAAAATCAAATCGAGTTTGTTGAGCTGCCGAATCAATATAAATCCAATCAATGTTATATTTGTCTATTCTTTTTCGAATTTCCATTGCATGCTGTTCAGTAGTTCTTTCAGCATCGAGGTATTCATCAAGAAGGTAAAATTTTTGATGATCCCAATCGTATGCTATAACACAGAACGCTGTTGGGTCTTTATAACCAACGTCAAGACCCGCAAACACATCCATTTTGCTAGTGTCCAGCTGACTTAAGTCTGCGACGCACTGTTCAAAATTAAAATTCCATATTTGCCCTTCATATGTGTTAAAGTCTGCTAAATATTCTTGGGCAAATTCTGCTGAAGACATACTTTTCTTTGCTTCTCGTATGTCATCTTCGCTAAATCTAGGGTTTTCATGATAGGTTGCTTTTATAGAAGCCCAATCATTAAATTCATCGCTGAACCCCCTATAATAAAAATCAGCAAACCAGTTATTTCTTCCTCTAGGGGTAGAAATAAAGACTGCCTTGCTGTTATCTTTGTCTAATGTCGGTCTCAATGCGACATTAAAAGCATCTTTGCCGTCTGCTAGTGCGGCTTCGTCAAAGATGATTAAGTCATAGCTTCTACCAACGGTGGAGTCAACCTGATTGACCGACCCCATCCGTATGGTGGACCCATTAGACAATTCAATTACTTTGTCTTTTGCATTATCTCGAACCACCTCGAGATCAAAATGCTTTATTAGTTGTCTTTGTAAATCAAAAGAAATCTGGGAAAGAGCATAGTTAGGTGACATGATAAGTATATGTGAGTTTGGCACGAGTGAAACAAGTTGTCCAATGACATTTGTTATATACGTTTTACCTTGCCTTCTTGAAATTGCAGCGCAAACAAATCTATACTTTGGGTTATTAAGTGCATTTATTAAAGAGGTCTGAGCCTTGTTAGGTATTATACCTAATAAGTCTAAGTACCCATCAATAGGCAACTTGATAAATCTCTCCATTGAATCGAAATCCATTAGAGATTCATTTATTATATCCGTTCTACTAACTTCTAACATTAGTGTATAGTCTTTGTTTTGTTATAAATTTTATCTATCATATCTGTAAAACCGTCTGTATTATCAAATATTCCTTCTTGGTCGCAAACATTTAATAAGTATAGATACGCCATACAAATATTACCTACTTTTTCGTCATATTGACTAATCTCACCTGTAAGTGAGACCTTTCTCTCTAGTTGTTCTAGAGTTTTTGTGCAAGTATTAGCTACTGCATCAAGCCAAACATCTCTTTGTACTGTTCCTGACATTTATCTTCCAATGTTACAAGGAACACCCAAAACAGCTGCGTTTGCAGCAAATATTTGATCGGTTGCTCCCTTAGATACAATGATACTGTCTAAGCTTTCTAGAGTGAATGTAGCTAAAGTAGCATCAGCACTATTTGCAATAGTGACTAGATACTCTGCTGCTCCTGTATTGACAAGCCTAACTTCAGTGGCATTTTCAAATGTTGAGGCTGCCCCCACACTTGTACCACAAGCTGCTTGTGCTCCTAAAAATTTTATTGACATTTTTTTCTCCTACGCTATATAGCGTCTTTTCCTGCGTTTCTTTTGCTTCCATTTTATCGCACGAAGTCTACGCTTCGCTGCTTTTTTGGTTTTAGAAACTCCAGAAGTATTTGTTATTTTATATCCGTCTTTTACCTTACGAATCGGCATTGGCCTTCTCTTTAGCTGCAATCATTTTGTCGTCTATATCGACATCACCATCACAATCTTTATCAAGACCTGTAATAATATTCTTGAGTTTTATATAAATTTCTTTTATTTTATCTACCATTTTACTTTATTTGCCCAATAAGCTGCGGACAATCTGCCTTTTCTAATGTTTTTTGCATGTCGAGCCTTAAAAGACCTTCTTCTTGCTTTTTGTGCTGCGGTTTTTGGCTTTTTACCTGCACCACGCACGCCTTGTTGCCCAAATCTAATAGTTTTTATCTTATTTCCGACTTTGGCAACAACAACATGAGATTTTTTTGGGTGACGAGGTGTTCTTTTTGGTTTATTATACCCAGATACACCAGCTCTTTTTAACCGTGAGGACTTTTTAGACTTACTTCTTCTTCTTACTGCCACGTTTCTTCTTTTTCTTTTTCTTAAAACCTGATTTCATCAAGCGATAAGCCTTGGCAGATATAGTAGATTTCTTACGACTTCTACTTATGCCTTTTTTCTTTCGGCGATTTATATTTGCGTATAAGCCCCTACTTTTTGCCACGTTTCTTTCCTCTCTTTTTCTTCTTAGGTCGACCTCTAGTCTTCCCGTATGTTCCTTTTCCGTATGGCATAATTACACCTCTGCTTTATAACAAGTCCAGATTCCGTAAGCTAGACCGATAAAGGCGAGTAATTTTGCTAAGCCTCCAGTTAATATTATCATAAGACTACCAGCTATAATTACAGCTCCGTCCCATGAAGTTCTTTCACTAACTCTGGCTTTTAACCAAGCCATACCGTTTTTTAACATATCCATTCATTTCTCCCACTTATTGAGAGGACATTTAGCCTTCTCAACTCTTGCCTTAATAGGCATGAAACACTTACAAGCCTTACAAAAGTAATGTTTGTATTGTGTACATTTTTTACAACGATCCAGTCTATTCTGGTGCAGGGGTACTGAGGTCACTCGTAGTTACTGTTCTATAGTAAACGACAACTTCTTTTAGTTCCCTAATGTATCGTTTTAACTCCTGCATATTATAAGCCATTATCTCATAATCGGGAACTGACATGGCAAAGAATACTACTTGACCATGTTCTTTTTCGACTCTCGCCAAAAATTCTTCTAAATTCTTTTCTGAAACCACATACCAATAGGGGTCTTTTAAATCTATCTCTCTAGGTAAAATGGGTTGTGCAATAGTTCTTTCAATCGGTTTTGCTTTTATTTCAATCTGTTTACTTGGAATCAGACTGCACGCCGACATCGTCAAGATCATCAATATTGCGACTATCTTCTTCAATACCATCAAATACCTCCTTGGTAGCTTTGTTTGCTTTTGGTTCTATTAGCCCAGGTTTAGCTGCGGCTAATTTTGTTAAATTGTGTCTTTTGAATATATCTAAGTATCTATTCATCTCTGCTTCAATTTCTTGATTTTTACCTTGTATATTGAGCAAAGCTGTAGTTTGTACTTGCATATCGTTTTGTAATGTGTCTATTGTCTCGCCTTGTACTTGCATAGCAACCTCTAAAGCTGCATTTTCTGCTTGTAAAGCCTGATTTGTAGTATATAACCAATAGCACAGTAATCCTAGTACTATTGTTATTCCCATAAAAAGTTGATTCATAATTGTGTTATCCTATAGTTGAGTCCTTCTGCGCCTCTAATTTCTACTATTTCATCATCTCTAGTTTTAAATTTTAAGTAGTCTTTCTTTTTACTAAAAATTTTCTTTGCTATAAATGTCTGGTCGTCACTATCGCCCCAGACAGCATTATAACTTACTGTTATTTCCCATTCCCATACAAAGAAACTTCGAAACCAGTAGTATATTTTCTTAATTGTATCAAGTATTTTCTGTAATATACCCAACTAAGTCTCCTACTGTTAAGAGGTTTTCTGCATCTTCATCGGGAATTTCAATTCCGAACTCTTCTTCCATTGATAAAACAAGTTCAACTGTATCTAAGGAGTCTGCTCCTAGATCGTCCATAAAATTGGCAGCATCAACTACTGCGTCTAGTTCTAATCCTAAATGATCAGCTATTATCTTCCGAATTTGATTTTCCACTTACTTTCTCCAATCCTTTCTCTGCGTCTTCTTTGCTTGCATATCCACAAACGCCGCCTTTCCAATTAAATTTAAAAAGTCCATCTTCTTCAAAAATGGTTCCATCTGCATGACTAACTGCTTTTGTTTTAGCAGGTTTCATCACTTTAGTTTTGTATCCTGATTCCATTATGTCGGTTCTCCATTATGTTGCCTGTGCTGTTTTTTATCGTCCCAATTTTTGAGGGCTTGTTTAATACCTTCTTCTGCTAGCACGGAGCAGTGTAGTTTAATTGGGGGTAATTCAAGAGCTTTAGCTATATCTTTGTCTTTAATGTCTCGAGCTTCTATAATAGTTTTTCCTTTTAACATATCGACGAACATTGTCGACGAAGCTATAGCCGAGCCACAACCATATGTTTTGAATTTAACATCTAGTATTCTATCGTTTTCATCAAGTTTTAGGTCGAGCTTCATTACATCTCCACAAGAAGGCGCTCCTACCATTCCTGTAGCAACCATTGGGTCATTAGGGTCAAACCTTCCGACTGCATGTTTTTCTGGGTTATTTAGTACACTTTCAAATCGTTGTACTACCTTCTGAGAATACGCCATTATAAATGCATAGTAAGTATAGTTGCCAATACTCCTAGCCCACCCACAAGTGCGCCCCCAGCTGCTGCGATAAGGATACTCTCTAGTCTTTTGATTGAATCGTCTAAATCATTTAAACGGTTAAAACAAGTTTTCCACCTTTCTTCACACATAGCTTCATGACTCGACATTCTCTTGTCAAGTTCAACTATATCTTCGTGATTTTCATCGGCAGTAGTAATCATTGCGGTTTCCTTAATCTTTTGAAATAATTTCAATATAGTTAATTATATCAAAATTCCAAGTTCATGTCAAGAACTATTTTTGTATGGTATATATTTTAACTGGCTCAGACTTTCCTTTAACGGTTACCTCGTCTAAAAAGTCATAACTATAACCTTCTACTAAACTGTGCTCTGAAATGATAAGGTCAGTATCATAAGTTTTACAAGCAGATTCTAGCCTAGCAGCGAGGTTAACAGCATCACCGAGAACACTATAATCAAACCTATCATCACTACCCATATTGCCCACGACACAAAGACCGGTATTGATTCCGACTCCTGTATTAATTTTTGGACAGCCTTCCATTTCGAGTTCATCGTTTAACTCCTTAAGTGCTAATCTCATTTGTAGAGCGCACTCTGTAGCTTTTTTCTCTTGTTCATCTACATCTAAAGGAGCGTTCCAAAAAGCCATAATGCAATCGCCCATGTATTTATCTATACAACCTTCATATTTAAGAATTATGTTAGTTTGATTCGTTAAAAATTTATTTACTATCTCTACTAGTTTTTGCGGATCCGACTGGTATTTCTCGGAAATTGGTGTAAATCCCCGAATGTCAGAAAAAAGAAAAGTCATTCGTTTTGTCACCCCACCCAATTTCAGCAAACTTGGGTCATTTTGTAATTTTCTAACTAAGTCTGGGCTGACATAAGTGCCAAATTGTTTTTTAATTTCCATTCGCATGAAATACTGCTGGAGAAAATTGCGGAAAGTTACGATTGCCCAGAAAAGAAATCCGATAACTACTGTGCCAGAAACGTCAATTAAGTAGGAAGATTGATATGCGTACCAGCTACCATATACTAGCCCTCCTATACCTGTTGAAAAAATAGGAACTGAAAAATAAATATTTGAAGCTGTAAATAGTAGTAATAGTATGAAAATTACAGCAACCCCTATTTCTGCTAAATCTGCCCATACAGGTTGTACAGGACTAGTACCATTTATAAGATGGTGTAATACATTAGCTTGAATTTCATGAGGATAGACGGAGCCGCCAGCAGTAGGAACTGGATTAACAACTCCTTCTGCTGTTACGCCAAAAATGACGAAAGCTGCTCCTTCCATAGGCGTTCGGAGAAACTCCGCTGCAGACTGCCTATAAAATTGTATGTTTGATGTTATCCAAATTCTACCATTAGCATCAGTATTTATATTAGGATAGTTTGGTATTCTTATCCACTCTACTCCTGCTTCTCTAGTATTTATTTGATAACTTGGGTCTCTTACTCCTACTCTTAGCATTTCTAATGCGAAAGAAGGATATAGTTTATTTTGGGAACTAACGACGACGGGCAAACGTCTGACAACGCCGTCTACTTCTGGCGCGCTGCTGATTACGCCTACGCCTTCTGCGGATACGGCTAGGACGGGTGTTTGTCGTAAAATTCCCGGGTATTGAAATAGCCATTTATTTGGATCTTCTCCTATTTGAGCAGTACCTACATGAGGCCCTAACTCATCTGCTTGTGTTGATGCTGCATAAGCTAACACGGTTGGTCTATCAGACATTGTGTTTGATAGCGCGAAATCGTTTTCTGTTCCTCTTATGTCTGGGTCAGGCATTAAAACTGTAATACCTGGAGTTCCTTGAACTCTATCTATTAGGTCTGCGTAAAGTGCTCTTGGAAGAGGATATCCTCCAGAAGCTTCCACTATTTCTTCGTCTAAGTCTACTAGCAGTATCATTTCGTCTTGCACAGGCTCACTAGTTGACATGAGCCAATCAAATGTTTTTAGTTCTAAAATTTTAAAGGGAAGTGGATTCCAAAAAAGAATGGCTAGTAAAACTAGCCCTATTGATAGGTTGATTAAATGTTTCATTAATTTCCTTGTGTTACAGTAACATTACAACCACCAGTAGTTATACAATTCTGGCTTAAAGTATAATTCTGAGTAGTATTTCCTCGCTGTAGCAAGTCTAATATTGTTGGTTGGCTACCGTTTAAAGTTATTGTTGCGTTATGGTCTCCATTATTCTTTTGACTAATAGTGACCTCGTTGTCGTCATTATAAATATACAAAGTTAAGTCTTTGTCTCCATTTTGCATTTGCTTTACAAAAACATCATTTCCATCTGCATATATAAAAGCTGTTATATCATGTGTTACAGAACTACTGTCCTGTTTTTGACTTCCTTTAAATTTATTATTGTCTCCATGAATATCTAGCTGTACAAAGTTACCTCC